>Ga0209211_10012685_pt1 | contig 10571 bp, 1 predicted proteins | sample RifGroA2_FD_183992 | JGI IMG/M metagenome (GOLD analysis project Ga0209211, IMG submission 183992) | Groundwater microbial communities from Rifle, Colorado, USA - Groundwater A2 (SPAdes) (version 2) | ecosystem: Environmental > Aquatic > Deep subsurface > Groundwater | place: Rifle, Colorado...
ACGCTTAACACATTAGGAGGGAAGAACGAATTTTCATTTATCACAGGAGAAGGCGTTGATGTAAAAGGTCCGACAATCAGCATGAAAGCTCCTGAAAACGGACAATCCGTTATTGTTGGAACGATTCAGATTTTGCAAGCGGAAACCAAAGACGATACAGGAGTTTCAAATGTTGATTTTTACGCTGTAAGCGATGATGAAGCGCTCTATTCATCTGGACTTGATCTGTCAACAAGTAAAAAGCTCGTTGGAAACAACACGGCAAACATTTTTTCAACTGACGAAAACATTGAATGGGATACAGTCGGATATGTCACAAATAAAAGTTATTCGCTTTGGGCTTCTGCGTTTGATTGCGCCGGCAATAAAGCAACAGCGATAAAAATTTCAGCTGTTGTTCGAGCCGTAAACTGTGATAATGCAGAAATTGACGAAGAGTTTGGTGAAACTGGAATAAATTGCGGTGGAGATCCTACAAGCGCGTTTTACTGTGGCAAATGTGAAAAAGATCCGTGCGGACAAACAGCTCAATGCGCGCCAGGGCTTGTGTGTGAAAACGATGTTTGTGTGAACAAACCACGTATTGATTCTGTTTCACCGGGTGATGGCGCAGTTGGAAGTTTGGTCACAATTAAAGGTTTAGGATTTGGCATAGGAGCAGGAAGCGTCACGTTTATTGGATTAAAACCTGAAGAAAGTAAGAGCGTTTCAGCGTACTCATGCAATGGAAAAACAAAGTGGAGCGACAAAGAGATTGTTGTTCAACTTCCTGTTGGAGCAAAAGATGGGCCAATTGAAATTGCAACAGCCGGACCTGATGTTAAAAAAGATAAAACAAACGATGCGTTTGGTCCTCTCTCGTCTGATTTTGATGTAAACGCTGTAAAACGTCCTGGACTTTGCGATGTTGATCCTGCAAAAGGCGAAAGTTCGACTTCAACAACTTTTTCTGGACTTGGACTTGGCGCAAATCAAGGATCATCAGTTATTTATTTTAAGGATTTTCTTTCATCCGGATACACGGCATGGTTGGACATACAAGTAAAGGCAGTTGTTCCAAACATGTCCGCTGGCTATGTCAGCACACAAGCGTTCACTGGAGATTATAGATGCGTTGACGCAACTGGAAAAGAGACTGGAAAACTTTGCGCGCAAAACAGCGATTGTGGAGCAGGGAACTCGTGCGCGACTTCTTGGTGCAGTGAAACACTCGCTTATTGTTCAGATAGTAAAGTATGCGTTGAAGGTGACGGAAAATGTGTTTCAGTGCGCGTTGGATCAAACAAACTCGCGTTTAATGTTTTAGATTCCGCAAAAGCAGAAACCAAACCCAACATTTCATATGTTGAAACAGGTTGGAAGGCGTGCAATGGCGGAACGAAAAACGGCGAGTTGTGCGCGAAAGACGACATGTGTGGAGGAGGAAAATGCGAACTAGCATCAAATTGGGGACCAGCAGGACAGTATGTAACTATTTATGGAACGGATTTTGGTTCTGCTAAAGGTCAGGTGAATTTTACAAGTGGTCTTGGAAAATTAGCTCTTGGAGACACACAATTTCCAGCGCAATGTGGAAATCAGTTTTGGAGTGACTCATCGGTCATTGTTAAAGTTCCGGAAGAATTTCAAATCGCCAATGAATTTGGAGATCAAATTGTAGCTGGCGTGTATAAACTTTCTCTCAAACGACAAGATGGTCAATCGTCAAACAGCGTTGACTTTGTGATAGTTGATGGCGCGCCAGGTCCTGCAGTTTGTAAACTTGATCCTGTTGCAGGGCCTGTCGAAACACTTGTTACTGCTTATGGAGAAAATTTGGGAACTAAAGATGGAACAATTACATTTTTTGACAAACAACAAGCCGGTTACATCATTTGGGAAAATACAAAAGTCACTGATGCTTTGATTCCAGCGCAAGCAAAAACAGGACCGGTTTTTGCAACGACCCAAGCCGGTTATACTTCAAACTCTGTAAATTTTGCAGTTGGAAATTGTCAGGATGATTTTGCTTGTCCTGTAAACACATTTTGTTGCGATGATGGTTCGTGCAAATCAAACCAGGCAGACTGCAGTCTTAAACCAAAAGAATCGCATTTCGCTTATCTAATTTCAACAGGTTTGATTCCAATCGCGCCGACAATAAAAGTCGCGTGCGATGATAAAACAATTTCTCCAAGCCCGTGGAAAAATTGGGAAGGTTCATCTGCTGTTTGTTTGAACGCGGTTGTAACAGCGGCGTTTACAAAACAAATGGATCAGGCTTCGTTGCCGGATAATATCATCGTAGAAAAATGCAATGAAGCAAAATCTGACGGAAGTTGTACAAAATGGCAAAAATTAGATGGATCGCTAATAACAGACGAAATTTCGTTCACATGGACACCTTCAGAATTGCTTCCTCAATCAGCCTATATTCAAGTGACTGTGAAAGGAGGCCAAGGTGGTGCGCGCGCGAACGATGCGGTTGGAGGCGCATTCATGGAAAAAGATTATGTTTGGGATTTCAGAACGGCCGGTCAAAATGAATTGTGCGAAGTCGGCGGAGTGAATGTTTCACCGGCAGATTTTACAGCGACCGTTGATGATCAAAATGTCGGTTATACATCACAGTTAATTTCTAAAGAACATCAATGTGTAACAATTGCTTGCGCTGGACAAACAATCGAGTGGTCTTCAAATTTTTCAGGCGCGACAGTGCTTGATCCGACGGTTGGCAATGCTTTGTGTTCAGCAACAGTTAAAGTTACTGAAGAAACAAAAGGAAATCCTGCTAAAATAAAAGCCGAAGTTACAAACGCTGTAAATAAGCCAAAGGACACAGGTGATTTGAAAATTGATTTTAGCGATCCAAAAGTTGATGCATTTTTTCCAAATTGTTCAACAGCTTGCGTGAACGCAAAGCCATGGGCGCGTTTTAACACAGACCTTGAACCATCCAGTGTCGCGGCTTCAGCAGTTACTCTTTATCAGTGTGAAGATTCAATTTGCGCGAGCACTGAAATCACAAAAACGGATTTAATTCAAAATGTAACTTACAACAAAGATACCAAAACTTTGTTTGTTGATTTCAAAACCGGTTCGGTGTTGCTTGAAAATTCATGGTATCGAATTGTTTTGAATGGTTCTTCAATTAAATCAGTTTCCAATGTTGCGCTAAAAGAGTCAGGCGCTAATTACGGAGATGATTTTTCATGGAAATTCAAAACAAAAAATTCTGACATAAGTTGCGGAATAGATTCAATTGGTGTTTCGCCAAATATAAAGGTTTTGAATTACATTGGACAAAAACAAGAATACAATGCAACAACTTATGGCGCGCCAGATGATTGCGATGTGTCAGGACAAGCTCTTCAAAATTCCGGTTACAAGTGGAACGCGTGGACATCCAAAGACACACCAGATAATTACAAAATCGCTCAAGGCGGCACAACACAGGATGTGGCGTTCATGCTGAAAAACGGCGCGATTCAACTTGCCACAACACTCCCGCAATGGTGCACATCACAATGTTTGAATGCTGGAGCCACAATCAAACACACCCAAGCGGTTTGTGGAGATGGAATTGTTGATTACAACGGTGATGGAAAAAATGAAGCTGAAGAATGCGATGACAAAAATACAAACTCCGGAGATGGATGTTCTTCAAGTTGTTTGAAAGAGGGTTCGACTTTGACTTGTGGAAATAAAGTCATGGATGCAGGAGAACAATGCGATGATGGAAACACTTTTGCAGGAGATGGATGTGGCTCGACGTGTTTGAATAATGGATCGTCTTCAGTTGGCGCGACATGCGGAGATGGCACTGTTGATTTTGCTCCACAGATCGGAGGTGAAGATTGTGATGATAAAAATATAAAAAATGGCGATGGTTGCTCAAGTCAATGTTTGTTTGAAGGCGCGGTCGCAAAAGAGCTGGTCTATGCGACTTGTGGAAATAACATCGTGGATGCAGGAGAAGATTGCGATGATGGCAACGCTGTTTCTGGCGATGGATGCAGTGAAAAATGTTTGAAAGAAGGATCATCATTGCAATATGCTTCTCCGTCATTTTGTGGCGACAGTAAAGTTGAAACAGGAGAGGAGTGTGATGATGGAAACATTGTTTCAGGAGATGGCTGTAACACAAAATGTTTGAACGAAGGCGCGTCAGTTCAATATAAGGCTCCATCATATTGTGGAGATGGCACTGTTGATTTTGCTCCACAGACCGGAGGCGAAGATTGTGATGTGACAGCTGGCCAAACACTTTCGATAGGTGGATACGCGGCCGCGCAGATTAGTGCCAACGCTCCAAAAGAAGTTGATAAAACGACTGGATATGCTATTTCAACAATTACCGCTCAAGCCGAAGGAGTAACAGGCGACGCAGAGTTGAAAGTTGATTGTTCTTGTGAATCAGATCAAGCGTGCGGAGATTTTAAAACTCTTGGATGCGGCGCAGGCAGTTGCTGTTTCCTTCGTCCAAAAACAAAGGCTCCATTTGAACCACCTGGAGGAAATGGGCCAGGAAATTTGGGGTATTGTAGAAACACTGCGGTTTCTGTGAAATTTGATCAGAAAATGGATCCGAAATCATTTGGTGCTGTTGATAAAGATAAGAACGGAAAAATCGATTCCAGTGAGCTGGGAAACATTCGATTGCAGTTGTTGTCGAAGAATGGTGTTTTTGTAACAGCCGATCAATCGCTTTGCCCTTCAAATTATCTTTTTGTTTCAAACGGACAGGCGCCAAAAAATTGGTTTGCCAAGTTTTGGAATTATTTAAAAACAGGATTTTTATCGTTGTTTGGAAATGAAGCTTCAGCGGCTTTATATAATTGTATTGCGCCAGTGAGTTTTAAGACTGTTGATTTGGCAGACGGTCAGAAAGTTGTGCTTGAATATAATGATCTTCTTGAACCAAACGCTGTTTATCAAATTAGAATTAGAGGAGATAATAACGCAAATGACAATCTTCCTGTTGGAGTTTTGAGTGAAAACGGAGTCGGAATATGTATTGGAAGTAGCTGTAAAGGCGGTTTGATCGCGCATCAATTCAAGATCGGTACAGAAGTTTGCTTGCTTGAAGCAGTTAAGGTTGAAGACAATGGAAAAGTCGGCAAACAACAGTATGAAGATGCAAGTTCAGGATTCTTTTCAAAGAAAGATGAAACGCACGAGTTTATCGCGCAAGCTTTGACATATCGTGATGGACTTAGTGTTTACGAACCAATCAACACAACTTTGAGTTATGCATGGATATGGAATTGGGGATCATCATATGTGAATGGAACTGCGGAAAATATTGTTGAGTTAGCGCAAGGTGAAACTGGAGAATTAGAAAAGGCAAAACTAATATCAATTGGAAATAACGGAACTGAACAAGTGATCGCGACCGCGACGATTAGCAAAGATACTCTTAATACTCCGCCAACAACAAATAAATCAACAGCAGGAACTCTTGAAATAACCGCGCTCATGTGCGAAAACCCATGGCCGGCTTTAACCTCTCCACTCGGTTTTCCGTATATTGAAAAAACAGACCCAGCAAAACCGTCGAATTTTGGTTTTTACTATTGTCGTGATCGCGGCGCCGATGGAACAACAGATGATCTTCCATCGCTTGCTGATCCAGTTGACGTAACTTCCGTCGCGACTGCCGGACTTTTGCAAGAGCTTTTTTTCAAAGTTCAAGGAACTTCGGACGCAATCGGAGTGAGAGTTTTCCAAAATCCAAATTATCTTTCACCTGAAGCTTGGTTTGAGTCGCAAAAGTTTTTGGGCACTTACAAAGAAATTGACATTGACGGATATCAAGCGATTCAATCTGGAAACACCGCCTACGTTGCGGCCGCAAACAAAAATGGAAATATAATTTATCCAAACATTTACGTTGTTTCATATAATCCAAACGCAGGAGCTGACGCGAAAGAAATTTTCACGCAGATTTTTGATCATTGGAAATTTAACGCGAACACAACAGACGTTAGCAATGTTGGTTTGTGCAAGGCAGGGAATTCATATACGCAAAATGATAAAGGAGATTTTGTAAATTGTTCTTGGGACGGCGATTGTTTGGAAACATTTGTTGATGGTGAATGCACAATCACAAAAAACAAACCAGCAACAGCGGCTGAATGTCCGCTTGCGTCAACCAAAAACGCTCTTTGCGATAATGACAAATCAAAATTACAAAACGACATGCAACGACTTACGGACGTTACTACGACAATTTCCGCTTTGAACAAATACGGATCACAAAATAAACATTGTTCAGTTACAAAAAATCAAGGATGCTCTACCGATCCGCAGTGTCCTGGAGATGAAGTGTGTGTTGAAGGTTATCCAACAGTTCAACAAGGAACTTATGTTCCGGCAATGAGCGTAAGCAAATGGGAATCATGGAACGCGGTTCTCTCAAACGCGGTTGGTTCAACTTTACCAAAAGATCCGATTGACGCTTTCTGGCAGGATTGCAAACAACAAGGTGAAGGTTTTGATCCTTTAACTTGTTTTAATGGTTTGGTTGGGAAATTTGTTTGTCCAAAAGGATCACATGTTTATGGCTATCAAAATAAAGGAGGAGAAAAGTACAAATTGTTTACTCAATTGGAGTACGGCGATTCACCATGGAGTTTTGCGATTGATCAATTTGACACGGACGATGTAACAGTTGTTGCAGAGTATTTGAGCGGATTAGCAGGAGTTCCAAATGGATTTGTTTCAAATCCACTCTTTTGCGCTAACAATACAAGTTGGGGAATTTCAGCAGTGTGCGGAGATGGAGTTGTTGGATCAAATGAAACCTGTGAACCAGGACAAGTCAAAACAGAATATTTTTCTGATGGATATGTGAATGTGTCTTGTAAAGATGATTGTTCAAATTATCAAACCGCGGCTGAAGCGATCGCGGCAGGATCACCAAAACTTGCGTTTGAGTGCGGTAACGGCGTGCTTGAAGGAATTGAAATCTGTGATGATGGCGCGCAAAATGGAACGTACGGTCATTGTGCTTCAAGCTGTACATTCACAAACGCGTTTTTGTGCGGAGATGGATATTTAGCTGGAGGCGAGCAGTGTGATTGTGGATCAATTGAAAATTTTTCATCGCTTGGAATGCAAAGCTGGGCAAAACTCAATTTATGCCAATCATCAAATGGACAATACGGAACTGATCCTCTTAAAACTTGCACATACGATTGTAAACAACCAGGACTTTCATGTGGCGATAAAGTTGCGAACGGACCAGAGGAATGCGACGGCGGAAGCGAAGAATGGGGTGGAAAACTTTGTATTGATAATAAAACGACTTGTGAAACAGATAGTGATTGTTCTGCGGTGACTGGATCGCAAATATGTGGAGCGACTTATAAAGCGTGTGTTTCAAATAATATTTGTAGTGGCGGAACAGACGCTGGAAAAATTTGTGCGACAAATAATGACTGCGCAAATTCAGGAATTATACCTACCTGTACTGCTTCCATTTGTGTTGGCGGAGCAAAAGCGGGAAGTGCATGTACTAAGTCGGCAGATTGTCCAAATATCGTTTGTTCAATAGAAAAATACGAACTTACTCGAACGCGAGTGTGTGATAATAATTGTGGATGGCAGAATTGGTCAGCGTGTTTTGGTGGAGATCAAGTTTGTGGAAATGGAAAAACCGAAGGTAATGAAGAATGTGATGATGGAAACAAATCAAACAATGACAGTTGTACAAACGGATGTAAGAAAAATATCTGCGGGGATGAATATGTTTATAGTGGAGTTGAGGCGTGTGACAGCGGAAATGAAAACGTCGGGCCGTTTGATCCAAATCCGTGCGAAGTTTCGTATGACGACACATGCAATTATTGTAATTGGCAATGTCAGTATAAAACTTTGTCAGGTTCGTATTGTGGAGACGGAATTATAAATGGAAATGAATTTTGTGATGGGAAGGACCAGCCGTATTGGTGTTTCAATTATGTTAATGGAGGAGAACCAAGCAAAGGCGCGAGTTGTTCAAAGAGCGATGCGCTAGAGTTGGGTCCATCAGGTTCCTGCGCGGATGGATACACATGCCACTACACTGGTGTTTGTAACGGTGGAGTGAATAATGGCAAGCCATGCACTCTTCAACCAACAGACAAAACAACAACAGAATATAATAACTCGGCAAATAAGTTTTCTTGCGGAACAGACAGCCAATGCGTTCCACCAATTTGCGCGAGTGATTGCTCAAACACATGCCCTTTCACATTTAAGAAAGTTGGTATTCTTGCGCAAAGCGAGTTATCGGGTTCTCAACCGCTTCCGAGCGTTGATTTGTACAGCTATTTCAACACAGAAAAATTGTCGCCTGACAATGCTGTTTTGCACATTCCAGCTTGTTCTGTTGGAACAAAAATCACAGCAAATATTGATAACTCAAATGTTGTTGAGCCAAACATTGATATTGTTTTTGTGACAGATTTAACAGGGACAATGGAGGATGGTCCAGATGGAAAAGTCGCCACAGCCCCAAATCGTAAAATTGACATTGCCTCAGAATCCGCGATTCAAGCGATTGATGATTTGTTTGACGCGTACCAAGGCACTGACGGAGTGGTCAGAATTGGTTTGGTGTCATACGGATACGGAACAGCAGAAGAGCAAGTTGATGAAAATTCATACGTTCACAATGTTCAAGACGATGTACTTGTTCAAGATCCTACAAGCACTGATAGTTTATTGTCATTGAATGAAGTAGGAAATAAGGAAAAGTTGCAAAGTATTATCGAAACATACAAGGACAATACAGGAGGTTGGACTTTGACAGGTTCCGCAATTCAAAAAGCAATAAAGATTCTTGATGATCAATCATCATCTGAAAACCAGAAATTTGTAATTCTACTTGCGGACGGAGAAGCAAATCATGGTCTTGGTGATTACACATTTGACAACAATCCTGAACACGATGTGTCACTACACTGTTCTAAAATGACATTTGAAAATGATCTCAATAAAGATTACATGAAGGAAAGTGAAGGATGGGTTCCTTATGAAGGTAAAGACGCTTGTATTGCTGAAGCTCGCTATGAAGATGGAATGATTTTTGATCATATAAAATTAGGCGACATCACGTTTTATTCGGCCGTCATATCCGACATTAGTTCCGATATAGCTTTTATGGAACACTTGTCCAGCATGAAATGTAAGGGGGAAGAAATGGCACTAGTTGATGATTGCACAGAGGGAGACTATGCTTATAATTCCATAACAGCTCAAGGTATTGAAACAATGTACACAAAAATTATTGAGTCTGTTTTAGAATCAAAAACAACAGTGACTGCAACAAAAGGAAATGAATCTAGTTCAGAAACATCAATTACTCCTGTTGGACAGAACATCACACTTCCTTTACCAGAAAAGTTCTCGTGTCAGAATAAGCCAACTCTTCTTCCAATCCAAACAATCTTTAATGGAACAGGGACCATGCACTTTGATAACATTACGTTTGAGTATTGTCCGACGCAATAAGTATGAATCTCAACGATTATCCATACGAACAAAAGCAAATCTCGTGGAAACCAGTTGCCATTATCGCTGGCGGAGTTTTGATTGCAGTGTTTTTAGTGATCGGCGCGTTTCGATTGATCAATGGAAAAAACGAAACAGTATTACAAACAAAACAAGTTGAAAATCAACGCGCGGCAATTGAGCAAACATGTGAATCCGCAATAAACAAAGAAGAATGCGTGCAACAACAAACGCAAAAACTTGCTTCTCAAACCGGAAATGTTTTATTTTGCGATGGACTTACAGACAAAAGTTATGACGCTTGCGTTTGGGAACTCGGTGTTGACAAAAAAGAAACGGCGATTTGTGAAAATATAATTAACGAAGAATGGAAAAGGCTTTGCTCGGACAGCGTGAATTATTCTCTGGCAGTAGATGCTCGAAAAGAGGCAAACTTAAAACAGGATTCGCGCGTTTGTGATAAACTCGCAGACGTTGAAAAGGCAGAGTACTGTAAAGAAGAATTACTTTTAGTTGATGATCCTGATTTTGACGATTTGGATGACATTCAAGAAAAATTGTATGGCACTGATCCATACAAAGCTGACACTGACGGAGATGGATATAGTGATAGTCAAGAAATCGCCGCAGGATATAACCCAAACGGGTCTGGGAAATTAGAATAATATTTTCGCAGGCTAAAGCCTGCGGCTACTAATATAAATATGTTTGAAAATTTACCAAAACCCCCCGAAGATATTTTTGAAAAAACAGATGAGGCCGCGCCTCATGTTGCTCCGCCAACTGCTCCGCAAACAGTTCTGCCATCAGTTCTGCCATCAGTTCCGCCAGTTGCTCCATCAATAGAATCATTGCCAGAGCAATCTTTAGGTGGAGGTGGAGGACATATAAAAACAATAATTATAATATTGGCTATCTTAGTCGTGATCGGCGGCGCGTTTCTAATTTCATGGCGGATTTTAAGCTCACGAACACCTGTAACGCCAAAAGAGCCATCCACCAATGTCATCCCGAGCGAAGTCGAGGGATCTCAAGAAGTTGAAGAAGATGTAGCGGAAGGCTTAAGCCTTCCAGAAGTTGTACAGCCTGAAGTT
>Ga0209211_10012687_pt1 | contig 10570 bp, 6 predicted proteins | sample RifGroA2_FD_183992 | JGI IMG/M metagenome (GOLD analysis project Ga0209211, IMG submission 183992) | Groundwater microbial communities from Rifle, Colorado, USA - Groundwater A2 (SPAdes) (version 2) | ecosystem: Environmental > Aquatic > Deep subsurface > Groundwater | place: Rifle, Colorado...
AAAGTTTTAAGCTCGCAGAGTTAAAAAAATCATTTATGATTTTTTTCATTGCGTGCTAAAACAAGTCAAATCCGAAAGAAACAATTATTCACAGTCCCGATGCTTCGAAAACGAGCGATTGCGTGGTTTAACGTCATAGCAGGCTGTCATCTTGAGCTTGTCGAAAAACTGCCATCTCATAAAAGTTTCTACTTTTTTGTTGATTTTGACATTGCAAAACCCTTTGTCACCCATTTATTTTTTCTATTTTCATTGCGTTCTCTGCGACTTTGCGTGACAATTTTATGCATACTGAATAGTTACCGTTTTTTTTAATATTTTCATTGTTTATTAAAATTTTGTATTTTTGTATAAAATACTATAAAAATGAAAAAGTTCTTTTTTACATTAATGCTTATTGCTTTTACTTTAGTTGTATTAGCTCAAAACGATGTTGTAAATAATTCACAAATATCAAAAATAACTTCCGATGTAAACAAAGCAATTGTCAACAATTACCAAAAAGTAAAGACATTTTATGAAAATGCCTATCAGAAATTTCCTGCTGTGCCACTTGGTATGCTTGAAGCTGTTGCTTTTACTAATAGCCGGTTTTTTCACATTACTCATAATTCAGGTGGTGCAGAAAGCTGTATAGGATTACCCAAGTATTATGGAGTAATGGGACTTGTTAAGAATGGAAAAAATTATTTCCGAAACAATCTTATTAAAGTTTCCGAATTATCTGGTATTTCAGTAAACGACATAATACAAAGTCCCGAAAAAAATATTATGGCTTATGCTGCTGCATACAGTTTAATTAAAACAAAACTTAATGTCAGCAGTATGAAACCAGAAGCTCAAATTCCTGTTTTGATTGAACTTAGTGAGCTTCCCGTTACACAAGAATTACAAGATAATTTTGCGTTAAATAGTCATTTGTATAGTGTGTATTATTTTTTAAACACTCCGTACTATCAGAGTTTATGCGATTTTTCTTGCTATCAAATTGATTTTATTAATATATTTGGCGAAAATAATTACAAAATATTAAGTTCACCTCATATTATTATTTCTGATACTACAATCATCAATACCAAAGGAATTCGCTATCAGCAAAATAATCCGACACCTTCGTTTAGTCCGTCTTCAACTGATTATCCACCTGCATTATGGGATTTGGCATGTACAGATAACTTTACTTACGGAAGGTCACAAGCAGTTTCAGCAGTAACTATACACGATGTTGAAGGAAGTTATGCCGGCTGTATTTCATGGTTTAATAACTGTACAGCAAGTGTTTCGGCTCATTATGTTTTACGTTCATCTGATGGGCAAATAACTCAAATGGTTGCAGAAGCTGATAAAGCATGGCATGTTGGTTCCGAAAATCCATACACCATTGGTTTTGAACACGAAGGATATGCAAGCCAAACCGGCTGGTACACAGTTGCTATGTACACAGCTTCGGCGGCATTATCAAGAGATATTTGTGTAAATAGTGGTTATGGAATAAATCCAGTTCGTACAGGTTTTTGGCCCTGGCTTGCCACAACATACTACAATGTGTCAGGTATTCCCGGCTCGTGCTGTCAAGTAAAAGGTCATCAACATTATCCAAACCAAACGCATACAGACCCTGGTCCAAACTGGAACTGGGATTATTACTACAAACTAATAAACAATAGCACTACTGCCACTACACTGACTACCGCCACAGGAAATTTTTATGATTCAGGCGGCTCTGGCGGAAATTATGTAGATGATGAAAGAAAAATATGGGTAATTAGCCCAACAGGTGCATCTGCAGTTATTCTTAATTTTAGCAGTTTTGACATAGAAAATACTTGGGATTACCTCTACATATATGATGGAACTGATGTTTGGGCTCCGCTTATTGGATATTACACAGGGACAAGTGGTCCTGGTACTGTTACCGCTAATAGCGGTTCTATGACCATTGAGTTTCGCTCTGATTGTAGCACTACTGCAACTGGATGGACTGCTAATTGGACATCTTTATCGCCCGATAATATTTTACCTACAACCTCCATTTCTACTCCAAATACATGGGAAACTGCCGATTTTACTGCTACTTTTACCGATGCCGATAATATAGGAGTAGAAAAATCATTTTATCAGGTACTCGATTTTGATGGAACTTATTGGGGTGCCAATGCCAACAACGGCTTTTTTGCCGATAATTTTGATATTCTTCATACATTTTGGACAAATGCTTTAGGTGTTTGGAATGTTAATACAGGAGAATTAACACAAACCGACGAAGCAGAGGGAAATTCAAATATATATGCCTCGTTAAATCAAAATTTATCGAACAGGTATTTATATCACTTTACTGCAAAAGTTAATAGTACAAGTGCTAACAGAAGATTTGGTTTTCACTTCTTTTCCGATGATGCCTCACTGCCCAACAGAGGAAATTCGTACTTCGTCTGGTTTAGAATTGACGACCAATCATTGCAGTTTTATAAAGTAGCAAATGATACATTTACTTTAGTAAATACTGTAACTTCTGTTGTAACAAATGTTAGTCAGTATTATGATTATAAAATTACTTATGACAGAATTTCCGGTAAAATTGTAGTTTGGCGTGATAATGTATTTCTCGGAAGTTGGATAGACACAGCACCTTATAGCACTAATGGTAATTTTATTAGTTTCCGAACCGGTAATTGTTCAATAAATGTAAATGAGTTAAAAGTTTATCGTTCACGCTACCCTTCTGTTACAGTAACAATGGGCGATAATACAAAAGATATCAGATACCAGAATCCAAATCCTACTACTTTTGGAGCAAAAATTAAATCAATAGTGGTAGATGCAAATAATAATTTATCAGCAATAGATTATCACGATTTGAATATTGACTGGACAGCACCATCTTCAGTTTCTGTTAGTGATGGAACATCAAATGATGTTGATACTATTTTCGATAATACAACAGCATCAGCAGTTTGGACAACTTCAAATGACCCTAATTCCGGAATATCTGAATATTGGTACGCTTTAGGAACTTCGCCTGGCGCAACGGATATAGTAAATTGGACAAATAATGGAGCAAATACCAACTTAACTGTGAGTGGATTAAGTTTAAATAATGGTTCAATTTATTATTTTTCAGTAAAGTCTAAAAATGGAGCAGGATTATGGTCAAATATATCAAGTTCAGATGGCTTTGTGGTTTTGGCAACTAACATTCTTGATAACAATAATAAGTCTTTTGTAAATATTTACCCTAATCCATTTACAGAAAACATAAATATTGTTTTTGTTCACCTGTTTTCAGGTACTGTCTCGTTAACTGATGTAACAGGTAGAATTATTTTATCGGAAAATGTTAATCGGGTTTCTGAACATAATTTAAAAGGATTATCGAATTTAAAATCAGGTATTTATATTATTCAATTAAAAGAAACTAACGGTTCCACTCATTGTGTAAGTATGATGCGAAGATAATTCAACACCATTAAGGTATAAATAATATTTAATAAAGAAATACCTTGTAAGATAAATGAAAGACAAAAGGAATAGTTTTTACCGGCTTAAGAAAAAGAAAAAAATATTTGAAAAATTATAAGAAAGATTTCGTATTTTTGACTTTGAATTTCAATTAAAAATAGAGGTATGCCGATTATAGCAAGATTTTACGGAATTATAATTCAGATGTATTGGGAGGAGCATAACCCGCCTCATTTACATGCGGAATACCAGGGGAATAAAATGCAGATATCTATAAAAACGCTTGAAGTAAAAGGTGACTTTCCTGCAAGAGCAAAAGCTATGGTTTTTGAATGGTTGTCGTTACACTTGAATGAAATCATGGAAAATTGGGAATTAGCTCAGCAAGGAAAACCATTAAAAAAGATTGAACCATTAAAATAAATATGACAAAAGATTTTAACCCCGTAAGTGTTATTAATATTGAAGTATTGAACAACTTTTTATTAAAAATTACTTTTAGTGATGGTTTTTCAAAAACTATTGATATGACGGTTTTGATGGATAAAGAAATTACAAAACCGCTTAAAAATCCTGATTATTTTAAGCAAGTAAAAATTGACGATTTCGGAGGTATATACTGGCCAAATGATTATGATATATGCCCGGATTTTTTAAGATATTATATTTAATGGTTTGTAACTAATCAGGCAGAAGTTAAAAACTTGCGCCATTGGGGTTAATTACAACTGAATGACAATTGTATTACACGAGCGAAAAAAAACAGGTAACCCTGAATATGTATAACAACGTTTTGTAAACATAATCATAAAATATGAATCCATAAGTAAGTTACCATCCATTTTAAAACGACAGAGTATACACATATAATCGCATCAGAAACTGCAATTATGGAAAACAAAGAAATTATTAAAGAGCTTAAACAGATAACAAAGATCAAAAGTATTAACTTGCCGAGTAGCATAATATTTTCAATAGTTGAAAATGTTTTAAAGGTTAATTTAAAAGATGTTAGCGGAAATATGCAAGAGGATAAATCAGCCTTTGAAGGTTGGATAATTTGTCTAAAAAGTTGGTTCCCTGAAATAGAAAAAGTAGAATTACATTGGGAACAACCATACTTTAAAAAAGACATAGAAAAGTACAGTGAGAAGGAAATTAAGAAGGACAAAAATAGGGAATTGCATTATAATAGATTTTTGTTTAGAGTTCTACAATTCTCAAAAATGTATCCTTGGTTTTCATATTCAGAAGGAAAGAAAAAAAATATTAGCGATTTTGAAAATATTCTTAAAAATAAGTTAATAATAAATTATCCAAACGATATAAAACGACATTCTATTTCAGAAAGTAAAAAAGAAGACATTATTGAAAGTTTATTTGTAAATGAATATAAGTTTCTGTTAAAAGATAAATTACTACTAAGTGAATTGAACCAACAACTGCCTGTGGGCATTTTTACAGGCTTAAAAAGCGAAAACACAAGGTTGTTTACTGGACAAAAAAGCGCCATTGACATTTGGGGAAGTAATGGCGATGAACTTTCTATTTTTGAACTCAAATACCAAAATAAGAAAGTAGGAATTATATCTGAATTGCTTTTTTATTTAGGTATTATGAATAAAGTTTTTATAAAAGGAACAATTAAATATCCTGAAAAGGCAAGAGATATAAAATACAGAGATTTTCCAAAATTATACAGCAAAATAAAAACAATTAATAAACTAAAAGGATATTTCTTGGTAGATAAAGATAAATTACATCCTCTCATTGGCAACGATGTTATCAAGCTTATTAATACAGGACTTGAAAATATTGGAAACATTTCGGTTGACAAGTTAGAATATCAGTACAATTCAATTAATAAGGAACTCTCATGGTAATAATCATTCATCGCGGAACTAATCAAGTTGGAGGTTCGTGTATAGAGGTTTATACAGAACAAGCCCGTATCATTTTTGATGTGGGTGAGGAATTGCCTGATAAATTTCAACCTGAAAGAGAAAAGAAATTATTAATTGTGGATGATTTATTTGTCAATTCTAAAACTACCGACAGAAAAATTGATGGCATTATTATATCTCATAATCATGGCGACCACATTGGTTTAATTGATTCAACCAGAGAAGACATTCCGCTTTTTATTGGAAAAACATCAGCCGATGTACATAATACAATTTGTGATTTCACGAGTAAAGGGGAAAAAATAAAACCATACAAATATCTTGAGCATGAAAAATCATTCAATATTAAAGACATTGAAATTACTCCGTTTTTGATTGACCACTCTGCCTTCGATTCGTATGCTTTTATGATAGAGAGTAATGACAAAAAGGTACTTTATACCGGCGATTTCCGCAGACATGGCGCAAAAGGCAAACTAACCGAATGGTTTTATAAAAACCCTAAAACTCATAATGCAAATGTTTTATTAATAGAAGGCACAAACCTTTATAAAGAGAACTACATTGCAGAAACTGAAATTCATTTAGGAAAAAGGGCGGAAGAATTTATGCAACAAACAAAGGGCAATGTTTTTGTACTTCAATCATCTGCCAATATTGATCGCTTGGTTGAAATTTATAAAGCAGCTAAACATACCAAACGTTTGTTTCTTGTTGATATTTTTACTGCTAATATTTTAGCTCAAATGCCAGATTCAATTCCCAATACAAAAACATTTAAAGATGTAAAAGTGTTTTATCCGTATTGGCTTACGCAGCATCTTTTTAAAGAAGAAAACAAAAACAGTTTAGCCAATAAATTTGCGAAATACAAATTAGAAAAATCTGAATTAAAACAACGAACTGATTTATGCGTTTTGGTTCGTGAAAATATGTTGAGTGATATTGAAAAGAGGATGAACTATTCAGAATCAAGTGTCATTTATTCAAAATGGGAAGGATATAAAACGGATGAGAAAGTAGAAACCTTCTTGAATTTTTTCAAGAAAAATAATTGTGCAATAGAAAGCATACATACAAGCGGACATGCGGACACTAATACGATTAATGATTTTATAAAGTATTCCAAGCCCAAGAAAATTATTCCGGTTCACACAGAAACACCCGAAATATATGTCAAACTTTTTGGCGATATAGTTGTAGAAATTAAAGATAGTATCGAATATATGGTATAATATTATAAATATTTATGAAACAAATTGAATTTTCATTTGACAATCCAAAAACATTGGATTTATTCAAAAAAGGCGACCTTGATTACATTTCAGGAATAACAGTAAAAGACAGTAATGGCAAGTATGAACTGACTCACCCATTGCAATACTATAAACAGATAAACGATTTAACTTATGAAGACATAATAGTAATTAATGGCATTTATGACAAAATTCTTTTTTGGGATAACTCAGATGACGATTCTGAGCCCTACTATCCTGCATATTTAATGAAACAATTTATTAGACGAAGAAATGGTGAGGAACAACTTGATTATTTTCATCCTTCATTAAAACCAATTCTTGAAATTACTTGTGGTATTTTCGTATTCAGGGAACAATTGCATGTAACTGCCATGTTAATTGGAGAATTATCATATTCCGAAGCAGAAATATTTGTTAAAAAAATCGGAAGACATGATTGTTATAAAAGTGATAAAATCCAAACTAAATTCTTTGAAAATGCAAATAAAAAATTTCTTGACACGACAATTATAGAGATACTTTTTGAAGAAATGAAAAAATGCCTTTTCATTCGACTTAAAAATCGCGAACCATTAGTTAAAGAACTGTATAGCGTTGCTTGGATTAAAGCAAATTATAGAAAACAATATGAAATAAATCCAAGGGAAATTAGAAGATTGGTGCGGGTTTCATTGTTTAATGAAAATGATATGTCTAAATTTTGGAATCAACAAAATTATTTTACATCAATATTCGGTCCCGAAAATATTGAAAAAACAGATAATCTACTTTCAACTTTACAAATCGATAACAAGTCTAATAGAGAAACTTCATTATCACCCTTAAGTTTCTATGATTTTTACTGTAAGAGTGGTGCATCTGAAAGACAAATATGGCAATTCTTTGTTACATTGTATGTTTTTCATAATGCAACTTGTAATAAGCCAGAAAAAGCAAAAGAAGGAATACTGCTTCAACAAGTTATGCAAGAACGTGTTAATGATGAAGTATTAAACATGAAATTTTCAGATGACCTCAATATTATTGGTGAGCAAATTAAAAACAAGGTAGATGAAATTGCTTTTGAGCATCCACCTTTGCATTCAATTATTACAAATGTTAATATTGAAGAAGACTTTATAACATTCTTTGAGCAAATGCAAGGTAAATATGGTGAGATAAATCTGGAGCAAACTAGACTGCTTTTTGAACGTGCTATTTATGAAGCAAAGAAAAACTTACCATATTCCGCTATTGTTGATGCACGTATAGCTTACACGCAATCACAATTCGCTAAAGGAGGCGGTTGTCCTTTATATATTCTTGGTTTTCTAACAGAAATACATATTGAAATTAATAAATTTAAAAAGGCTCAATCTTATCTTAATATTTGTTATGAATTACTTGATTCTAATGACCCTGACTATGCAAATGATAAAGCTAAATTTGATGAAATGCAAGATATTATAAACGGTGAAATGTGGAAAGACACAGACTTCAAAAAATAAAAAACGGCTGGTAACAGGGGTCATAATCAAGTGCTATATTGATTTTAAATGAAACATTTGTAATTTTGAGGAGTTATGTGGTGGCTTGACAGAAACGGAATTCTAAAACCGCACCTGCTCATGCACCCGAAACGTTAAATATATGACACTTAAAATAGCTACTTTGGCATTGTTTATTTTTATATGGCAATGTTCAGTTTTAGCTCAGGACAAAACGTCTTTTGATGCTTACAAAGCTGAAACAGAAGGGTATTTTATAAATTTTATGGAAACCCCTTTAGGAATTATAGCTACTGATAATTATGCTTCCAACATCTATCTTTTTCAAAACGGCACTTATGAAATTTTATTCAGTTCACCAGGCTGCGGAAGATATATGACATTATCACCCGATAAAAAAAGTATTGGCTTTAAATATATTCAAGCCGATGGAAAACAATCGCCCGCTTTATTAAATATTCAAACAAAACAAGTTACATTATTACACTCCCCGGTTAATTTGTGCGGACAAGTAAGTTTTAGTCAAAACGGAAAAACATCTTTTACAATTGGCAACGAACTAATTATTAAAGAAGGTAATAACTCAAAAAATTATTCGTTTGGTCAATACGTTAATATTGCTCCTATATCGCCTGACGGAAACTTCGTAATTTATAATGACAATTACGACCAATTATTTTTATTGAATTTGTCGAACAATCAGGGTTCTAAATTAACTTCCGGTGAAAAAGGAAATGCTTATCCACAATGGTCGCCTGATGGTTCTAAATTAATGTATTCTTCTATTTCAGGTGAAATTTATGTGTATGATTTACAAAATAAAACTACCACTTTTATTTCCGAAGGACAATATCCATCATGGACTTTCGACTCGCAATGTATTGTTTTTACTAAAATTGAAACAAATAATTTACAATTCACCGGTTCCGATATTTATAAAGCTAAATATGATGGTTCCGAAATAAATAATATTACTAACAGTCATGACGATTTTGAAATAGCTGCTGTCCCTTCGGGCAATAAAATAATTTATCAGAGTTTAAATAAAAAAACTGTAAATGCCTTATTATCAACGATTAACGGAACTTTTTATGCTAATCTTATTTTTAAAGCTGAAAGTCCTTTAAACATAAGTCATTATGGAATTGAAAAATTAATTAAAGCCGAAACCCGCGTACCAGGTACGGTGCCTTATGTAAATCAGGTATATGATACTCCCGAATGGCACTATGGTTATGGTTCTTGTGCTCCTACTACTGCTATTATGGCAATTGCATATTACAATAAAATTCCTAAATGGCCAATTGTTACAAGCAATGGAGTTGGCAATCATATAAGCGAATACGGAGCTTATGTAGCCGATAAATATCATTTAAATGAATATTATTACCAGGATGTTTCTTCAACAGGGGGCGGCGAAGATGCCTGGGGTGGTTACGGTTATATGTGGACCGGTTCCTACTCGCCTCACTCCCGTATGAGGCAATACATTGCTAACCATTATTTAACTTCTGTTCAGGAAGATGCCGATAATTATACTAAAGCATTAACCGAAATTAATAACGGATATCCATTTCCTGTTTGTAATGAACTGAGCGCTGCCGGACATTTAACTTTAGCCATTGGATACGTCAACGGTCAGCATACAATAATTTTTAATGACCCTTATGGTAATAAAAATAGTGGCTCCTGGCCTAATTGGTACGGACAAGATTCCTACTACGATTGGCCCGGATATAACAATGGATATCAAAATCTTAATACTGTATATTGGACAGTAACTGCTGAAGGTTCGGAAGTTGTGTATAATGACACTATTATTGATGATGTTTTTTACAATCAGGGTTTTTATATGAATAACAGTCAAAATGGCTCTGTTCAACGATATTATAGCGATTTGAATGCAGGATATAACAATCATTACTGGTACACCGGAACCGAATCGGTTAATTCTGATATTTGCTTTGTTACATGGACTCCAAATCTTACAACGGCAGGAAATTATGAGATTTTTGCTTATATACCCGGTGGAATTGGTTCTACTGCTGTAGGTGCAAAATACCGTATTCATCATATAAATGGGATTACTAATGTGGTGATTAATCAGAGCCAGTATAGTGCACAATGGGTTTCGCTTGGAATTTACAGTTTAGATGCCGGACAAACCAATTATGTTTATTTAGGCGATTCAACTGGAACCTCATCTCAATACATTGCTTTTGATGCAATGAAATTTAGCAATGGAGACAATGTTGTCCCTACTACTTCCATTTCTACTCCAAATACATGGGAAACTGCCGATTTTACTGCTACTTTTACTGATGCTGATAATACAGGAGTAGAAAAATCATTTTATCAGGTACTCGATTTTGATGGAACTTATTGGGGTGCCAATGCCAACAACGGCTTTTTTGCCGATAATTTTGATATTCTTCATACATTTTGGACAAATGCTTTAGGT
>Ga0209211_10012688_pt1 | contig 10569 bp, 14 predicted proteins | sample RifGroA2_FD_183992 | JGI IMG/M metagenome (GOLD analysis project Ga0209211, IMG submission 183992) | Groundwater microbial communities from Rifle, Colorado, USA - Groundwater A2 (SPAdes) (version 2) | ecosystem: Environmental > Aquatic > Deep subsurface > Groundwater | place: Rifle, Colorado...
ACTGCGCCATAATTATTTTTCCAAATCTAAAACCTCGTCAATGCGGATTTTTTCCACAAAACTCGGCACGTGGGAGACAAGTATCATCGCGCCCTCGTACGCATCGAGCGCCTCGGCTATGACGGGCAGATGGCGGAAGTTTATATGGTTGGTCGGCTCGTCGAGTATTAGGAGCCCTGGGCGGAGCAACACCAAGCGCGCAAAGGCAACCAAGCCCTTTTGTCCTTCCGATAGCGAACCTATTTTAGAGTGAAATATCTCCCCGGAAATCAAAAAACCCGCCGCCACTTTGCGTACATCCTCCTCTATCGGGCGATCCAGAACAGCAGAAAGCTCTTCGTATACGGTTTTATCAAAATCGAGGTTAGAAAAGTCCTGCCGGTAGTAGCCGACGGTAACGCCTTTTGTAACCTTGGCTCCTTTTGCCTTGCCCGAAGCGATAGCCTGCAGGAGAGTTGATTTGCCGATGCCGTTTGGACCTTTCAGAATGAGGTGCTGGTTTTTGCGCAGTGACAACTTGGCTTTGCGCTCGACCGGCTTGTGGTTTTTTATCGTTAAAAAACCTGTAATGGCAATAAGGTCGCCGGGCGGCGTTTCTCCGGCAGGAATCCTAAATGAGCGGATGGTCTTGTCTTCTTTGCGCACGTCGACCATCTCCTCCTCAAGCTCGGCGGCCTTTTCCCTCATGCGTTTGGCGACCATGCGCATCTGCCCGCCTTTGTTGGCGAAGAAGTTGGATTTGTCCTTGTTTTCCTGAATCTCTTTTGCAAGGAGCGCATTGCGGCGGTTTTCTTTTTCTATACGCGCGGTGATGTCTTTGACCACATCAAGGTAGTTGCCGACATACTGCTCCACTTTGTGCGTATGCACATCCAGATACAGCACGCCGTAGGTGAACGCGTTTAAGAATGCCGCTTCGTGGGAAATAACGATGACTGTCTTTTTATATTCTTTCAAAAACTTGGTTAGATGCTCTATCCCCGCTTTGTCGAGGTTGTTGGTCGGCTCATCCAGGAGCAGAAGGTCCGGATTTTGTATAAGCGCTTGCGCAAGCAGTAGGCGCGCCTGCTGCCCGCCGGAAAAGGTGCCTATTTTTTTATCCAGCGGAGCGTGCAAGTTGACCGCTTCCAGAACCTTTTCTATGCGCGGGTCGATGGCGTATATTTTTTTGGCAAACACGCTCTCAAAAAACTCGCGTACAGAGAGCTCCATCTCCTGCGCAGGAATGACCTGGCGGGACGTTGCGATGGTAAGGCCGTGGGAGAGGTGTATCAGTCCGCCATGAGGCTCGAATGCGCTGGTTATGAGTCCGAAAATGGTGGACTTTCCCGCCCCGTTTTGGCCCATGAGGGTAATCTTAGTGCCCCGGCGGATCGAAAAATCCACCGCTTGGAGAATGGGCTTTTTGACTCCGAAATCAAAAGAGACCTTCTCAAACCGCACGATAACCTCTCCGCGTTGCATCGTGCCAGCTTACCACGCTCTTTACAATTCCCCAAACTTGTTTCTCTTATGAGAACAGTCTAGGTACTCCTTTTTCTCAGTGATTTGCTGACGATTGGCAGAACATAGCGGTCCAGCCCGATGTAGCCGGAGATGCGCCACGCGAACAGGAGCCCAAGCCCGAGCGTAAACCAAATCGGGTTGATGGAGACGCTGCCGGCGAGCATAAAGTTGAGATTCATAAACATCCCGAAGAAGACGGAGACTCCGGTCAGGAATCCCAATATGAGCGCGATGCCGACCAACAGTTCGCCGTACGCGACCATATAGGAGAAGACCTGCGCGTTCGGCAGAGCGACATTCTGTACAAACCACGCGTACCACATCTGCACGTCCGGATGGCACGGCGCCGGCGCAGGCTGGCAGAACTCCGCTGTCTTTTTAAGCGCACCGCCCAAAAACCCGCTGAGTCCGGCGCCCGCCTGGTCGCCGACCCACGCAGGACTGTTGACTTTGTCCCACCCGGCCGTGAGCCACTCGTATCCTAGATACAGGCGGATAACGAGCCAGAGCCACGCGCTCCGTTTGTCGGAAAACAGCAGGTGCGCTAACGAAGACTGACCTATAGTGTATTGACTCATAAAATAATTAATGAGCTATTATGCTCACATTGTACCACCGCCCAAAAGGAAAACGTAAAGAGCTATGGGTACAACCCAGGTAAACCAATCAATAACTCCCTTCCTGACATGCTGGCCGTATTTTTTTGGGTGCACGTAAAATTCCTGGAACGACAGAGCGGCAATTGCCGTCCAAAGCAAAACGTACAGCGCCGTTTCGCTTCCAAAAAATGTCTTCGAAATCATCGCGGCCGACATGATAAGTATGACGGACCCCGCAAAATGAAACAGCTCGCGGTACAGCGTGAGCTTGTAGCCCAACCGGCCCAAGCCGTACATTTTGAACGCGCGGGCGGCCGCTTGCTCGTAGGAGCGCCGGCCGCGCACCCATCGCCCTCCCACCTTGCAGGAAAACGGGTAGAAGCGGTCGGGCAGCGTAATAAAATACCCGTACGTTTTTTTAAATGGGCGCATTGCCTCTTAAGTATATCGCACCAAAACTAAGATTTTTTTAGATCCGCCCAGAGGAACACCAGCCCGATGGCAATCCAAAATACAACCTTAAGCCAGTCTTGAGTCTGCACCGATTCTACGACTGCAACCCCGAAAAACAAAACAAATACCGCAAAATTCGTCCCTAGTTTGTTCATGGGCTTATTGTAGCAAATTGAGTTTCTTTTTTCTCGGCCAGCTTTTTATCTCCGCCTCCCGTTTGGAAGCAGACGAACGGTCGGCGTGTTTTTCACTATAAACTATTTTAACCACACCTTTTGCGGCGGTGTAGTGTCCGCCCTTACCCGCCTTGTGCTCGGCAAACCGCCGTTTGAGGTCGGTCGTTATCCCAGTGTACAAAGACTTATCTCCGCACTGGAGTATATAGACCAAATACATCAGACAACAAATGCGATGGTGAGAATGACGCCGGTGATTACGGCAAATGTCCCAAGCGTTTTGGTAAATAGCTCCACCGCCTCGCTTTTTTGCCCGTCCAAGTACATCTGGATGGGCTGGAGAAAGAAAAGATAGCCCATGAGGGCGACCGAGAAGACGAGTAGGGAGAGCATCGCCATCGGCGCGAGGATAGTGTCCGGCTTGTCTCTGACGTAGGTGGGGCCGTAGGTAATTAGGAGCACGACGAAGACGATGTAAAGTCCTGCCAAAAACGCATTGATGTACGGATTTCTGCTCATACCTCTTTCAACTTTTTTGGTGCATAAAAGTTTCCTTATAATTTGGCTGGGAGACATGGATTCGAACCATGATTCACGGCTTCAAAGGCCGCTGTCCTACCATTAGACGATCTCCCAATATCTCTGCAACACAACTAGACAATATCAAATTATTGCTATTTTTGCTCGCCCAGCGCGCGGTACAGCGCAAGCTCGAGGTGGATTTGCGGGAGCGGGGCGCGGTTCATTTCTATAAGCGCGGTTAGGAGCTCGGCGAGGAGCGCGGCGTTTATGGCAACACCATCTTTGCCCGCAAGGTTCTCCAGTATTTTTAAATCATCCCCGCCGAACTGGCCCTCCAGTTCTTTTTTTAACTTCGGCGCAAAACGCAGGAGCAGAACCGCCCGCACCTTTGCGATAGCAAGAAGCGCAAACACTTTCGGCTCCGAGCCGTTATGCGACGCATTGTGGAATGCCTCAACAGCGCCGGATATATCTTTGGCGGCAAGCGCCTGCAAAAAGGCGTTTACCAGCTCGCCGCGCGGCGCACCGACCACCTTGCCTACCTCCTCTTCGGTCAGTTTTCCGTCCGACGAGACGGTAAGCACTTTTTGTAAAATTCCGAGCGTGTCGCGGAAGGAACCCTCGCCCATGAGCGCAATAAGCTCCGCTCCAGCCGGCTGCAGCGAAGCACCTTCTTTTTTAGCCACATCGAGCGCGAGTTTTTTGAGCGTTTCATGCGACGGCTTTTTAAAGCTAAAGGTCTGGCAGCGCGAGGTGATGGTCTCCGGCACGCGGTCAAGCTCGGTCGTGGCGAGTACAAAGATTACGTGCGCCGGCGGCTCCTCTAGTGTTTTAAGCAGTGCGCCCCACGCGTCGCGCGTGAGCGCGTGCGCCTCGTCGATTATGTAAAATTTGTATTTTGAGCTGAACGGCAAAGTCGCCACGCCATCGCGCAACTCGCGTATCTCATCAATGCCGCGGTTGCTGGCGGCGTCCATCTCGTATATATCCTGCTCGTCCGTGCCGAGCGAGCGCGCCAAAATCCGCGCCATTGATGTTTTGCCCGTGCCGCGCCCGCCGGCAAAGAGGTATGCGTGGGCGATTTTGCCGCCCTTAACCGCGGCCTCCAACACCGACACAATTTCCGCCTGCCCGCGCACCTCGCTAAAATCCGAAGGCCGGTACTTGCGGTAAAGCGCCATCGGCGCCCGTTCATCAATACTCCCCTTTTTAGCCATGGGGTAAGTATACAGTTTGTCATTAGTAAAAGAAAAAGGCTCCAGATTTCTCTGAAAGCCTTCTAGACGCGCTCGGGGTGCTTTTGCCGCAAAAGAGCAAGTAGAGGGTCCTCCGCCCCGCTTGTGACTCTGCGTTCAATCCCGTTTTTTTCGTGGTCGTCAATTTCGCCGGCCGGCGGAATCTTCCTTTGTTTTACATGGTGCGGCGTGTCTTTTTTGTAGACCTTACCGCGGACGACCCCCAACTCCTTTTTAAGGTCCGAAAAATACCATAGGTATTTCTTGACATGGTTATAGGAAAGTTGAAGGACCGACGCGAGATTCGAACACGTCACGCTCACGTCGTGTTTTTTTAGTTCGGCTGCTGCTTCTGTAAGCCTCACTTCAAGGGCGGGGCTTTTGCATACATCAGAGAGAGTTGCGTTCTTTGACATACACTATCCTCCAATACTGTCTGGGTACACTATATCGCGTAGCCGGCAGAAGGCAAAAGAAAAAGGCCGGCGGTCAGACCGCCGGCGGTATTTGACGGGATTTGAATTTATCCCGCAAGTGCGTTTTATGCTTCTTGGACATGATTCTATTGTAGTGTATGACAATTCCCCTGAGTACCGGGTGAGTGCGCCATACCCTCCCTATTCCCGAGTGATTAGAGCGGCTAAAGCCCATTTCGATCGCGAGAGCACTTTCGCTTACGACCCGATCTCTTTCGGCTAGCCGCAAGAGCGCCTCCAGGCATAACGGATACAAGCGGAGCTGGCGCTGAGCGCTGACAACACGACCCATATCCTGCTTAGACAAATGCATTATATTCTGCATTTTGGATCTCCATTCTTACAGACTTATCTGTCAGCCATGTTATCAAAAAAGGAACTTTTCTACTATAGATTCCACCTCTGCAGCATTTGTTGCCTCCATAAGCTGCACCCGCAGTTCTTTGGCGCCGGGGAAGCCCTCGCAGTAGGCTTTGAAATGCTTTTTCATAATCGCGAAGCTTTTTACATCTCCAAGCAACTTTTCAAATAACTTAGTGTGCTCCACAAGCACTTGGAGGCGGAAAGTGGGCGAGAAAATAGTCTGGTTGAGGACGGAGGCTGACCCGAGGACTTTTTCTTGGACACTTTCCGCCTCACTAAACAACCACGGCCTTCCAAAAATGGCCCGGCCGAGCATTGCTCCGTCCGCGCCGGTTTCTTTTATTTTTTGTCCTGCATCTTCTAAATCTTTTAAATCGCCATTGCCGATTATTAAAGTATCACTGCCGAGTCCGTCGCGGATTTCGACCGCGCGCTTAATCCGCTCCCATCGCGCCGGCACTTTAGACATCTCTTTGCGCGTGCGCGCATGGATAACAACTGCGGCGGGTTTTGCGGCTAGAAGCGCGGGCAACCATTCCTCTAAAACATCTCTGTTGTAACCGAGGCGGGTTTTGACCGACACCGGCAAATTGGGCGCTCCGCGCTTGGCAGCTGCAATAAGCTCCTGTGCCCGCTTTGGGTTGAGTATCAGTTTTGCTCCGGCATTCTGCTTTTCTATCGCCTTATCCGGACAGCCCATGTTGATATCCACGCCATCGAACCCCAGCTCAGCCGCTAGAGCGGCAGCCTTTTCCATATGCTCGGGCGTGGAGGTAAAAAACTGAGCGACTATCGGCCGCTCCGCATCGCTAAAAACCAAATCGCGCATAAGCTTGGCTCGACCCTCCTCCCCCGCTAAGCACAGGCCGTCGGCCGAAACAAATTCGGTGTACATCACAAACTTGGACACCCCGTGTCCAAGTTTTGAATATTTTGCGATAAGACGGCGAAAAGCCGCGTCGGTAACGTTCGCCAGCGGCGCCAACGCAAAAAACGGCTTCGGCAATTTCTCCCAAAAGTTATTCACAAGCAGTAGTTGACATTTTTACCTTATAAATGCATTATGTCAACTAGAAGCAGGCTGAATCTAACTGGGAGAGAAGCATGGGTATAAACAGCATCGCACGGTTTTTCCAAAACGTCCGCAACGTGGTTGCCGGGCAACCTCCACTCGACGACAACTTCGACCAAGGCCGTGGCAGGTCGCAAGGGGTCGCAGACGAGCACGCGGCCCGAGTGGCCTTTGGAACAGATGTTGCCGCGAACAAGACATACGTTCCGAAGCCAAAGCCACAGCCGTGGCAAAACGCCGAACTGGCCTAAACGATAAATAACGCGGCTCGCAAGAGTCGCGTTTTTTTATTTGAGCTTGTAATACAGCTTGTCGCCGAAGCGCAAGTCAAGATACTCAAAATCGCTGAGTTTGTGCGCCTTCATCGGCTCTGAGGTAAGCGCCAGACTGAAGCGTTCAAAAATATCACCGCCGGCGTCGGAGAGAGCGAAGCGCAGTGTAAAACTATTTGCAAACCGTACACTTACATCTTTATTTGTATCGACATCAACTGCGACAATAGCGCTGTCAGAAATTTTTTGCGCCAATGCATCAACCAACGCCGAGAGCGACTGAAATTGCTCCGGTGTCAGATATTGCTTGGGCAATGCTTCGCCTGTGGTAGTACCGTAATAACTTAAGTACACCGGCTCGGAAAAAGTCGGCGCCTCGCCGTACGCAACGCCGTTTTCATCCATAAACAGACATCTTTCATCTTGCATACACCAAAGCGCGCGCGGTTCCCTCTCAACTAAGTTGACCGCGATTGTATGAAAGTCCACCGCGTGCACATCGGCGCTCGCGAGCACCGGATACGCTTGTATAAGGTCCGCGGCGATTTGCTGTTTGGGGTACAAAAAAATATTGCTTTTGGAAAATACATACCAGTACTCGCCCGCTAGGCGGTCGCGCGCAAAAGTTTCTACTGTGCCGGAGGATAGCGTCTGTGCACCGCTTACCGCAACATCTTTTATCTGCAGTTCCGACCAGTATGTCAGACCTACTAAACCGGACGATATAAATAGTAAAAAAACAATAAGCCCGGCGGCGATACGCACAAATCTGCGGCGCTTGCGTGCGCTCAGTCTCGACTCCGGCAGTTCGACACGGGCCATAGTTATTTAGAAATCTTGTCCTTTCCTAAGTAGGAGCGCAGTGCTTCGGGGACGTTAATTGAGCCGTCTTCGTTCTGGTTGTTTTCGATGATTGAAATGAGTATGCGCGGGGTCGCGAGCGCGGTGTTGTTGAGCGAGTGCGCGTATTGCAGGCTGCCTTGGTCATCACGGTAGCGGATATTGAGCCTGCGCGTCTGGAAGTCGTGGAAGTACGATGAGCTGTGCGTCTCGCGGTACTTGCGTTCGCTGGGCACCCAGGATTCGATATCGTATTTTTTAACCTGCCCCAAACCCAAATCGCCGCCGCAGTTTATAACGACACGGTACGGCAGGTTGAGTGCCTGTAGGAGTTCCTCGGCATTTTTTGTCAGCTCCTCGTGCAAACGCACCGACTCCTCATGGCTCGCCTCGCAGAGCACCACCTGTTCAAACTTAAAGAACTCGTGCACGCGCATCAAGCCCTTGGTATCTTTGCCGTGGCTCCCAGCCTCGCGCCTGAAGCAAGGCGAAAAAGAGACGAATTTGAGCGGCAAATCTTTTTTGTCGAGCGTCTCATTGAGGTGGTACGCCATAGTCGCCACCTCGCCGGTGCCCGCCAAAAAATCGCCGTCCTGCGTTTTGTACAAATCCTCCTCGCCTTGCGGCAAGTAACCGGTACCGAGGAAGGCGACGCGCTTAACCATCGACGGCACGAGCATCGGAGTAAAGCCGCCTTTTTTGACAAAATGGTCCTGCACAAAATTCCACACCGCGTAGTTGAGCAGCGCGCCATCGCCTTTTAAAATATAACCACGGAACCCGGACACCTTAGTGCCGCGCTCAAAATCAGCCATGCCGAGGTTTTGCATCAGTTCTGTGTGACTCTTAGGGTTTGCGATTACAGGCTTTTCTCCCCACACTCGCACCTCGACATTGTCGGCATCGGAGCTACCCTCGGGCACCGATAGGTCCGGTAGGTTCGGCACCTGCACCATCAACAACTGCCACTCATGCTCCACTTCTTGCAGCTCTTTTTCTTTTTTTTGCAGATTTTCTTTTAGCCTCTTCATCTGCGCGATAAGGTCGACGCGCTCGCCGGGGTTCGCCTTGACCACCGCGTCGTTGGTATCGTTTTGCTTGGCGCGCATGTTCTCGACCTCGGTTAAAATGTTGCGTCGCTTATCATCAACCGTAAGCAATTTACTGATGTCAATTGTGAGATGCTTTTTCTTGGCGCCCGCCGTAATCAAATCGGCGTTCTCGCGGATAAATTTGATATCGAGCATATATAATAGATTACAATGCCTTACCATATACGCCAACTGCTCCCGCGGGAGTTTCCGCCGCTTTTAAAGGAAATTCCGGATAAGCCGAAGACACTCTATATCCGCGGTGAGTTGCCGCCAAAAGGACATTTATACTTGTGCGTTGTCGGCTCTCGAGCCACCTCTATATATGGAAGGCGCGTCTGCCAACAGCTCATTGCCGGTTTAGCCGGATACCCCGTGGCGATAGTCTCCGGCATGGCGCTCGGCATAGACTCCGAGGCGCACAAAGCCGCGATGGATGTAGGGCTGCATACGGTCGCGGTTTTACCATCATCGCTGGATGATGCAAGCATTTATCCGTCGACTAACAAGCCAATAGCACAGCGTATCTTGGCGCGCGGTGGCGCGCTTATAAGCGAGGACAAAGGCCCGCACAAGGCCGCCATTTATGACTTCCCCAAGCGCAACCGCATCAGCGCCGGCATGTGCACGGCCGCGCTCATAATAGAAGCGGGAGAAAAGTCAGGCACGCTTATCACCGCGCGGCTGGCGCTCGACTACAACCGCGAGGTGCTCGCTATCCCCCACGAGCTGGGGCGCGAGACCGGCGCAGGCGTCAACCGGCTCATCCGCGAGGGCGCCACGCTGGTGCGCACCGCAGACGATATTTTGCAGGCGCTCGGCATCAAACCTTTAGATACTCCAAAGCAGGCGGCGCTCCCGACCGATTTAAGCGAAGCCGAGGCAAAAACTCTGCACGCGCTGGTGGAGCCCCTGGTGCGCGACGAGTTGATAGAAAGCTCCGGCCTCTCCGCGCAGGATGCCAACATCGCGCTCTCCTCGCTTTTAATCCGTGGGCTCATCACCGAAAGGCTAGGCAAAATCGAACGCGTTTAAACATTCATCGATTTGACATGTGGTACGCTAATACGGTATCAATGCATTTCAAACTATGAAGTTAGTAATCGTCGAGTCGCCTGCGAAAGCAAAGACAATAGAAAAGTATCTTAAAGAAATCGACAAATCGGGCGACTTTGTCGTGCGCGCATCGGTGGGCCACGTGCGCGACTTGCCCAAGAGCAACAAAAAAGCCATCGACATCGAAGGCGGCTTTATCCCCCACTACGAAGTAGTGCCCGGCAAGCAAAAAGTTATTGCCGAATTGCGCGGGCTCGCTGAGGAGGCCAGCGAGGTTATGCTCGCGACCGACCCCGACCGCGAAGGCGAGGCTATTGCCTGGCATATCGGCGAGGAACTCGGGCTCAAAAAGCCGGAACGCATTGTCTTTAACGAGATTACGAAAGAGGCCATTGCCGAAGCTGTTGAGCACCCGCGCCCGATAGACCAAAACCTGCGCTACGCGCAGGAGGCGCGCCGGGTGCTCGACCGCTTGGTGGGTTATGACCTGTCGGGTCTGATTTGGAAAAAGGTGCGCTACGGCCTCTCTGCAGGGCGCGTGCAATCGCCGGCGCTGCGGATACTGATGGAGCGCGAGCGCGAGATACGCGCGTTCTTGCCGGAAACTTATTTTGTCATAACGGCCGACACCAAAACGCATCAAGGTTCAACCTTGATATTGACCTGCGCGGAGGAACCAAAGAAGAAAGCCGAGGCGGACAAGATTATAGACGCGGTCAAAAAAGAAGGACTCAAAATATCGGATGTTTCCGAATCGGAAGCAAAGCGCGTGGCGCGGCCGCCGTTTACCACCTCGACGCTCCAGCAGACCGCCAGCTCGCGCCTCGGGCTCTCGCCATCCAACACCATGCGCATCGCGCAAAAATTGTACGAGGCGGGACACATTACCTACATGCGCACCGACTCGG
>Ga0209211_10012689_pt1 | contig 10569 bp, 2 predicted proteins | sample RifGroA2_FD_183992 | JGI IMG/M metagenome (GOLD analysis project Ga0209211, IMG submission 183992) | Groundwater microbial communities from Rifle, Colorado, USA - Groundwater A2 (SPAdes) (version 2) | ecosystem: Environmental > Aquatic > Deep subsurface > Groundwater | place: Rifle, Colorado...
CACGGTAGATGTTTAAACCGGCAAAAGCCTTATCGCTGTCATCACTACCAGGGAAGACAGTCAGACCCCCGTCAGCTCCCTGCCATGGTCCCTGGGAAACCAGGTATTTCATGACCCACATCGGATCATTCCAATTTTCCCGGAATTCACCGAATACTTTATTGGCATACTGGATTTGTGACAGATCGGTATTTTCATGTTTAGCTCCGTTATTGCCGTTTGGAGGAAAAGGCGTAGCTTCCGGCATTCTGTTCTGTGCCAACTGACCGTTGCTCAGCAAATATTGTACGGATATGGACTTGCTCTCACGGTCGAGTTCCGGGACAACTCCTGTTTCAAGGTTTGATCCGGGTTGCGGTGTCGATAAAGCTTGTGATGGCGTTGCCAATGCAGTCAAATCATTTGTAGCCTGCTTACCTTCCTCAGTTTGTTCGGTAGAATTTAGGGCCGAGCCAGCAGCAGTGCAGGCTGTTAAACCCAAAGCTAAAAGTGATACCCCTGTTATAAATTTATTCTTAGGTGTCCAAAATGTTTTTTTCTCTGACTGCACTCCCGGTGATTGTTTATATAAAAAGGCGAGTGCAGCCACACTGCCTCCTTTTTTGAATATTTCAACACCTTTACCCAATCGGGAGGCCAAATGGATAAAAGCATTTAATTGCTCGACAGTCTTGTAGTTTCTGTGATAATCATCAGCTGTTTTTGATGTAAAAGTGAAAGAGATTTTGGCTGCTTGAGCCCAGGGAGAATCATGCCTCTGCTTATCCGAAAGCGCATTTAAATTTCCTGAAATAAGATTTAGCCTCAACTGACCAGGTTTTCCAGGTATTTCTTCCGGTTTTGCTTCTTTAATGTCCAAATCGTAAACGGCATAGACCTTATCCCAAAAATTAACTCCGTCTTCTACATGTGTAAATAAAGAGCTGAATTCTACGCCTCCAAAAGCAACTGCTGCATCTTGAAGAAAAGCCCGTCTTGATAATTTTTCTTGGGGATTTAAACTATTTTGATTCTGTACAAGATCAGAAGAAATACCACTTTCACCGGTCATACTCTCAATTCTAGCTGAAGCTGACATATAAATTACAAAAAATTAACCTATAATATGAAAGTTGCTCTCTAATTTAAAAAAATCCTGATTTTCATCAGGATTTGTAAGTTTATATGAATTATTTACAAGGAACCAAAAGTTCCTCAGATTATCAAAATAATGAAAACAACCAATCAGATTGGTCATATTTCTTCTGTTTGTGCAACTATAACACTAGCCTATAGTCTTGTCAAGGCAAGACTGGTTTACTTCATTTTCCTATAGTTTCTTTCGGTAGTAATAAAAACAATAAAACAACTTCTCTCATACTTTCCCTATTATTTATCAACAATCTAAAATCTAATTTCATCATAAATAAATATGAAAGAATCAGGATAAATCGAGGTGTGATTTAAAAGAATTTTCCATTGCATGGTATGCTGGTTTTGGATCTAAGTTTTCATTAAAAGTAGTCCCACTGTTATCGCCTATTCCCCAAACACTAAATCCGGTACAGACACCTGAACTAATCATTGCATCAAGAGCAGCCTGAAAAATATCAGCCTGCTTTTGATCTTTTTCTTCTGGTGATCCGCCTGCATTTCTCATATCTACATCGAATTCCGTTATTTCCACAGTAATGCCGTAAGATTTCAGTGTTTCAATGACATTATTCCAGTCTGGAGGGTTTGCTCCGTCCAAATGCATCTGAATACCTACTGCATCAATTAATCCCTTTTGTTTTAAACGGTTAACAATTTTCAGAGTCGTATCAGTCTGCAGATTTTGCGGAACACCAAAAATGGAATGTGGTGTTGATAATGTAGTGTGATTTAATACATCATTAAATATTAATCTGGCATTAGAATCTATTCTTCTGGCTTCCTCAAATGCCAAATCTATATACTCTTCTCCTAATTGTGTATGAAATAAATCATCATCACCTGAATAATGTCTATATGGTTCATTAACCATCACCCATTCATTACATTTATATGATTGCACCATTTGTTTTACTCTCTTACGGATTTGTTCTTCCAACTGATTCTTATCCATACCTCGTAGCCAGGGAGGGGCTTCTTTCGGATATATAACAGCATGTCCTCTTATTCTATTTATTCCTAGTTTTTGAAGTTCATCTATCTGGTATTTAATATACCAGTCAGAACCTTGATCAATCTCTCCATTGGATGGTTCTAATCCGCTCCAACTCAAGGCATCATCGATAACTGCCATATTACAATAGTTCGCGACAGTTTTTCGATATTTTTCTTTGATGCTATCTGACAATCCATGCGACTGTGTTCCGTCAAATAATTCATAAGTAATTTTCGTTCCATTACGTATGCTTAAGGCATCTGCGTAATCTCTCATTCCAGACGATTTCCATTCCCACTCCCGGCCGTTAAACCTAGCCACCAGAACCGTATCGGAATTTTTGTCTTCGGCAAAGACAATGGAATTTTTTGGGTTGTTAAGCTCTATATTATTGTAATGTACAGAGTAATTGAAATCCGTAATGTCCGGCCTGAATCCTGAGGGTAAACCCAGATCTTTCTCGACATCAGGTTTCCGAACCAGGGGATTAGGATGCAAACTGGATTTTGTAGTTTCTCCGTTCAAAACTTCAGCCGGTACGCTATCTACCCAGACCTCATAGGTTTCCGCTCTTATCATACCCATCATCTCATCATCAATTCTGTTTAACTGGACAGTTCTTTTTATACCATTGTCATTAAAAAGAAGCTTGTCTGAAATAACATCTGATGGATCCGCCGGATTATAACGATACTCCATATTGTTAAGATGGTCCCGGTTTAAAACGGCAAATTCACCTTGGCTCAAAATGGCAAATCGCATTCTTGGTTCAAAGAATTCATCGCTATCCCTGGATACATATTCTTCAAAAGCAACTACAATATCACCATTATTGCCTTTGCCTACGACCGTAATCCCGGATCCGTCTCTGACAACCAGGTATGTCGGATGGGCATTAGTCAGTTTGTGTTCTTTATCGTCTATTTTCAATTGTTCCCGATAGAATGTCAGATTGCCAAAGGCACGATCTTCCTTCTGCCGGAAATGGATTGCCTGTCCAACAACGTTTTCCTGGGCCTGGGCTGCGGCCTGGGCGACCGCGTATTCCAGCATCTTGATCGGATTCTTAAAAGCGACTCCTCCATTATCACTTCTGATCGTGTTGCCAAAAGTTTTTTCGGCATATTCAACCGGATTATAATGTCGTTCATCGGATGTCGGCGGTACCATAATCGGTTGCGGTCCAAGATTGCTTTGTCCTGTTGTCAGGCTGATATCCAGTTTTTCTCCGTTATTAACCAGATATCCAACAGTTATAGGGGCTGCCTGGAACAATTCTACCGAGGTCTCAACCCCGGCTTCCAGGACGTAGCCTCCCGTATCGGCAGGAGGCAGGGGAGTACTAACTGGATAAGGTGTTCCGTCGGAAAACATCGGCGTCAATGTAGCCAGGCCCTCCTGGCTTTGACTGTCTTCGGGTGTAGTCGATACACAGCCGGCGGCAGTACCTGCAATAAGGCCTCCCAGCATAGCCAAAGCTATTTTGGCCGGTCGTCCGTATCTATTGATAGCTTCAGATTCATCAATCGTTGGCTTGTCAGGATCGGCGTTGTGTAAAATGGCAACTGCCGATGCGGCCGATCCGACCAGCAATGCCTCGGAAGCTTTTTTCAGGTAAATTACCGATTTGGTCAGTCCTTTGAATCTATGGGCATTCCTGATTGCCTGTTCCGGATCGGGATGGCTGAAACGCATAGTCAGACTCATCCTGGATCCGTCAGGCAGGTCTACTCCCTTCATCAGCCTAGTTTTTGTCGCCGTGAACGATAACAGAGCTCTGCCTGTTAATTTACCGTCGCTTTTTTTCTCAAGTGATGTCTTAATAGTATCTATGTCCGGATTGACTGCGCTGATTGTACCCAAAAAACTCAGCTGTTCAGGGGTCATTGTGTCCAGTACGGGAATTTTCAGTTTTGACAGGACGAAAAGCAATGTGCCTGCTTCGGCACCGGCTTTGCTTATATCAAACAGCTCAAGTCTGGATAGCGGATTTCTCTGCACTGAAGTATCATCACTCTGGTTTGGATAAATCTCGGGCTTGACGGCTGGCATATTTTTGGATACGTCTTAATCGGAACTTTATCACTAGCCTATAGTCTTGTCAAAGCAAGACTGGTTTACTTCCTTCTTATCGGCTTTTTTTAAAATATCTATGGAATTAAATGACGTTGCGACAATAACACCAACTACCAGGATTCTGGCCAGCGTCTGGCTGGTTAAAAAATCGTTTCTGACAAAATGAATGAAAAAAATAACAAACTATGCACAATCCCTTTTCTGAACAAATAATACAATATTATATAATCAGGATAATAGTAATGTAATACTGATTTTCTGGATTTATATCATTGATTCTTGACAAAACTATAGGCTTATAATAATATGTAGACTTATATAAATAAAAAACATAACGGGTGAGTTTCTAATATGTTGAAGTAATTTGAACTTGTGCACCGAAAGGTGCTATTTTTTTAGAATGAACAGGACATTAGAATCAATAAATAATTACGTATATAAAATGGCTGACAAGCTGGATCCGGTTATTACCAGACTTGAACAACTGGGATTACCCAACCAAAGTAAATCCGATCCGAATTTAAATAGAAAAGATTTCGATTATTTAACCGGACTGACAGCAGTTTCTTCATTACTAAAGATCCCTGCTATTCCCGGGCTTGCATCTTCTGAATCTGCCGAAAATAAATCATTGGGTATGTGGGAATCAATTAAATTTTTAAGCGGACTGAAAGTTGACCCTAATACCGTCCGTCTTGAAACTGAAGTAGATGATAAATGGAATACGCGCAGGCTGATTTTGACATTTCTTTCAGGAAATATAGCTTTAATTACTCCGGATCAATCAGTAAAAAATCCAAATCCATCCGCTGCAAGAATTAATATTTCTGTGGATATAACCGATCAGAAAAATAATATCGACTGGTCAAACCGATTTCAGGATTTGAAAAGATATCTGACAACAGGTGGCAGAACAATTCAGGCTATCGAAAGTTTTAGAAGTAACAGGGACGTAAATCTGGCTCTGGGTATTTTGGGATTTAATGTTAAGGATAAGAAGAAACTAGCGCTAATTACTGCCACATTACTAGCAGCAATATTGGCCGCCTGTGATCTGGCTACTGAACAATCACCGGAGACAACCAGAGAAACTTTAGAACACCTCGTAACTCCCACACCCGGATCAGTGCCTGAAACTCAGACTACTCCACAGGTAGAATATTTGCCTGCTCCGACACTTCCGGCGACCGGCTCTATTCTTATCGATAGCGACTACCTGATAGATCAAATGTTAAAAGTGGGTCATCAAAACCTTTTACCTGAATCTACGCCCGTTGGCGGAGAAACGGTAAATCAGTATTCTGAAAGTGCCAGGGATTTTGCCGCCAGAGTTTTTAAGGAGTCTGATTTCCGGCCGGAAAATAATCCTCTTCAAACATTGATGCTGGTTGTTTCTGACCCCGCCAGAAAAGGCAGAAACAGAAGTGCCAACTATTTTACCGAAGGGCTTAACGGTGAAGACAAAGCTTTTAAAGGATTAATACTTTATAGGGAACAAGCCAATGAAGGAGAATACACACTTGGTGACTGTAAACCGGCAAATCTGGTAGTCAGGAGCGGGGCTGGCATAACCGTACTCGGACGGACTGAGGATAACAGATATGTCATTACTGTTGAGGAAAACATCCCCAGATATGAAAACCAGAATAAACCCAGGATGTATTTTGCCATACTCAGCAAAGAACAGTTTACTCAATTGTCTGTTGATAAATTGGATAATATGGATTTTTATCTAGACAAGCCGGATCATATACAATTTTTAAACTCAGATACAAACGAAACAGTTACTCTTCCCCTGAACATCATAACCCAGGACGTCTTAAAACAAATATCCAACAAAGCCGGAGTCTCATGGGAAGATAAAGTGTCAGGAGGAGATGAGTCTTCTTATTATGCTGAACCTCTGATTCCTTATCCAAATAAGGATGATCTGAAAAAAGATATTAATCCTTTAGATCTGAATTATGTCCGAAAATTAAATGACCGACGATTGGGGCATCCGCGTAATTTGACTTATCAGGCGATCGATCCGGGCAATAACGAACTGGTAGGCATCGGAGAATACAATATAAAGAGTAAAGAATGGGTATGGAACCCCCCTAACTGGAAAAATATTTCTGAAAGCCTGGGATTTCTGTTGGGAGATACTACTCTAAGCAGTTTTGATTACTATAATCCTGATTTTCAGCAGGCATTAGCTGATAATTTCCAGATGACGGGACCGGGAAGTTTCTACGCGCACAATTTTGACAGAGGTTTAAATCAACTGTTTTTAAACCTAACTCAGGAAAATGACCAGTCGCTTTATATTCATCCGCTTTTTTGGCAAAACATGCTGCCAAGAGATTTGTATGGTGCCGATGCGGAAACATTTAAAAAGTGGGAATGGGACAGGATCAGGCAGGTTTTCGAATACATCAAACCTATCCAGCCCGGAGGTAAACCTACAATATTAGTTCTCGGAAATGAATACCTTTTTCATATTTTTCCGGATACCGGAGAGTTTCAAAGTAAAGTCAATGTTGATCCTGACAACAACAATAACTGGATTGAGAATCCCTACAGCAAAGCCCATGGTGACAGCATCACTGCATTGACTGAACAATATTTATGGATGTTGGAAGAAGCTGCAAACAGAGGTTTAAGAATCGGAATAGACTTTATTCCTCTTTATAACCATTTCAACAATCATGCTGATAACAGCACAACAAAAGAAGTAGTCAGAGAACTAAAACAGGTCAAATCAAATGTAGCATCCCATCTTGGAGTCTCAGAAGCCGAAGTAATTCTCGGCGTCGGCATCCAAGGCAACTTTTTCTATAATAATCGTCCAAGCTGGATTACTGCCCCTCCGAGCGTTGATCAGTTAAGTAATGCTATTAATTCACAGTCGGAAGTAGGACCGGTTTTCCTGATCGATCTGAATATTATTGGTCTTGACCAGTCAGGAAAAAAAGCAAGGTGGGCAGAATTCATTGATTGCGCTTTAAAAAGTAATTGCTCAGGTCTAACTTTCTGGAGATCGCTGCTCAGTAGTAAAAAACCAGGTCAAATTACAGATAAATTATACGACGATCCTGCTAACTTATTCGATCCTGACAACAAATATCGTCCAGTTCCGGGCAATGGATATGAAGAAGTAACCGCAACTCTATTAGCCGAAGCTAACAGCAGAGGTTTAATAGGATAAATTCATTTTAAGCAATCAATTATTTTTTTCTTTGTAAGATATTTAAACAGATCTTCCGCCATTGCTTTATGACCATCTATATTCGGATGGTTATCAGGTAGGTATAATTGTTCATTCTGGTAAATATTTAAGAATTTAACAAAAAATATTCACGTAAAATTTTTGTGGAAATATTAATTAATTCTTCTTCTCCAATATCTGAAATAAGCTTTGAGGAATACAAAAGAATATCATGAGGGAATATTAATTAAAAAAAGAGATAGTAAATAAAGGAAAAAGGGGTATCTAATATCGATATTTCGTAATAATAACCTATTTCTCATAACACGGGAAATTTTTTCTATGATAATCTCAGAAGAAATAAGTTACAAGAGTATTAAAATTACTATGAAATATTTCTTATGACGTCAGATATAGCATCTCTGATTTTAAATAAAAGAAAAAAATCTAAACAAAAAATAATTATGACCAGAAAGAATAATATCTTTTTGAACACGATATAATTATGATATTAAAATTATTTTTTACAATATTAGGGAACTTTATTCGATAGCTATCCAATTGAAGATAAAAAAACATCAATCATCTGATTATATGCTAATTTTGGTTCTCCATTCTTAAATAAATGTGATTCCTGACCACTTGGTGCAGTATTATCATCATAACCCCAAGTAGATATGCTTTTGCATGCTCCTGATTCCAGTACAGCCTCCGTAATTACCCTATAAATTTCCGCCTGTTTTTCAAATTTTTCCTCATCAATTCCACTGACGTCAACTTCCAATTCAGTTATTATTACCTCTACACCAATATCTTTATATTTCTTCATTGTTTCGATCAACTTTTCTTTATTTGGAAAGTTCTTTGGATCCATATTTCCTCTCATCCAATTTTTTGGAGATCCGACATGGTATTGCAATCCCACTGCGTCAACTAATCCCTTTTCTTTCAGCCTTCTAACAAGCTCGAAATTTATATCGGATTGTGGACCTGCAACCTCGCTGGCTGAAGCATTGTAAATAAGTTTTGCAGACGGATCAGCTTCTCGCGCAAACTGATAGGCTAAATCAATATAATTTGCTCCTAAAACTCTATAAAAAATATGGTTTTCATATCCCGATGTACCTGATTCATATGAATACCAAACCGATTCATTACAAACTACCCATTCAGTAACTCTCCCTATATAATGCTGCATCGTCCTTTGAATTCTGTTTTTCATTATTTCTTTTAAGTCAGCTTCATTTGAATAATTATTTAACCATTCCGGTAAATCATGGTGGTATATCAGGGTATTTCCGTTCCTTAATTTCATGCCGCATCTTACCGCATAATCTACCCATTCATCACTCAAAGAAAAATCAATAGTATCAGGTCCCTCCCGGCCCAACCAAGTCCAGGCGAAAGCACCGGGTTGCAAAAGATTGAAATGTCTTGCAATTAGATCTGTGTCTACAGCCCGATCATTAGGATCATGAAAGGTACCGATATCAATGCCTATCACATCGGCAGCATCCCTTAGAGTGGGTTTATGCCAGTCCCACTCCTGAGATTCCGCGTTAAATCTGGCCACTAAAAGTGGCCTATTGTCATTATCTAAAATCCATTTCATAAAAGCTGAGGGGTGATCCAATACACGGCTATATCTGGTTTCATCCCTGAAACCGTCTATACTTTCAAGTCCGACTTGAGCCAATAATTCCTGCGGGACCTTTTTTATGACCGGATCGGGCATAAAAGTCCACTCATCAGTTTCATTACTGTCGTTTATGTGTTTCGGTACTTTGTCTGCCCAAAACTCTCCTGCCTCATCACGGATCAGATTCATCATTTCATCATCGATAATATTCAGTTCAAATTCCTCGCCTTTGAAACTGATAATTTTACCGTCCCGGTCATCAGGGTAATAATCTAATTGCGGCAAAAATTCACTGCTGATCCTGCCGAGTTCTGATTTGGGAATAACAGCAAACCTCATGTTGGGCTGAAAACCGCTGCCCCTGTCAACATATTCCTCAAATGATATGGCGATATCATTGCCATTTCTGCCTAAAATGTTGATTCCGCTGCCGTATTTAATCACTAATCCTCTGGGATAACCTTCCCGGATGGTATATTCCTGTCCTGGAATTGTGGCTTTTTCACGGTAGATGTTTAAACCGGCAAAAGCTGCTTCGTCATCTCCTAATTTTCCCGGAAAAACCGTCATTCTCCCGTCGGATCCTATCCATGATCCCTGGGAAACCAGGTATTTCATGACCCACATCGGATCATTCCAATTTTCCCGGAATTCACCGAATACTTTATTGGCATACTGGATTTGTGACAGATCGACATTTTCATGTTTAGCTCCGTTATCGCCGTTTGGAGGAAAAGTGACCGGTTCGGATTGCCTGTTTTGGGCAATCATGGCATTGTCAATTAAGTATTTCCTTGACAATGTTTTGCTTTCATGGCTTATCTCCGGCAGGGGAAATGTTTCTACTGTCACCCGAGTACTTTCCGGGGTAGTTACCGTATCTCCAACAACCAGAGTAGCTAACGCCTTTGTCGCTTCAACACCGGAATCACTGGTATTTGTAGCGGAAAGATTATTACAGGCACTGCTAATCCAGACTGCCGATCCCAGAACAGTCAGGCCGATAACCAAAGACAGTGACTTCCTATTCTTACTTTCATCCCCCAACAATATAGTGGCAGCAACAGCCGGTCCGACGCTCTTTGTCAATTCCCAGGCATATTTTGCCGTATTCACATTAGCGATAAAATCTTTCAGATAGTTTGCGCTTTCCCAGGCATCCCGGCCGCCCTGAGTGAATTTGAGCCTGACCCGAAAACCGTGAGCCTGCGGATTGTCAATTCTCGTCCGCTCCGGTAACAGATCCTTATTTCTGGATATGAAACTTAGCTCTACATCTTGAGGAGTCCACTTTTCGTCTATCTGCATTCCCAGCTTTAGCGAATTGGGAATAATATCAAGTTCGGAAATTACTGCAAAGGCCGTAATAAAATCTAATCCTTTATCGGGAGCTACTTCAGGTAATCCCAAACTCTTCAATCTGGCTGCAGTTTCAGATACTTTGAATGCAAAAGGAGTCGTTCCAAATACCTTGCCAGCCTCACGGCGGCTTAATGGTTCACCCGGATGGTGAAGAGTTTCGATCTGAGTAATTCC
>Ga0209211_10012690_pt1 | contig 10566 bp, 8 predicted proteins | sample RifGroA2_FD_183992 | JGI IMG/M metagenome (GOLD analysis project Ga0209211, IMG submission 183992) | Groundwater microbial communities from Rifle, Colorado, USA - Groundwater A2 (SPAdes) (version 2) | ecosystem: Environmental > Aquatic > Deep subsurface > Groundwater | place: Rifle, Colorado...
CGGGTGCCCCAGATGCGCGAAAGCGGCCTGCGAAGTGTGCAAGTCGCACATGAGCAGGCCGCTGACAAAGCAGATGAGGTGCCCGGTGAACGTTTACGTGCATCCGACAGATAGAGAGAGGCTTGGGGCATGATTTGTGAGAAGAAACGTCTTGCGGAGCTGGCTGCCCTGGTCCAGGGGGAGCTGGTTGGTGACCCCGAGGTGCTTATTGGCGGGGTTGCCGATTTTGACAACGCCGGCGAGGGGGAGATAACCTTTGTCGCCGATCTGAAGCGGGGAGCCAGACTTGATCAGTGCAAGGCCTCGGCAATCATTGTGCCGACTGCTCTCTCCGAGATCGGCACGCCGGTGATTCGGGTCGGAAATCCTTATCTGGCCGTGGCCCATATCCATGCCCTGTTTGTCGAGAAGCCGTTTGCCGCTACCGGTATTGACGCGCGGGCGGTTGTCGGAGATGATTGCCGGATTCCCGCCGAGGTCGCCATCAGTCCGCTGGTCTATCTTGGTAACCGGGTCCATCTCGGGCAGCGGGTCACGCTGCATCCAGGGGTGGTCGTCTATGATGACGCCGTCATCGGCGACGATGTGGTGCTGTATGCCAATGTGACAATCGGCCATCATTGTCACATCGGCAACGGGGTCATCATCCACAGTGGGGCGGTGATCGGCAGTGACGGCTTCGGCTATGCCACCGATGGAAACGGACGCCATATCAAGCGGCCGCAGGTTGGCATGGTTCAGATTGATGACGATGTGGAGATCGGCGCCAATACCTGTATTGATCGGGCCACCTTCGGCAAGACCTGGGTCAAGCGGGGCACGAAGATTGATAACCTCGTGCAGCTTGGCCATAATGTGGTCATCGGGGAGGACGCCCTGCTTGTTGCGCAGGTGGGCGTGGCAGGCAGCGTTACCACCGGGAACAACGTGGTTCTCGGCGGGCAGGTCGGGCTTGCCGGGCATATCCATCTTGGGGACCGGGCGATGGTTGCGGCCAAATCAGGAGTTACCAAGAATCTGGAGCCTGGCGCCATGGTGGGAGGCATTCCGGCGATTCCTCAAAAAAACTGGCTGCGCTCCAGTGCCGCTTATGCGAAACTCCCGGAAATGTTACGAGAACTGCGGGAGCTGCAACGAAAGGTCGCCGAGCTGACCGGGGGAATGGCGCCGGGCGAAGATGACAGCTCCGGCAATAATGAGTGAAAGGCCGTAAGCGTTCACCAGGGGCACCAAAATTCAAGATAAACACAGGAATGTAAGCGTTCAGCAGTGCCGCAGATGCGCGTGTCAGTCGTCGGCAGAAGTGTCCGACAAAGAGGCCTGCGAAGTGTGCTATTGCACATGAGCAGGCCGATGACAAAGCAGATGTGGTGCTGCTGAACGCTTACGAAAGGCCGGGCTGGTTGCCGGAATAATCAAGATCGTCCCGTAGTACTTTGCGCTTAGTAAAAAGAGAGGAGAAGTGGCATGAATTCTGATCTGCAACAGCTTGATATTCTGGAAATCCTGAAGATTTTGCCGCACCGGTATCCCTTTCTCATGGTGGATAGAATTGTTGAGATGCATCTCGGCGAGTCCATCCGGGGGTACAAGAACGTGACCATGAATGAAAATTTTTTCCAGGGCCATTTTCCCTCGCACCCCGTTATGCCGGGGGTTTTGATTCTTGAAGGCATGGCCCAGGTAGGGGCGATCCTCGCCTATGTCACCGATCCCGAGACGGTTGCCAGCAAGCTTGTCTATTTTGCCGGGCTTGACGGCGTGAAGTTCCGGCAGAAGGTTGTGCCCGGAGATCAGCTTTATTATGAACTTTCGGTGAGCAAGCGTAAAGCCAGATTCTGGAAGATGGACGGCAAGGCCTTTGTCGACGGCAAGCTAGTGGCCGAAGCCGAGCTATTGGCCACCTTTGCTTGAGCCGGTTGCCCCAAGTCTGCCTTTTTCGGTTGTTGATGTCTCTCTAATTAACCAAAAGCGTAACTATCCAGCTTGATGCCGGACTGGAACGAAAACCACGGGATCTAACTATTCAGCAGTGCCGCAGCTGTTAGGAAGAGGTCTGCGAAGTGTGCTATTGCACATGAGCAGACCGATGACAACGCAGATGTGGTGCTGCTGGATAGTTACCCCAAAGCGAAGGCGTAATGAACATACATCCTACCGCAGTTATCGATCCCGAGGCCAAGGTCCATGCCTCCACCATTGTCGGCCCTTATGCCGTTATCGAAAAAGGGGTGGAGATCGGCCCCGATTGCGTGATCTGCCCCCATGCTGTGGTCACCGGCCTGACCACCATCGGCGCCCGCAACACCATCGGTTCCTTTACCAATATCGGCGGGCCGCCCCAGGATTTGAAATACAACAATGAGCCAACCCGGCTGGTGATCGGCGATGACAACCAGATCCGTGAGTACGTTTCCATGCACCGCGGCACCCCGGGCGGTCATGGGGTGACCACGGTGGGCAGCGGCAATCTGCTGATGGCCTACACCCATATCGCCCATGACTGCGTGGTCGGGGATCACGTGATCATGGCCAATGCGGCCACCCTGGGCGGCCATGTCGAGGTCGCGGACCGGGTGATCATCGGGGGACTTACCGCCGTACACCAGTTTGTCCGGATCGGCGAGTACGCCTACATCGGCGGCATGTCCGGGCTTAGCAAGGATGTGCCGCCCTATGTGATCATGGCCGGAGTCCGCAACCAGATGCGGGTAACCGGCATCAACCGGATTGGCTTGCGCCGTTCTGGTTTTACCGCGGAGGAGATCAAGAAACTTGGGCAGGCCTACAGGATTATCTTCCGCAGCCCGGACTTGCTGCTCCAGGAGGCGCTGGCCAAGACCCTGGAGGAGATTCCCGATTGCGTGCCGGTTGCCAAGCTGGTGAATTTCTTTAAAACCTCGAAACGCAGCGTGGTGCGCATGGCCGGTGATGACGAAGAATAAAGCTGAGTTGAGCAGCTTGTCTGCTCAAACGAAACTTATACCCTCTGGGTGCAAGATCGGGATCATCGCCGGTGGCGGTCAGTTCCCGCAACTTTTTGCCGAGGCCGCTAAAAAAGCGGGGCGCGAGGTGGTGATTGTTGCCCACCAAGGCGAGTCCTGGCCCGAGCTTGAAAGCCTCGCCGACCGGTTCTGCTGGGTAAAGCTCGGCCAGCTTGGGCGGATCATAAGTTTTTTCCGGGAACATGGCGTTACGGAGACGGTGTTATTGGGCGACATTACCAAAACCAGGATTTTCAAGGATGTCTGGCCGGACCTCAAGGGGTTGACTCTCTGGAACAAGATAGACGTCCGCCAAGATGACGCGATCTTGCGGGCGGTGGCAGAGGCCCTGGAAAAAGAAGGCATCCGGGTGCTGGAATCCACCCTCTACCTCAAGGATCTGCTTTTTCCCAAAGGGGTTCTTACCAAAAGAAAACCTTCCGCCGAACAGTGGGAGGATATTCGTTTCGGCTGGCAGACCGCCAGGGCCATCGGCGCCCTTGATATCGGCCAGTGTGTGGTGGTCCGCAATCGCACCGTGCTGGCGGTGGAGGCCATAGAGGGAACGGATGCCGCCATCACCCGGGGCTGTTCTCTGGGCAAGGAGAAAGGCGTGGTGGTCAAGGTGAAAAAGCCCAAGCAGGATTTCCGTTTTGATCTGCCGGCCATCGGCGGAAAAACCATCGAAACCATGGCCTCGGTCAAGGGTGCAGTCCTGGCGGTGGAAACCGGCCAGGCCCTGCTCTTTGACCGAGAGACCGTGATCGACCTGGCGAACCGGGCCGGGATTGTCGTGCTCGGAGTGGAAGAGCTGGCGGACGGCACTCTCTCCTTAAGCTGAGTGCTGATTAAGCTTAGTGCTTAGTGCTGAGTGCAAAGTGCCTAGCACTCGGAACTCAGCACTCGGAACTCAGATACACAGTCATCAGGAATATATCTCTCATGAAAGCCATGGTTCTGGCTGCGGGCTTCGGAACCCGCCTGCACCCCTATTCCCTGCAACGCCCCAAGCCCCTGTTTCCGGTGCTTGACACCCCCCTCTTGACCCATACCCTGAACCAGCTCCGCCTGAGCGGGGTCGAAGGGATCGTGGTCAATGCCCATCACCTTCGTGAGCAGATCAAGGCCATGCTTCAGGGGCAAAGGGATGTTCAGGTTCAGATGGAAGATCTGGAACTGGGAACCGGGGGTGGCCTGCGTCTGGCGCAAAGCCATTTCGGCGGGGCTCCCTTTCTTGCGGTAAATGGTGATATTGTTCACGATCTTGATCTGGCGGCGGTCTATCGGAGCCATTGCGCCTCCGGCGCGGAGGTGACCATGGTGTTGCACGACTGTTCGCGGTTTAACAACGTCAGGGTCAATGGCGAGGGCAGGATCGTTGGTTTTGCCGGGGCGGCGGGGGAGGGGGAGAGGCTGCTGGCCTTTACCGGGGTGCAGGTCATCAACCCTGCGGTTCTTTCTCTGATCCCCGCAGGCGTTTTTTATAACATTATCGACGGCTATGAAGCCTTGCTCAAAAGCGGTGGCGTCATCCAGGCTCTGGTCGTCTCCGGTCATTTCTGGACCGATATGGGCACCCCGGCAGATTACCTGCAGCTCCACGAGGATGTTCTGCTGAAGGGACGGCTCCCCGGCTTTTTCGCAGAAGAGGCGGCCACCCCTTTTTATCTTGCTAAAAACGCAGTGCTCGGGGCCGGAGTTACGCTTCAGGACTGGGTTGCCATCGGGCATGGGGCAATCATCGGCGCGGGGGCCAGCCTTGCCAGGGTGGTGGTCTGGGATGGGGCCAGGGTTGCTCCGGGCAGTATCGTGGCCGACAGGATCATCAGTGGGGGAGATTAAGATGTTTACGGATCAGCAACGGCAGGCTCTAGACAGGCTGTTGGCCGGGCAGGGGTTTCCCCCGGAGATCCAGGTGGCTGAGAGGATGGCCGGGGATGGCTCCGACCGGCAGTTTTACCGACTTGGCCTTGGCGATCTTTCCCTGTTGGCGATTTTGCCGGGCGCCAGCCAGCCCCAAGGCATGGCCGAGGCGCGGGGTGCCCAGGCAATAGGCAACCATTTTTTCGCCCACGGGGTGCCGGTTCCCCGGATCTACGGTTTTGCCGAGGAATGCGGCCTGATTATCTGCGAGGATCTGGGCGATACCAAGCTCCATGATCTGCTCCTCCGGTATGGTTCGCAGGCTCCGGAGGTGGATACCTACTATCGTCAGGCCCTGGCCGCCCTGGCCCATTTGCAAACCGAGACGCGCCAGGGCTTTCAGCCTGACTGGTGTTGGGATACTCTCAGGTATGACCGTGAACTTATGCTGACCAGGGAGTCAGGTTATTTCCGGAAGGCCCTGTGTGAGGATTTTTTGGGAATGAACGACCTGCCCCAAGGGCTTGGCCAGGAGTTTGTCTTTCTGGCGGAACGGGCCAGGCAGGAACCGGCCGATTTCATCCTGCACCGGGATTTTCAGTCTCGCAACCTCATGGTATCTGACGGGAAAATCAGAATTATTGATTTTCAGGGTGCCAGACTGGGGCCGTTGGGGTATGATGCGGCCTCCTTGCTCATCGATCCCTATGCCGGTTTGTCCCTGGATCATCAGCAGACCCTCCTAGGCTGTTATCTGGATGCCCTCGCCTCTCACATTCCCCTTGACCGGGAACGATTCATTGAGGGATATTACTACATGGCCATGCAGCGCAATCTGCAGATTCTCGGAGCCTTTGCCTTTCTCTCGAAAAACAGGGGTAAACCTTTTTTCCGGCAGTTCATCATCCCAGCTACCCGCACCCTTATCGAGCACCTGGCCGCACCGCTGGGGCGGGATTTCCCCTGCTTGCGTGCCGTGGTGGAGCAGGCGATAAATTTAGAAGTCATTACGAGCGGATGATTATTTCAGTCCATTTTGTTATGATTCCTTACGATGCTTAGCTGCTGCCATTTTTGCCGACCGGAATGACATCGTTATTTTGTGAGCACGGCTTCTTCGAAAACCCACACGGAATATATAACTTTTATGCAGACCCGATACCCCATAGTTGCCCTGGTCGGCCGGCCCAATGTCGGCAAATCCAGCCTTTTCAACCGTTTCTCCAAGCATCGCAAGGCCATCGTCGACCCCACTCCCGGCGTAACCCGTGACCGTCATTATGAGCAGGTGACCATGGAGGAGCGGACTTTTATCCTCGTTGACACCGGTGGGATTGAGGGCGACGGGCGGGAGATGATGGCCGGGTTGATCCGCGAGCAGACCATGCAGGCCATGCGGGAAGCGGATGTGATTCTTTTCCTGCTGGACGGCAAGGAGGGGGTGCTGCCGGAAGATTTTGAGGTGGCCGATTATCTGCGGCGGTCGAAAAAGCCGGTGCATTTTCTGGTCAACAAGGTGGACAGCCCGGAGCTTGAGCAAAAACTGCTTCCCCAATTTTATGAATTGGGGGTGGACCGGCTCTGGCCGGTTTCTGCCGCGCACGGCTATGGGGTCAAGTCGTTTTTTGAGACCCTGCTGGAAACCCTGCCGGTTTTTCCCGAATCCGAAGATCTCCCGACGGAGACCATCAGCCTGGCTTGTCTGGGGCGGCCCAATGTAGGCAAATCTTCCCTGATCAATCGGCTGCTGGGCGAAGAGCGCATGGTGGTCTCCGATGTTCCCGGCACTACCAGGGATTCGGTGGACACCCTGCTCACCGTTGGCAAGCAGCCGTATCTGCTCATTGACACGGCGGGGATCAGACGCAAGGGCAAGGTGCATGAGAAACTGGAGAAGTTCAGCGTGCTCCAGGCCTTGGGTGCCCTGGAGCGCTGCGACGTGGTGCTTATTCTGATCGACGCCGGGGAGGGGATCACCGAGCAGGACACCAAGGTTCTGGGCTATGCCTTTGAACGGGGCCGGGCCTGTCTGATCGTGGTGAACAAATGGGACCTGCTCCATGGGGACGCAAAGCGGCAAAAACAGCTGCAGGAGGAGATCGCCCGGGCAACGAGCTTTGTCGAATATGCCCCGGTGCTTAAACTTTCCGCCCTTACCGGCGCCGGGCTAAAGCAGTTGCTGCCCATGGTGGCGAAGATGTACAAGCAGTATTGCGGCACCTTTTCCACCGGCAAGCTCAACCGGATCTTGCAGGACGCCTTGGAAGGTCACAATCCGCCCATGCATAAGGGACGCCGCCTCAAATTCTACTATACGACCCAGATCTCTGCAAAGCCGCCTACCTTTATCGTCTTTACCAATTATCCCAAAGGGGTGCATTTTTCCTATCTCCGCTATTTGCTGAACCAGTTCCGGGCCGGGCTCAAGCTGGATGCAATCCCTATCAAGATTATCCTCAAGGAACGACAACGCAAGGAATATGGCTAAACGCGAGCCGCCGGGCAATTATTTCGGGTTGTTGCGTTTCAAGCCCAAGGGGCAGGGGCTAAGTGACGCTTTTATCCTTGCGGTTGAGCACGCCGAATGCGTCCAGCACCTTGCCCTGCCCGAAGACGCCTGGCGTTTTTTTGTTGCTCGGCTGGCGGATGGCCTCGCCGATTTTTTTACGGCGGAGGCCGCCCGGCATGGCCCGGAGCCGAACATCCCGCCCGCCGCCACCCTTCTTTCTCAGGATATCCCCGCCGCGCTTGGCCGTGAAGCGGTCCGGCTCTTCCGTCAGGAGGCCTTGCCTTTTGCCGCCTTTTTCTCTTTTTTGAAATGCCTCCGTCGAACCGTACTCAACGATCCTCCCCTGCCGGCCCGGCTCCAGCCGGGCTGCGCCTTATTTCTTGATCATCTCGAAACCGCAGCCGCCGGCCAGTGGCTCAAGGAGGAGACCAGCTCCGCCCAGCACCGGCTCCGCGAGGCAAGACGTTTTATTCTTGATGAAAAAAGACGCTATGCGGCGATCTTTCACCGGATGGCCGAGCCGGCCTGCATTGTTGATCAGCAGGGATGCCTGCTCGACGTTAATGAGGCCTTTGCGGATTTTTTCAAGACGCCGGGTGAGATGCTGCTTGGCAAGCCTTGTTCTCTGTTGTTCGGGCCGCAAGCCTGCAAAGCCTGTTTGTTTGAGAAGATTCTGGCTGAACATGGATCGTTTGCCAATATCGAGGGTGCCATCCAGGTTGCCGGAGAGAGCCGGATTGTTTTGATGAGCGGCGCCTCGTTGGGCAGAATGCGCGGCATTCCCGGCGGCATCGTCATCCTGCAGGATGTCAGTGGGCAGAAGCGAACTTCACAGGCCCTGCAGGAAAGCGAAGAGCAGTTTCGCGGCCTGGTGGAAAATATTCCGGATGTTGCCTGGCGGGCAGACGCGGAGGGGAATCTGATCTATGTCAGTCCCAATGCTCAAAGGATCTGTGGTTTTGCTCCGGCTGAGCTGCTTGGCCGGAACAGGTTCAGCGGCATTCATCCCGAGGATGTTGAAGAGGTCAGGCGGCGATACGGTTTGCTCTTTGCCAAGGGACGGGAATTTTCCCTTCGTTACCGCCTGCGTCATAAAAAGGGTAGATGGCTGTGGGTCCATGATCGGGCCGGGGCGGTGGGTGAACATGCCACCGGGGTTTTTTCCGATATCAGCAAGCTTAAGAAGATGGAGGCGGAGCTTCAGGGGTATCGGGACTGGCTCGAGGATCTGGTCGATGAACGGGCCCAGGAGGTAAAATATGTCAATGCGCAACTGCTGCTGGAGGTAGCTGAACGCCAGCAGGCGCAGCAGAAGCTTGAGCAGTTGGCGGTAAGCCTCAGGAGTTCCAACGCCGAGCTGGAACAGTTCGCCCATGTGGCCTCCCACGATATGAAAGAGCCGCTCCTTTTGATCGTCGCTTTTGCCGAGCGTCTGCTGGCCAAATGGCCGGAGAAGTTCGATGGTAAGGCGGGCGAATATCTTGGGCGGATACTTAAAGCCGGTCGGCAGTTACAGGAGCTGGTTGACGATATTCTGCGGCTGTCCAAGGTGTGTAGCTGTGAGCAGCCTTTTGCGGTTGTTGAGCTGGATGATCTCTTGCGTGAGGTGATGGGTGATTTTGAAGAGAGGATCAGGCAGGTACAGGGTAATATCGAGTTGGGCTCACTTGCGGCCATTGAGGGAGATAGAACCCAGCTCCGCCAGCTTTTTCAGAATCTGATTGCCAATGCCCTTAAATACCGGCAGAAAAACCTGCCCCCAAAGGTTGAGGTGAAGGGCAGAACGCTGCCGGGCAAAGTTTATGAAATAACGGTTAAGGATAACGGCATCGGTTTTGAGGAAAAGCATGCGGAGTGGATTTTTCAGCCTTTTGTTCGCCTGCATGGCCGGCATGAATATGAAGGGACCGGCATCGGCCTGGCAACCTGCGAAAAGATCGTCGCCCGGCATGGCGGCAGGATCACCGCTAAAAGCAGACCCGGCGAGGGTTCGATTTTCGTCATTCACCTGCCCCTTGTTCAGTGTAATAAAGAATGACAACCCCGCTGATTCAGGCCCCGGAACAAGAAGCGCGCCCCGTTTTTTCTCCTTCTTTTTTTATTTGAAAAAAGGCTTTCCTCTCGGCCTCTCTTTGGGTATGTTGTACCACATATTGTGGTGGCGCATGCGGTTGAGGCGCCATATCGTGTTTTAGTTCCGTGATAATCATACATTTGCTTAAGGGGTGCCCAATGGATTTACCAATCAGTTTTGATGAAGCGCTGAAGGAGTGGGAGCGTTTTGAAGAGTATCTGGTGCAGGCCAGGTACGCTGTCCGCAGCAATAAAACCGGGGTACCCATGGAAAAAGACATGGCCCAGGTGCTGTTGCGCATCAGCAAGCAGTTCAAGCACCCGGCAGTGGCCAAGGCCCTGATCCACGGCACCATCATTACGGCCACCCCTTTTCTGATGAACGGCGGCAACCCCTATACCCGCCGGGCCGGTTATTATTCCTGCTACCCCCTGGGCGACGTGGAAGACTCCACCGATGCGATTTTTGACATGGAGCGGGATCTGGTCAGCATCTTTCAGCATGCCGGCGGCGGCGGCATCGATGTGACCAATATCCGGCCCAAGGGCACCATCGTCGACAACGGCCAGGGGCTCGCCTCCGGGCCGGTCTCCTTTGCCAAGGGGTTTTCCCATCTTTCCGAGCGCATCAGCCAGGGCGGCAAGCGGCGGGGCGCCCTGATGATTCAGGCGGACTGGGATATCAAGGACATCAAGGAGTTCATCTCCTTCAAGGGCGATAATCCCGGCCGCTACACCGGGTGCAACATCTCGCTCAATGTCACCGATGAGAAGTTCTGGGAGGATGAGGAACTCATCAATATGGTGGCCGAATATATCTGGAAGTCCGGCGACCCCGGCCTGCTCTTCACCCAGAAGAGTATGGCCAACACCCCGGTTCTGGCCAAGCATAATCCGGTCTATTCCAACCCCTGTGGGGAATACCTTTCCACCAAGGATACGGCCTGCAACCTGCTCACCGTCTGCCTGCCCAAGTGTCTCCAAGAGGACAAGGGCAAGTTTTTTGATGGAGTTTTCGAGGCGGCCAGGCTTGCGGCCATCGCCGGCAACGAGATCCTCGACCTGGGCGGCTTCCCGCCCATTGAGCGGATCAAGGCCAATACCCTTAAGTTCAGACCCATCGGCATCGGCTTTACC
>Ga0209211_10012692_pt1 | contig 10565 bp, 8 predicted proteins | sample RifGroA2_FD_183992 | JGI IMG/M metagenome (GOLD analysis project Ga0209211, IMG submission 183992) | Groundwater microbial communities from Rifle, Colorado, USA - Groundwater A2 (SPAdes) (version 2) | ecosystem: Environmental > Aquatic > Deep subsurface > Groundwater | place: Rifle, Colorado...
TTGGAAGATTTAATAAAAGTGATTGGCCATGAGGCAATGAGTCTTGCCAATTATAATCGTTTTGGCATGTTTTCCAATATAGCAATTGAAACCACTTCAATATGGATATATAACAATCTTCGGCAAAAAAAGTCCAATAAGCTAGTAAATCTTTCTTCTCAATCGCTTGAATAACATTTTTTTGACCGAATATTGTCAAAAAATGTTTAGAATCCATAAAATAAGCTTAAATAAGGACTTTCAACAACCTTTGAAGTCAATTTTAAGTTTTTACAGGATTTCTAGCATTTTTCAGCCTTTTCCACTCAGTCTTCTGAAATTTATTCATTATTCCATATTTGTATAGCTTTATGCTTTTCAAAAATCTAATATATTCAACATAGTACTCTGGGTCGGAAAGAAAATAACATACCGTGTAGCCTTTTTGCTCTAGAAAATTTACTATTCTTCTATAAGCCTCAGGCAAACAATCATGCGCACATTCCTCTTTTTTTCTGTCAATCCTTATAGAACTTGCAATTTCTCTAATGTCCTGTTCTATTTCTTCCTTCTCTTTTGTGGTTGCCAAAATAGTGCTGCCAAATTCGCCTTCATACCAACTGTACTGCAACTTAAATAAGTGCAGAATTTTTTCTTCCATTTTCATCACCTCAAATAGAGCCTTAAAGTGCTCTTGTCAAGAATTCGTTTTAATGGAGAATGTTATGCTAGTATTTATATTTTACGCAGTTAAAATGGCCAAATAACTCCATCCCGAAAACTTACTTCAATCAAGTCTTTCTGTAAATTTCTGCATTTTCAGTGTTAATTTATAACCTCCACTCAAATATCACAATTTTAAATCAATGGTAAGCCTCCAAAACTTCTAATTCTTCCTCCTGGTCTTGCTCTATAATTTTATTTTCACTGAGCTTACTATTCATAATCTCATTTGTGACTTTCGTCAAATTTTTACGCAATTTGTATGTGTTTGCCCACATTGCATAACCAAACCAACCTTGAATGCTACTATCCAATTCCTCGCAAGAAATTGATTTTTTTTCATAAAGATATAATTCTTCCCTAAAATTTTCCTTGAATTTTCTTAAATTGCTTTTTCTTAATAATTTATAATGATAAAATATCCTATAACCGAGAAATGTTATACCGTCCCTCAATGCTATAATTTTTGATTTATCCGGATGAAGTTCCAGTCGTAAATTTTTAAGATAATATCCTATTTTTTCTTTATAACTCTCAAGAACCTCTTTATTGTAGTGCAGTATTACAAAATCATCAACATACCTTAGATAATATTTCGCCTTTAATTTGTGCTTGACAAAATAATCTAACTGGTTTAAATAGACATTGGCAAAAAATTGCGACGTTAAATTTCCAAGTGGCATTCCTTTTCCTGGCAGTTTAGAATCAAAATTTGCCAGAATTCTGTTAATGAGCCAAATAACCTTTTCATCAATAATTTTTCTTTTTACTATTCTTAACAGGATTTCATGATCTACATTATCAAAATAGCGCTTTATATCGGCCTTAAGAACATAACCCTTAACTAGATTGTTATCAAATCCATCCTTAACTAAGGCGCCATTTCTGGATACTCCTCTCTTAAATTTATCAAATCTCGCAATTGCATTGTGAGTTCCCTTATTTTTTCTGCTAGCATAAGAGTCATGAATAAATATTTTTTCAAATATTGGCTCAAGGATATTAACCAAAGCATGGTAAACCACTCTGTCTCTAAAAGATGAAGAATGTATTGTTCTTGTTTTTGGGTCCCTGACAACAAATCTTTTTAACGGCCTCGGTTTATAGGCGAGTGATTCCAACTCGCACTTTAGATCTTTTAACTCTTGCTGTAAATTTTTCTCAAACTCTATAACGTACGGTTTTTTTGACTTTTTCTTTTTTGCTTTCCTGTACGCCAATTCTAAATTTTTAAAAGAGCAAAGTTCTGCATACAAGTTATTGTAGGTTTTCATAGCAACAATTTATTTTGAAGATTGCATTTGCTGTAGTGGTATAACTCATTAAACAAATTATGAAACACCTACAATACTTTATCCTTCTGCAAATATGCATCCTAGATTGAACTTGGGTTATTCCGAGCGACGAAATCTCGTTGTGGTTAAATTTCGAGTTCGCAGGATCCCTATTGGCATTGAGGTTGACCCTGTCGGAATTCGCCCTGAACCTGGCGACAGTTGTAGCAAACCCATCAAGCACGAGCAAAACGAAGTTTTGCTGTGTCCCGCTGAATTTAATTCAGCGTGGATTTCACCATAACTTTAGCGTTCGTTCAAAACTTTCCCAAGGTCTTTCATCCCTACTTGCTATCGTTATTGTATTTTATGGCATATAGACTCATTCGTCCATGCGCTATGGGTTTACATGTAGCCCAAGTCATCATCCTTCATCGATTTTCAATGGGTTTCCTGAAAATCTTAAGATAAGTTCTAGGACAAAGCTGAAATTTTGTTCCTATTTTAATATATTTCGATATTTATATTTGCAAAAGTAACTATTACTTTATAAAGATAAGAATAATTTGTAATAAAAATAATAAAATAAATATTCAGTTTAAAGGAATAATGCTACTTTCGGCGCGCGGCGCGTACCCCGAGCGACGAATCCGAGTACGCAGGAACCCTATTGGCATCGAGGTAGACCCCGTCGGAATCCGCCCTGAACCTGGCGACACGATCTTTTCTAGGGTACCAGAAATAAGTTTCTTGCGTTCTGGCTTTTACAGTTGGAAGCCCTTGTTTGTTTGCGCTGAACAAATTAACATAAGCATCTTCCATTACGCAATTTTCCAAAGCTTCTGTGCGCTGCGGCTTTAATTGTCCATTAACAATTCTATGCTCATAGCTAATGTTTAATGCATCATTAACATCCTTGAAATAAGCATCCAGCCATTCAGCTCTCCATGGTTCCCTTTTTGTTAGTATTTCATCAAGAATTTCATCAACTTTGCCGCTTGCTAATTTAGTTCCCCTTCCATTGTAAACTGTTCCAGATTTTAGCATCTGCAAAAAGTCAACATATTGCCTGATTGAAAGCATAAATGCATTTTCCCTGTGCAGAGCTTCATGAGCTTGATTCCAGTTGCTGTTTAAGTGAGTTTTCTCAACTGCAACCACTAAGTCCGGATAAGAGTAACTTCCATGCGCTTTTCCAGGCAATATAACATAGTTTTCGGCATTTCTAATATTCGAGCCGGTAGGCGATGCAGATGGAGGAAGATTCGGGTCCCCTTCCAATAGAGATTTTGCTACTTCATCCAATCCTGCAGGATTTACCGGAACTATTGGTTTTGGGTCTGTCATTTTGAATAAACTTGGTTTGCTTTTCCTATAACTTCCTTGAATATGTCTGTTGTCGTGCCATGAATTATTTGCGCTCCTGCCCTTCTAAAGGAATCTCCGTTTGCAACAGGATGCAGCGCATAAATGGTTGCGCTATTTCCAGCGTGCTTGCTTTTTAATTCCGCAAGAGCATCAACGGTTTCTTGCTCATTTCCTAAAAATGTGTCTGTAATCACAACAACTTGCCTTGGGCTCTGCGCTGAAGTCAATTGGTCTGCTGGAAAAACAGTGCCTCCATTGTAGTATATGACAAAATTCTCAAAGGCTTTTTGCAAATCTCTTGTGTATTCTTCTGTTTTGTATTGCCTGTTGCCGCTGAAATTGGTTGACCTAATTTTTGCTCCTTTTCTGTGGGCTTTTTTTGCCAATACAAAACTGGCTAAAACAAAAAGGCTAATTTCCTCAATCGGGTTTGTAGTGCTTCCGGAACTATCTATATATAGGTCTAAATCTGGGACAACTTCTTCCATCCCGCCAAAAGCGTCCCTTTTTCTTGTATTCCATGAATATGTGCTAACGCCCGGAATTATTTTTCCAGCAGATTGAACTGAATAATCTACATCCAGCTTGTCTGTGCCCATTGAAGGCTCCCATTTTATAGGCTGGAATGGATTTACTCTCGGCCTTCCAAAAAGCCTTGTTGCAAACATGACATCATAAGCATCTGATAATTTGTCATAAAACATAATGCTTGCTTTCTTAGGGTCGCCTTGGCCGTAGCCTGCCATTATGTCCTTAAATTCCTTCAAGCCCTTGGGATTTGTCGGCAAGCCATTACTTCCTATTTCAGCTAGTCTTTTTGCTAATTCTCCTGCAGTTTTTTCATCAATTGAATCAGGAGCTTGCCCGGACTTTGGATCAAGAGACGCGCCCTGGTCTTTTTGCTTGTCTTCCAGAAATTTGCTTATTACGCCTGCATATCTTCTGACATTGTCAGGCCATCTGGTTTTATCAAAATAATCTTCCTTAAACAAGTCTGCTAATTCCTGCGATGCTGCCTGCTCGTCTTTGGATAGTTTTGCCCCATCTGGGAGCAGTTTCTTGTTCCATGCGATTTCCATGCTTCTTGCATAAACCCTCCACAGCTTGCTGTCGCCTTTTGTTGCGCTGATGTGCTGGTACGCCCATGGGATATCTTCATCTCCGTTTCTTGTTAGATTTGTATTGATGCACATGTCTGTAAACAAGTTTAGAATTGTGTGAGATGCGCTTTTCTTATCGTAAGGAAGCTTCTTGCTTCCAAGCTCTTTTTGTATCGCATGGTCTAATATTATTGAAGTAACAGTATCATAAGGAGAGAACCTGTGCCCGACTTCATGCTTCAAGACTGCCTTTAGCCCTCTTTCTGCGTCTGCGCCAAAAGTTTGGCTTATTTGAGCTATATTTGCATAGGTTTGAAATTCAGGATACTTCATAAATGCCAATTCTGCTTGCAAAGCTGCTCCAATATCGCCTAAGCCTTCAACCTCATCCTTGGATTTTGGAGCTATGACTGCAGGAACTGATGGATGGTTCCATCTATCAACAGCTTCATTCCATGCTTGCTCCACATTAAGATCCAATGTTTGAGGCATTTTTACCTCTTGATTTTCGCGGCGCGTACCCCGAGCGACGAATCCGAGTACGCAGGATCCCTAAAGGCAATGAGGTCGACCCCGCCGGAATTCGCCCCGAACCTGGCGACAGCTTTGTCTCTGGGATACCAGTAATAAATACTGCCATCACTAATATTCTTGGGTGGAAGTCCTTGATTATTTGCATTACGCAGCCAATAATCCAATGATATTCCTGGCTGTTTGTCTTCCATTAAGCAATCGTGCAGAGGCTCTGCAACATCTTCAATGCTGCCGTCGCTTTTTATTTTGTGGTACATGACATTCAAGGTTTTGCCGCTTTGCGCAAATCTTGCATCGAGCCACTCTGCCCTATAGGGATCTTTTTGCTCTAGGATGTCATCGAGAAGAGCCTTAACTCTTTTTGTGTCTAGCTTTACGCCCAATCCATTATATGCATTTCCAGATCTTAGCAAATTTATGAAATCTACAAACTGTCTTGGAGTTATCATGTAAGCGCCATCTAAGTACAACGATTCCTTGGCTTGATGCCACTTTTTTCCTTTATGCGTTCTTTCAGCAGGAACAAGCAAATCAGGATATTCATAGCTGCCGTGCTTTCTTCCTGGCAAAATGATGTAGCTGCCTGGCTCTTCAACAGAACCGACTGCTCCGGCTGGAGGTGCAGAAGCATTGAATTCAGGGACAGAATTTTCTAACAAAGACTTGGCTATATCGTCTAAGCCTTCTGGATTTACCGGGACTATTGGTTTTGGCTCAGTCATTTTTTATACATCGCTCTCGTGTTATATTCGCTTGCAATCTGACTTGCTAAAGGTATCGTCCATTGCTTATCAATGCTTCCAATTCTTGCTATAGCTGTTCTTAGAGCATTTTTAATTTCTGGCTCAGTTAATGTTTTATTGCCTATCTTTCCTGTTCTAAGGATTTCCAAAGCAGCTGCGTATGTTTTAAGAGCGCTCTGGTTGCTCATCATGTCAGCATAGTCATTCTCGATTCTTTGAGCTATTCCCTCGACAAAGGCTATTCTGTCGTTAGCATATTTAGGATTTTCTGTCATTGCTTTTTGCGTTGGCTGGAGCTTGTGCCACAACAAATAAGGAAGCACTGCTTTTATATCATCCAGTTCAACTTTGTCTTTTCCATTCATCCATGCAAATGCCTTGGCATATCTCATCATGGCTCTTGCTGTTCTTACGCTTAATTCATTTACAGTATAAGTGAATGGCGCGTCTACAAAATGCCCAGGCGGAGCATTATCCTGCGTAACTTGCCATGCGTTTCCTTTTGTGCTTCTTGCAAGACTATCGCTTGCTGCTTCTGAAAATCTCAATGAGCCGTATACAAAATCTGCAAATGCGCTCACAGCTGGAATTCCGTATTCTGTTTTTTCTTCCAAACCGTTTATTTGTTTTCGGATATTTTCAAAATCTAATTTCATTTCTGGAGGTATTGTCAGCAATTCAGTCAGACCTCCGTTTAATTTTTCGTCTCCTCTTGCCCTGATTCTTGATAAATCCCATGGCTGCGGGCTTGTTACCATAACAGCAACGTCAAATCTATCCAAGAAAGGCGGGGTAAAATGGAAAGTTCCCTCGTCTGCATAGTTGGCAGTCACAAATAATGGGCCTGATTTTGCTGATAATACTTGGTTTCCATAGACTGCTTTGCCTGTGTCAACCAATCTCATAATTACGCTAAGAACATCAGGCGGGCACCTGTTTGCCTCGTCAATTACTTTTACAGGGCACTCTAGGAATTTCCTTGGAATTACAACTTCTTGCCCGCTTGATATCAACTTTCCAAGATCGTATCTTGCTACCATTTTTTCTTCGGTTTGCTGCGGATGGCCTTGGATTTCAGCAGCGAGAATTTCTTCCAAAGGCGTTCCTGTAAAGAAATGACCTGCAAACTCTGCTCCGGTCGTCTTTCCGACGCCGGGCGCTCCTGTGATTAGCATGGTTCCGTGATTTAGCAATGAGGTTAAGGTAGCGAATAAAAGTGGTGAGGCATAAGCTTGAGATCCATCTTGCATTAATGGTATTTTATATCCAACTCCTAATGGAACTTCTTCTGGTTTTTTAGTGAAGACATCAGCATTTGTATTAACATACAGTCCTCTATCTCCAATAAGTTTGTACAAAGCTTGCACCTTTTGCTGCTCACTCAAATTTGTCATTTTCAGCCTCCTTAAGAACATTGATTTTTACTTCCACAACTGTTTGCGGCTTTAGCTCTTGCTGCAGAAATGTTGGTATAACTATTACGGCTTGGTTGCCATGCTTGGCAATCTTCTTGGTAATGGTGAAGGTTTTTGCCATTTTTATACTGTTTTTATGTATAAATCACTATTATTTAGTGGAAAAAACGCCTATATTTAAATCTTTCTATTTTTACCATTTAAAAGTAGTTATAAACTGTATTATCTGCCTTATCTTTAGTGTGAGAAATCTTTCTAGATTTTTAACTTTTGCTAAGAAGAATCATTTATTTGTTTCTTCCTTTTCTCAATATCAAAATCAAATCTACCAAACCTGTTGATATGCGACGTGATAAGTGGAGTTATAAACTTTATGTCCTCATCTTTAAAATTTTCTCCTTTTTCTTTCAAGTGCTGCACCGCCTCCTTTATTTTTACTGCATTCCAGTATGCTGCTATGTTGCATACAAGCTCAAGAGCAGTTGTCGATTCTTTCTGCTCAGCCAAATCATTGATTCTCAACTCGCCGCTCTGGCCAAAGTACATGAATTTCTGGAAGTTGTGCCACATCTCAGATTTGTTGCAGGCAAGCTGAACCATTCGCCTTAATTCTTTGCTGCTTGCATATTCAAAAATGTAGATAGTTCTCGCTGCTTTTCCTAGTTCTCTAAATCCGTCATAAATCCTGTTTGCTTTTCTATAAGATGTAAGTTTCTTAAGGATCAAAGAAGATCTCACCAAGCCATACCTTATTGACGCGCATAGCCTCAGCATTTGATCAAGTGCAACATAAATCTTAGACCAGTCGATTTTACCGTCGATAATCTCTTCTATCGAGTTATAATCAGAGGATGCATCTGGCTTATAGAGTTCATATTGTGAGATGTTCTTCATGCGTGGCATAAGTTTGATGCCAAGCAGAGTGCAAAATCCAAACATTAATTCTGTCTGGCCGTGCGTATCAGCATGAAGCTTATTTGGCTTAATCTCTATTTTATTATCCACGTTAAAAATAGGATCGAGAATAAATTGGGCCTCATAGACTCCGCAGTCTATAAGTTGAGAGTAAATTGCAATGTACATATCGCTGACATGTGTATAAAGCATTCCGCCCGTGCTGTGGTATTTGGCATTCCAGCTTGCCAGCAGGTTTTTGCTGGAAATTGTGATTTGCCTTCCATCGGCACTCACTGACGTAGCGTCTCCCCAGATTTTAGCCATTCTAAGCTGCATAAATAAATTTACTATCTGGTTGTTCGCGTTTCTCAAATTTCTCTCGCTGAGATAGGCATTTCTTGCGTTTATGATCTGCATCTCACCAAACTTTGTGCTCTTTGAAGTCTGGGCAGGGCCCAGATTGCATCCTAGGGAATGCAAAGCTCCCAATAATCTTTCATTTGATGTCTGCGAAATATTCTTTATCCAACCACCCATGTGCCTGAAATTGCTGCAGAAATTTGTCTGCAACTGAACATCAATAAGCATATCTGTAAGATTGACATCTCCAATGTAGTCTAGAATCTTATATTTTAGCGAAGGGATATATTTCGGAACATCTGCCCTGTCCAAAGGCGAAATGCGCAGTTTGCCGTCATTTGTATTTACATATCTATTTCCCTTTATCCCTTTGTTGAATCTTGTTAATGCCTCATCAAGATTTGTGTTAAATCTTTGAATTATTTTCTCATAATCAAAAGGAAGCTTTAATTCCTTTAAAAATTCCGGCTTGATTTTTTCCCAATCTTCATCGCTTAGTAAATGCTCCTGCAGAGAACCATATTCGCTGCTTCCTTCAATCCACAAATCCCCGCTTTTCAAAGCTGTTGCTGCTGTTGATATAACATAAATTTCAAAGTATCTCCAGTCAAAATCTTTATTTTCCGGGAAAATGTATTCATGCCATTTGCTTTCAATAGATTTTTTGAATTCCTCTGTTATCCTCACTTTTGTGTTTTTGTTTTTCCATTTTTTCCTGACAAGTTCAACCATCTCTAGGAGATGCATATGCTCGGGCTCGCAGCTTAACTGCGCTATCTTCAAAACTCTTTGGCTGAACCTTCTTAAGCTGGAAAGTTCGCCCAGAAGATACCGGTATGTGTCGGATCTTTCATAAACATACTGGCTTGTCTCTACTATTACTTTTTCAAACTCTTCTTTCGTTTTAAATGTTATTATTTCCTTGTGCAAAATTTTTGGCTCGTCATAAGATTTTGAAATCTTGTTTGACAAAATGTTGTAATCTTTCATATTTTTCTTGGTGTTTTCAGAGTATCTCCCAAGATTTTCCCTGAATTTTTTGTCTGCTTTGTTGTGGATTACCCTTACTTTCTTGATGAGGGTGTGGACTATGTTGTCGAATGTGTCTTTCATGTTCTTGTATATGAAACAAGAAATTATTGCATGCCTTTTTGAAGCTGAAAATCCTCTTAAAATCTTGATATTATATTTCTTGCCTTGGTGCGCAAACGATTCAATCTTTTGAACTGAAATGTTTTTCATAATATCTTTACCGATTTCAAATTCTTTTAGCTTGTTATATAGCTTGATTTGAGCATTCAAGGTTATTATGGTTGGTTTGCCGGGAATGAGCTTAAGCAACGACAATTCAGATTTCTTCTGCTTTTCCTGAAGCGGCCTTACAAGCTCGTTAATCATTGACTTTTGTTTTGATGAAAGCACTTTCTCAAAGTGCGTGTAGAATTCCTGATTGGTTGATTCAAGTGCATCATTAACAATTGACTCAATATAACTTATTGCTGGCAACTCCCAGTGTTCATTTCTTATTTTTTGTATGCACCCCTTTACGATATTATTGTGGTCGCTTGTGATTCGGTATTGCTGGAGAAGCCAGTCGTATAACAATTTCTTGCATTCTGCATCAAACAAATTTATGCCATAATATTTTTTGATTAGCTGTACATGATATTTTTTAACGGATGTAAGCTTATTGTATCTTTTAACCGTATCTGGCTCAAGACTTAGTTGAACTGCAAGATGAGTCACCATACTTATGGGAACTTTATTCAAATCTGTTACAAAATAACCTAGAAAACTGAAAGTTTTCATCAAAACTGCAAATCCTAGTCGATTGTGCTTTTCCCTTGCGTTAACAAATTCTTTTTCTTCTTTCAGCAGTTTAAATTTCTGCTCAAGGATTTCTTGGCTCAAGTTTGAGAAGTCTGGATAGCTGTAGTTCTTGGCAATGCTTATATTCATGTGCTTACACCCCCTTTTTAGTGCAGGGGGTGTGTGAAAATATTTAATACTTGCTTTTATTGAACAAAAAATAGAGAAAATCGTTATTAAGTAAAAAATACTAGAAATTCCATATAACGCCTATTTTAACTTTATTTATAAGAAATAAGCTTAAAATAGCTTTATTTTATTTATAATAAGAATAATTTTGGTGTTTAATTATAAATAAAGCTG
>Ga0209211_10012693_pt1 | contig 10564 bp, 10 predicted proteins | sample RifGroA2_FD_183992 | JGI IMG/M metagenome (GOLD analysis project Ga0209211, IMG submission 183992) | Groundwater microbial communities from Rifle, Colorado, USA - Groundwater A2 (SPAdes) (version 2) | ecosystem: Environmental > Aquatic > Deep subsurface > Groundwater | place: Rifle, Colorado...
ACGCCGATGTATTCGAAATCCCTCACATCAAAATCGAGCCCCTTCATGCCCAGCAGACGGCCCAAAATCAAGTAGCCGTTGAAAATGCCGAAGGTAAGGCCATCCGGCTTGGCGGCGCTGTGCATATACTTAGCGGCAATCCGGGTTGCTGCGCCGGTCATGTTCTCGACAATAAGGGTTGGATTGCCGGGGATATGTTTCCCCATATGCCTGGCCATGGCCCGGCTATAAACATCGAATCCACCTCCGGCCGTTCCACCCACGATGATCCGAACGGTCTTGCCCTTGTAGAATTCCTGCGCGAAAGCGGTCGCGTGAAGGGAAAGCCAAAAGCAAAGCGATAACCCCAGATATCTGAATTTCATAATTCTACCCTCCCGGAACGGCTCAATATTAAGGAAAAGCAAGGTCATGTCAACAGGTGTGTGAACGACCTTATATTCGACTTAGGCTTTGTGAGAGGAAGAAGTGAAAATCCTATCGAAGGATAAGGAGTTTTATTAACCCTCTGAGCCCGAAGATATGTTTCCACTCACTTGGCTGTGGGGCGGTTGGTTTAGCAAAGCGCTCCGAGAATCACCACACCAAAGGGGGATGAAATGGAATCTGTAAAGAAATCAGAGGCAACGTCAATAGATCAAATCGCCGATTCGCTCCCAGCGCACCCAGCGGTCCGTCCCGTCCCATGACCAGTAGATGAGCAAAGCCTTGCCTTTGATCTCTTGAAGATCGACGAACCCCCAGAAGCGACTGTCGTAGCTTCGGTCCCGATTGTCGCCCATCACAAAGATATGATTTTCCGGGACCCGCTTCGGTCCATAATCGTCCCGGATCTGGAGCCCCAAGCCTTTTGCCCCGTCGGCTTCGAAATAGGCGTGTGGATCTTCTAGGGGCTGGCCGTTGACAAAAACCCTTTTCCCCTTAATCTCCACCATGTCCCCGCCCACGGCAATCACTCGTTTAATAAAATCTTTAGAACGATCTTCGGGGAAAACAAAAACGATGACATCCCCCGGTCGCGGCTCCCGGTACTGCCATAGATAATGCCCCCAGAGCGGGATGCGGACACCGTAGGTCAATTTATTCACCAGGATATGGTCGCCGACCTGCAACGTCGGGATCATGGAGCCGGAGGGGATTTTGAAGGCCTGGACAATAAAGGTCCGGATGAACAAGGCCAGGAGCAAGGCCATACCGATCGCTTCGACATACTCCCGGAACGTGGATTTCTCTTTCTTTCTTGCTTCTGTCAACGCAAGAGATTCCTCCTTCGTCTTATTCCCAAACATAGATTCGCTGCCTCCCGGAACTCGGTCCATTGCGGACCGTTTATACCTTTAAAGCGGCCAGAAACGCCTCCTGGGGGATTTCCACTTTCCCCACCTGCTTCATGCGCCTCTTCCCCTCCTTCTGCTTCTCCAGGAGCTTGCGCTTGCGCGTAATATCGCCTCCGTAACACTTCGCGGTCACGTTTTTCCTGAGCGCTTTGATGCTCTCGCGCGAGATTACCCGGCTGCCAATCGCCGCCTGGATGACCACCTCAAAGAGCTGGCGGGGAATCAATTCCCGGATCCGCTGCACGAGATCGCGGCCGCGCTGGTACGCCTTGTCGCGATGGACAATCATCGACATGGCATCCACCGCCTCGCCGTTGATGCGGATATCGAGTTTCACCAGATCGGAGGGGCGGTGCCCGGTCATATCATAATCCATGGAGGCATAACCCCTGCTCACCGACTTCAGGCGGTCGTAAAAGTCCGCCACGATCTCGTTGAGCGGCAGCTCGTAGGCCAGCATCACCCGCTTCGGCCCCAGGTAGCGGATCTCCTTCTGAGTGCCCCTCTTCTCTTCGCACAGCTTCAGCACCCCGCCTAAATATTCCTCCGGCAGGTGGATCGTCGCCAAAATGACCGGCTCTTCGACCTGCTCGATATCTGATTCTGCCGGGAGTTTGACCGGGTTGTCAACGAGGAGGGTGTCCCCGCGCCGCGTCTTCACCCGGTAGACCACCGTCGGCGCCGTGGTGATCACGGCCAGGCCGAACTCGCGCTCCAGCCGTTCGCGGACGATATCGAGATGCAGCAGACCCAAAAAACCGCAGCGAAACCCAAAACCCAGAGCCTGGGAGGTCTCCGGCTCGAAGGTAAAGGAAGAATCATTCAGGCGAAGCTTTTCCAGCGCCTCTCTCATGACCGGGTACTGGCCCGCATCCGCGGGATAAAGGCCGCTAAAGACCATTGGCTTCATGGCCTTGAAGCCGGCCAGGGACTCTGCCGCGGGGCGCTCTTCGCCCGTGATCGTATCCCCGATGCGCGTCTCGCGAATCTCCTTGATTCCAGCCATCAAGAAGCCCACCTCGCCGGCCCGCAGTTCCCCGACCTCCTCGGGACCCGGAGCAAAGATCCCTACTCGCGTGACCTCAAAGGCCCTCCCGCTCGACATCATACGGATCCGCATACCTTTGCGCACGAGCCCGTCAAAGAGCCGAATGACCACGACAGCTCCATGGTAAGGATCAAACCAGCTATCGAAAATCAGCGCTCTTAACGGAGCCTCCGGATCGCCCTCTGGGGCGGGCAGGGTGTTGATGATGCCCTCCAGGATGGCCTCCGTCCCGATGCCCTCTTTGGCGCTGGCGAGGATGGCCTGTGAGGCATCCAAGCCGATAATCTCTTCGATCTCTTTTCTGACCCCCTCTGGATCGGCGCTGGGCAGGTCGATTTTGTTGATGACCGGTAGAATGGTGATATTGTGATCGAGCGCCATGTGGACATGGGCCACGGTTTGGGCTTCCACTCCTTGGGCCGCGTCGACCACCAGCAAGGCTCCCTCGCAAGCCGCCAGGCTGCGCGAGACTTCATACGTGAAATCCACATGCCCGGGCGTGTCGATCAGGTTCAGGAAATATTCGATGCCGCTCTTCGCACGGTAGCGAAGACGCACCGAGCTGGCTTTGATCGTGATCCCCCGTTCCCTCTCGAGATCCATGCTATCCAGAAACTGATCTGTCCGTTCCCGCTCGCTCACGGTCCCGGTAAACTCGAGCAGCCGGTCCGCCAGCGTGGATTTCCCATGGTCGATATGGGCGATGATGGAAAAATTCCTGATCGCGTCCAGCTTCATTTTCTTGCCGAGCCGCGATAGTAGTCGACGGTTTTGTCCAATCCGGCGCTCAGTGAAAAGCGCGGGGCCCATCCCAGAACACTCAGCGCGCGAGAAGCATCGACTGAACTCCGCCTCTGCTCGCCCAACTTAGCCGGGCCGTGCCGACCCACGCTGTTTGACCCAGCTTTTTCACACAGCAGGTGGAGGAGCGTCACGACGTCGGTCTCGCACCCAGTGCCGATATTCAGCGCCCCATCAAAAGTCGACTGGAGCGCGAGCAGGTTTGCCGCCACGACATCCTCAACGTAAACGTAATCCCGCGTCTGCAAGCCGTCCCCGTTGATCGTGGGAGATTTCCCCTGAAGCAAATGACCGATAAAAATCGCGATCACCCCAGCTTCTCCGTCGGACCTCTGCCTGGGCCCGTAGACGTTCCCGTAGCGAAGCGCCACGTAGGGCATGCCGAAAGCCTTATGATAATAGGAAAGATAGTGCTCGCCTGTGAGCTTGCTTACTCCATACGGGCTCAGGGGCCGCGTGGGATGATCTTCCGGAGTCGGAAACCTCTCCTGCTCGCCGTATACCGCGCCTCCCGACGAAGCGAAGATCACCTTTTTGATTTCTAGCCCCTTCACAGCCTCCAGGAGGTGGATGAGCCCGAGGATATTGACACGGGCATCGAACAGGGGGTCGGCAACCGATCGGCGAAGATCCATCTGGGCCGCATGGTGGTTTAGCACCTCCGGAGAGAAGTCGGCCAGCAGCTCGGGAAGCGCCGGATCGAGAATGTCCAAAGGATGGAAAATCGCTTTGGGGTTTACGTGAGTTCGGTCGCCGGTTGAAAGGTCGTCGATGACCACGACCTGGTGACCCCGGGCGATATACGCATCGACAATGTGGGAGCCAATAAAGCCCGCCCCGCCGGTGACCACAATTCTCATGCCGGTTTCCGTAACTGCTCGCGAAAGTATTGGATGGTTTTCTTGAGCCCTTCCTCCAGGGGCACTTGGGGTTCCCACGTCAAGATCTTTCGAGCCCTAGTGATGTCCGGCTGGCGCACCTGGGGATCATCCTCCGGCAAAGGCCGAAACACGATCGGACTATGAGAGCCGGTGAGTTCGAGGATCTTTTTTGCGAAATCCAGAACGCTCATCTCATGTGGATTTCCCAGGTTGACGGGGAGGTGGTAATCGGTCTCGCAAAGGCGGTGGATGCCTCGGATCAGATCATCGATATATTGGAAACTCCTCGTCTGGCTTCCCTCCCCGTAAACGGTGAGCCCTTCCCCTTTTAAGGCTTGCATTATGAAGTTGGGCACGACCCGACCATCCTTCACCCTCATGCGCGGCCCATAAGTGTTAAAGATCCGTGCGATGCGGGTGTTCAGGCCATGGTAATGATGATACGCCATAGTTATGGCCTCGGCAAATCTCTTCGCTTCATCGTAAACCCCGCGGGGACCGATCGGATTGACATTGCCCCAGTAATCCTCGCTCTGGGGCTTGACCTTGGGATCTCCGTACACTTCCGACGTCGAGGCGAGAACGAACAAAGCCTTTTTGGCCTTGGCGAGGCCCAGCGCGTTGTGGGTTCCCAGTGAGCCCACCTTGAGAGTCTGGATGGGCATCTCCAGGTAGTCCACCGGGCTGGCCGGCGAGGCGAAATGGAGCACCGTGTCGAGCCGGCCCTCGATCTCAATGAAGCGCGTCACATTGTGCGCGATGTAGGTGAACCGGCGGTTCGAAGACAGGAAGGCGATGTTTTCCTGGTTGCCGGTCAAAAGATTGTCCACGCAGATGACCTCGTCGCCGCGCTCGAGAAAGCTCGCGCAGAGATGGGAGCCGATAAAGCCGGCGCCTCCGGTGATCAGAATCCTAGCCATCTCTCCTCCCGACCGAGTAGTAGATGAACCCCAACCTTCTCAGCTCCGCGGGCTCGTAAATGTCGCGCCCGTCGAAGATCACCGGATTTTTCATGAGCTCTTTCATATAGACGAAGTTAGGCCGGCGAAACTCATTCCATTCCGTAACGACCAGCAGCGCATCCGCCCCTTTCAGCGCGTCATAGTTACGCCGCTCGTAGCGAATGCGGTCGCGGAAGATCTTTTTAGCCTCCTCCTCCGCCTCAGGGTCGTAAGCCCGGATCTGCGCCCCGGCTTGAAGCAGCGATTCCACTACGATGATAGAGGGGGCGTCACGCATATCGTCGGTGCGCGGCTTAAAGGAAAGTCCCCAGACGGCCAAGGTTCGACCGGAAAGGTCGGGACCGAAATGGCTCTTGACCTTCTCACCCATCGCGCGGATATCTTTGGGGAAACAGGAGCCTCCATAGCCCACCCCGGGGAAGATAAAATGGGGCCCGATGCGCCGGTCCAGCCCGATGGCGCGACGAACCTCGTTGATGTCCGCCCCGACCTTTTCACACAGATTGGCGACCTCGTTGATAAAGGAGATCTTGGTGGCCAGGATGGCATTGGCAGCGTATTTGCTCATCTCCGCGCTGCGCGTATCCATGACTAGAATTGGATTTCCGGTGCGCACGAAGGGCTCATAGAGTTCACGCACGATTTCGACGGCCTTAGGGTCTTCCCCTCCCAAAACCACCCGGTCCGGCTTCATGAAATCCTCCACCGCAGCCCCCTCCTTAAGGAATTCCGGGTTGGAAATCACGGAAAAGGGGTGGCGAGTGAAATCGGCCATGAAAAGGCGGACCTGGTCCGCCGTCCCGACGGGCACGGTGCTCTTGGTGACCACGATCTTGGGGCCGTCCATCGCCAGCGCGATCGCCTTGGCGGTGGCCAACACCTGCTCGATATCCGCCCCGCCGTCCTGGCGCTGCGGCGTCCCCACTGCGATAAAGATGATCGATGCATGCCGGACAGCAGCCGCCAGATCGGTGCTGAAGGTGAGCCGCTGCTCTTTAGCGTTACGCCGGACCAACTCCTCCAGCCCCGGTTCATAGAAGGGCACCCTGCCCTCCCTCAGGGCTGCGATCTTCGCCTCATCGATATCTACGCAGATCACGTCGTTGCCGCTCTCGGCAAAGCAAGTTCCCGCCACCAAGCCCACATAGCCCGCGCCTATCACCGCCAGATTCATGCGCGCCTCCGTTCGTCCAAAACCTCTTTAATGACATAGATCGGCTTGTTCTGGGATTCGTGATATGTCCGCGCGAGCATCTCCGCGAGCAGCCCCATGGTGATGAACTGAAAGCTCACCAGAATCAGGAGAACGGAAAGGAGGAGCAGAGGCCGGCCGGCAATCTCCAGCCCGTAGACGAGCTTCTGGACCGTCAAATAAACCGCCATGACAAACCCGACGGCGCCGCTGAGCAGGCCGACCGGCCCAAAGATGTGGAGCGGTCGGGTCGCATAGCTCAGCAGGAACTTTACCGTCAGGAGGTCGAGCACCACCCGGAAGGTCCGAGCTATGCCGTATTTGGACTTCCCCCATAAACGGGGACGGTGGTGGACCTTGATCTCGGCAATGCGCGCGCCGCGCTCATAGGCGATGGCCGGGATGAAACGGTGCATCTCCCCGTAAAGTTTCAGATCCTTGGCGATCTCGCGCCGGATCGCCTTCAGCGTGCAACCGTAGTCGTGCAGTTTGACCTCGGTGATCCAGGAGATTAGTCCGTTAGCGATTTGGGACGGGAGACGGCGGGTCCAGAACGGGTCCTGCCGGGGAGAGCGCCAACCGCTCACGAGATCGAACCCCTCGTCCAGCTTCGCCAACAGCGCGGGAATGTCTCTAGGGTCGTTTTGTCCATCCCCGTCCATGGCGACGATAACCTCTCCTTGGGCATAAGCTAGCCCGGCAGCGACGGCTGCCGTCTGGCCGAAATTACGCTTGAGGCGGACCACCTTGAGCCGGGGCTCCTTTCGGAAAAGCCGGATGAGGATCGGATAGGTCCCATCGGTGCTGCCATCGTCCACGATGATGATCTCACAGTCTTTTCCCAAAGCCCGCAGGACTTCATTCGTCTCTTGGATCAGGGCCTCAAGGCTCTCCTCCTCGTTGTATATCGGGACGACGACCGACAAGTCCATATGATCAAGTATGAAAATCGGTGAGCTCGATGAAGCGCCGATAGCGCTCTTCGATCTCCTCAAGCGACAGCGTCGTCAATCGCGTCAGGCCAAAGTTTTCCACCGTGAAGGACGCCACCACGCTGCCGTAGACAATGGCGCGCCTCAGACCCCCTTGAGTACGATCCGCTGAGCGCGCCAGGTGGCCGAGAAATCCGCCGGCAAAGGAGTCCCCTGCGCCGGTGGGGTCGAAAACCTCCTCCAGCGGATAGGCGGGGATGGCGAAGACCGAAGAATCGGAGAACTGTAACACCCCGTACTCTCCCCTTTTGATGAGGACCACCTTGGGACCCAACTTCAGGATCGATCGCGCGGCCCGGACGATGTTGTGATCGCCACTGAGTAGCCTTGCCTCGGCATCGTTGATCATGAGGATTTCCGTCCGGCCGAGGACCTTGAGGAGATCAGCATTGCTGCCCTGGATCCAGTGGTCCATGGTGTCGCAGGCCACCACGCGCGAGGATCTCAACTGATCCAAGACTTCCGTTTGGATCGTCGGATCGATGTTCCCGAGGAACACATATTCCGCGTCCCTGTACGGTTCCGGCAGCCGCGGGGCAAAACCCGTGAGCACATTGAGGTCGAGCTCGATCGTGTCGCGCACGTTCAAATCCTCATGATAACGGCCGCGCCAGTGAAACGTCGCCCCTTTCGCTCTCTGCACGCCTTTCAGATCAACTCCCCGGCCCGCGAAAAGGTCCAGGTACTCTTGAGGGAAATCCTGGCCGATGACGCCGACGATTTGGACGCGCGAAAAAAAGCTCGCTGCCACGGCGAAGTACGAGGCGGATCCCCCCAGGATCCGCTCCGCGCTGCCATAAGGGGTCTCAATGGAGTCAAAGGCTACCGTTCCGACGACGAGGATACTCATCTCAACATTGCGAATTGCGAATTGCGCAATTTCGAAATCCGAAATTCGAAATCGTCATAAGTACTTGCCCAGGATCGGTTTAAGGTCTCGCAGGACCTGCTTGGGGATCTTGGCCCTGTCAGTGATCACGGCATTCTGTAGCGCGGAAGCGCAGGGGCAGGAGCGATTCCGGGGCAAAGAGCTCAAGGCCCTGCGGATCATGCGCTGTGCAAGCTCGACGTTTTCTTTCAGCACCCGCAACACCTGTTCGATCTCGACGTCTGCCGCTGTTTGATTCCAGCAATCGTAATCCGTCGCCAGCGCGAGCGTGGCAAAGCAGATCTCTGCTTCGCGAGCGAGTTTCGCCTCTTGCAGGTTGGTCATGCCGATCACATGCGCGCCCCAACTGCGGTAAAGCAGAGACTCTGCCCGGGTGGAGAACTGGGGACCTTCCATGCAAAGATACGTTCCCCGCGGGTGGATCTTGGCTCCTTGTTCTTCCCCCGCGCGGGCCAGGACTTGAGAGAGGGCCGGGCACAACGGATCGGCGAAACTCACATGGGCGACGATCCCTTGGCCGAAAAAGCTGCTGGGCCGCTGTGTCGTGCGGTCGATAAACTGATCGGGAATGACCACATGTCCCGGGGCGATCTCTTCCCGCAGACTGCCGACGGCGCTCACGGAGATGATTCGCTCTACGCCTAGTTTCTTCATCCCGAAGATGTTGGCGCGGAAATTCAGCTCCGTAGGCAGCCAACGATGCCCTCTGCCGTGCCGAGGCAGGAAAATCAACTCGGTCCCGTCGAGCATTCCTCGCACAAAGGCATCTGAGGGCTTTCCGAAGGGCGTGGACACCCGGACCTCTCGGACCCTTTTGAGGCCCTCCATTTGATACAGTCCGCTTCCGCCGATAATCCCGATGATTTCCCGGCCCATTTTCCCCTCAACCGCCGAGTTCAAGGTTCAATGTCCGATGTTCAACGTCGAACCTTGAACTTTGAACATTGAACTCGGAATTTAGCTGACCACAGGCGGCCTGGATGTCATCCCCCCGGGGCGTGCGAACGTTGACCTGAAAACCGTAAGCGCTCAGTCGGCGTTGAAATTCTTCGACCTCGTCCGCCGTCGGCCTCTGGAAAGCGCTCCCCGGAAAGGGGTTGAAGGGAATGAGATTGATCTTGCAGCGAATGCCCTCCAGGAGGTGGGCCAGGCGACGGGCGTCCTCAGCCGAGTGGTTGAGACCGCGCAGCAGGACATACTCAAAGGTGATCCGCTTGCGCTTGAGAATCGGCAGCGAGCGGCAGCACTGAATCAGCGCCGCGAGCGGATACTTGCGATTGACCGGCATGAGTTCAGAGCGCAGCTCATCGGTCGTCGCGTGCAGAGAGACCGCCAAATTCACCCGGGTCTCCTCCATGAGCCGCTCCATTTGCGGCACCAGACCAACCGTGGAAAGCGTTATCCGGCGGTGTGAGATTCCGAATCCCCGCTCAGGGTCAGTCATGATCTCTAAGGCCCTTAAGGTTTGCGCGTAATTGGCCAGCGGCTCGCCCATGCCCATCAGGACCACATGCGTGATCCTTTTTTCTTTCGGCAGGGACCTTCCCGCTTCAAGAAGTTGCCCGAGGATTTCGCCAACGCGCAGACTCCTTTTCAACCCCATCCGGGCTGTGGCACAAAAAGCGCAGCCAAAACCGCAGCCCGCCTGTGTCGAAACGCAGAGGGTAAGGCGGCTGGCTTCGGGAATCAACACGCTTTCGATGCTGAACGAATCGGCAAGGCCGAATAAGAACTTGACCGTTCCATCTTCGGACACGGAGCGGGCCAGGGTTTTAAGCGGGCGGCACGAGAAATTTTCCTCTAGCGCGCCACGCAGATCGGCAGGCAGGTTCGTCATTTCTGAGAAGGACGTGGCGCGCTTTTGAAAGAGCCACTTCTGAATCTGCGCGGCCCGGTAGGGAGGCTGCTTCCGCTCTCTCAGCCATTCCACCAGCTCGCTACGGTTCAGGTCCTTGATATCGGGTTTCGTCATGGCGAAAGCAGATAGGGAATCATTTCGGAGCCGCATAAATTTCCGCTGGCTTGAAAAAGAAGGCGATCTCCCAGGCCGCTGTCTCGAGCCCGTCGGACCCGTGCACCGCGTTCTTTTCCACATCGCTCCCCCACCTGTTCCGGATCGTCCCCGGTGCCGCTTTGGCCGGGTCGGTAGCTCCCATGAGGTCGCGATTCTTCTGAATCGCCTGCTCCCCCTCCAGGACCGAAACCAGGATTGGGCCGGACGACATATACTCGGTTAAGCTCCGATAGAAGGGACGATCTTTATGGACGGCATAGAAAGCCCGCGCCTCTTCCAGGCTCAAGCGCAGTAAACGAGCGGCAACGATTTTTAGACCGGTATCCTCAAAGCGTCTCAGAATCTCGCCGATCAGATTGCGAGCCGTCGCGTCCGGCTTGATGATCGAGAGCGTCCGTTCAACCATATGTAATAGTTAAGAATGCTTAGTGCTTAGTCGGTAGCTGCC
>Ga0209211_10012694_pt1 | contig 10563 bp, 11 predicted proteins | sample RifGroA2_FD_183992 | JGI IMG/M metagenome (GOLD analysis project Ga0209211, IMG submission 183992) | Groundwater microbial communities from Rifle, Colorado, USA - Groundwater A2 (SPAdes) (version 2) | ecosystem: Environmental > Aquatic > Deep subsurface > Groundwater | place: Rifle, Colorado...
TAGTGGAGAATACAAAAAGCCCTGGAGAATCTTGAGCACTTATTGTGAGCTGTTACAACGATGTTCGTACCTATTTTAGTACAAATTATTAATTGGCTCACCGCTCAGCCCAGCGCCCCCTCCCGCTGGGCCTCGCGGTTCGCCAACTGCCTGACGGCAGTATTTAGTCGCGCGATTTTTTGCATATTTGCTACGCAGATATCGACTGCGTCGTACCAAACTAAGATGAGAATTAGAACCTTAAGAGTGCATTACTTTAATAGGAAAATTGAAAGTCTCTCCACTTTTTGTCACTACACAAAGAACTAATGTATCCATATCAATATTTGGCCTAAACCTATGATTGTCATGCCCTCTCCCAAATGCCTGATCAGAAACACAAACAGTAACTTTATTCTGTCTTCCGGCTTCTATCTCACATGGAGTGTCAGCATTTGAGTTTAGTGTTTCAAAAACATAATGTTCCCCCATCCATTTTCCATCTTTTGAGTCTGCTTTAAGATAGACCGATACATAATCAAGTTTTGTGCTCTTAAAGTTGTCAATGTCTAAAACAAACTTGAAACTATACGCCATATAGTGACCGATGCTGTAGTTCTGCCAGCTTTGGGTCCCTGATTCTACTAACGATATTTCGATCTTAGTGGTTACTTTTGGCTCTTTTCTGCTAATTAGCTGCTTCGCTTTGACAAACTCGGTATTTTCACCCTTTTTAAGACATTCTTGAAGCAGCCTATTAAAACGATTACTGGTTGGGAGGTTGTCTAGTTCCAATAAATCTTCATCTTCAGAGATTATTCTATGAAGCGCATCGTGAGCATCATCTTTGAAGATAAGTAGACTCCTCATCTGTGCCTTATCTGTTTTATTCCACGCGTAGTCTTTAACAACCTGTTCAAAGGTTACAAATCCCAGTAAGGGAGGAGTATGATCCAATACTGCCCTAATTAACATCGCACAGCAATACTGTCTTTTTTTTGCATAATTATCATTGAGCTCGTTGAGTAACTGGTTCAACTTCTTGTAATTGAATTTATCCCTTTTATTAATAAAGCCATCAATGATTGACTGAACGACGTAGGGGGTAATAGAAGTTTCTAGTGGAGTAAAATCATATATTTCATACTCAGCAACTTTCTGTCTTATAAAGGCATCAATCTGTTCTGCTGCATGCCTTCTTGTCGTCCGTAGTATGAGTCTGTATAAGTGCTGCCTAAGATTAGCAAACTCCTTATGATCCCCTTCATCTAGATTCTTGAGAACTGCTGCAACTCCAGCCAACCAGTCTTTTGATATCTTATGGTCTGGATTCGTGTAAAGTTGCTCGACGTTAAGAGACTTTTGATAGTTGGCTAATCTTTCTACCAAAGCCTTTTTCTTTTTTTGTTGATCCATAACTTAGCCGAATTTTACTCCGAAGTTCACACTTTGTCAGGTAACTGTAAGTGAACTGGTAGACCCCTTCACCATCTTCAATATTCTCTTGAAATTCGTTATGGCAGTGGCTTTGACGGAGCCGCTCTCGCGCGGGCGACTATTCCGGCTGTCGCCGATTTCTCTCTATGTGTGAGCTGTTACAACGATGTTCGTACCTATTTTAGTACAAATTATTAATTGGCTCACCGCTCAGCCCAGCGCCCCCTCCCGCTGGGCCTCGCGGTTCGCCAACTGCTTGCTGACGCAATCACATCTGTATGTTCGTCCCAACTTCGAATCCAGCGATTGGAACGAAGCTATCTCAATATATGGCTCGTTATTCAATCTCGCCATATAAATATCAGCTAGTTAGGAAAAGATTTTACTATCTGATATTTAAGGATTGAGACAACAGATAGGTACAGGCGACTCCTTTTATATGCTAAAATTCAGGTGTCTGCCCCAAATAAATAAATATGACTAAGGGCGTTCCCAACCAATCAATTAAACCTGACCTACTTAACACACTCCAAATTTTTTATATTGCCGCATCGATTGCCCTCGCACTAGGAATAATTTTTACGGTAGTTATAAGCTACATTTCAAGTTTCAACGACCCACTCATTAACACTTTTTATGGCATAATTATTAGCGCGGCAGGCATATCTATATTTTCTATCACAGCTCTTCTTGCAAAAAGTTTGGATAGATTCAATACAACATTATTTTTTACCATTATTTCTTATATCTACCTCGTAATATTCATCCTGCCAAGTAACGCCAAAAAAATATTAAATAAGATTATTCAAAAAGTTGGAATATAAAAGATCATGAGTTTAATTAATAAAATTCAGTGGGATGTGATTTTGACTGGTCTGATTTTATTCTTTGTGATTTCAATCATTGGGGGAGGGTCGCTATTCTTGCCCAAGATATATTATAAATTCCTTAAAAAGACTGATGGAAACATCACAGTTCAACTCCCAGAACCAGAGAATATAAGCAAAGAGAGTATCCAGGCAGTAAAAGGGACGGAAGACTCCGTACTGAAGGAAACCGAGGACTTCAAAAAGATCTCAATATACAGCAAGCCTCTTGAAACGCCAGTCTTCGTCTCAAATTCAGAAAAACTAACAAAGTATCTGGAACAAAATGCCGTTGAGATTGTTGCCGAAGGGACTATTGAAAAAGCATACTTATATGCGGTTAGTGGTTCCTTGGATATAAACAAAGAATCAATATTCTTTTGGATAGTTGACGGGGAAAGTGACGGAGGACATCTGGTGCCAAGTGAAAGCTACACTTCTGGAAAAGGAAATGAATTTTTATATGACCTCAGAAAGCTACCATTGGTCGAGCGCCCATATTTTCCCAATAAACCAGCAGGGCATGTTGATATTGTTTCAAAATATCTAAACAAAGATATTTCGTATAAAACAAAAAGACAGTATTTTGTCGGCGCTTTCGTCTCAACAACTACACTTCCAAATCAAATTTCTAAGCTTGAGATAAGGTATCGGTGTGAACTGGGTAGCAATTGTCGAGTCTACTCTCCGTTATCCAACTAAAACATTGACGCCTCAGGAATTCCGTTTTTGCTTCAACTTCTCAGTTTCGTAGGGCGAAACATAGATTGCTCTTATCAAATCGTGAGTAAGTCGGTCAGCAATCTCTACTTCCTCTCTGGTTGTTTTATCCAAAGTGTCATCATCCGGATGAGCCCCGAAATTACCAAAATGTCTGATTTCGTGGGCTGAGTCTCTTAGGTGTTTTGTGATGAAGCCGCCATCGAACAGCAGGTCTATTTGTTCCCAAAGCTTCTTCTTCTTTACTTCGGCATCTTTCAACTTATCTAAAACGATACTTTGGATAGCTCTTCTTAACATAACAATCGAACCTTTATACGCCCCCGCCTCGAAACACCGATCTGACTCGGCGACATCTTCCCTAATATTTTTCGGAATGGATTCGTGAAAGTCCTCGGCACTCGAACCAGCCAATGGAAAAACCTGAAAAATCCTGTCATTAAGTCGGTTATATATAACAAATGAAAGTTCGCAAAGTCTATTCGGGCAACGAACAACGAGCCAAGGATCATCATCGAAGGAACTAATATGATACTGCGGCTCAGTCAGAGGTATTCCCCTAACTTTTTGTTTACATCTTCTGCAATAGTATGAAAGATTTGCCCCAGAAAGGTCTAGAGGCTCGTGAATACCGTGTACCATGCGCTAATTATAAACCCAGTTCACTTGAGTGCTACGATAAAAGCTCCTAATTGGCATTTTGTAGCACGATGGTCCGTATTGACTTCGGGTATTATTTGGGGTTAAATGAAGTTATGGACCTGCCCAATTCATTACATATCAGACACCTTTCCTCCATCAAAAAGAAGAGAAAAAATGACGTGAATCTCACACAAACAGCAAACGACTTTATTAAAGTAAAAACGGAACAGGGGATTTCATAAAATGCATACCCTTGTTGACATATTTTCCGGAGCAGGTGGTCTCTCTTGTGGACTAGAGATGTCTGGCTTTAATTCTGTATTAGCGTCGGACATATCAGACGTCTTTAATTCAACATATAAAAGAAACCACCAAGGTACGAAAATAATAAGCGGAGATATTCGACAACTAGTAGGCAATCAGATACTGAAACTGACTGGACTAAATGAGGGCGAACTTGATTTGCTAGCTGGTGGCCCCCCATGTCAGGGGTTTTCAGTAAATGCGCCAATTAGATCTCTTGATGACCCGAGAAATCACTTATTTAAGGACTATCTGCGAATCGCCGAAATACTTAAACCTAAGGTTATTTTGATAGAAAATGTACCAGGAATAGTTTCGTTGGGAAGAGGAACAGTTATTGAACAGATTTATAAAAAACTTCAAGATATAGGATATGTGACCAATCACAGGATACTTTTCGCAGGTCACTATGGTGTTCCACAACTCAGATTTAGAACAATAATCATAGCTACAAGAATAAATAACAAACAAATTTCTTTTCCATCACCAACACATAATGCCGACGGAGTAGCCAACTTTGCTAAGGCCAAAGACCTTTGTATACGACTAACCCCCCTAGAGAAAACACATCTGTTGGATAAAACCACGGCATGGCAAGCAATCTCAGATTTGCCAGAAATTATTCCAGGCGAAGTCGGAGAATCATTGGAATATAAAACACCTGTACAAAATGAATACCAACGAACTCTGAGGGGGAATCTGAAAACGGTTGATAATCACTATTCCTCACGGCTTTCTAAGGTAAATCTCGAACGACTGAAACATATTCCCCAAGGCGGTAGTTGGCGCGACATTCCTTTCGACCTTCTCCCAAAAGGGTTACAGAGAGCCAGAAGGAGTGATCACACAAAACGATACGGTCGCTTGCACCCAGAACAACTCTGCTCAACAATTCTAACTAAATGTGATCCACATTGGGGTAGTTTCTTCCATCCATACCAGGACAGGGTTTTGACAGTAAGAGAGGCTGCGCGCATACAGTCCTTCCCAGATACATACAAGTTTATTGGTTCGTTAACGGAACAATATCAGCAGGTTGGAAATGCAGTCCCACCTCTAATGGCGAAAAAAATTGGAGAAGAGGTGTCTAAGCTGTTATCATAAGTGCACCATGAAAAATCACAGAGATTTAACTGAACTGTTCGGATACTCACCCACTGACACTTCTTTAGAGGCTCGCTCTTTATGGAACATGGGTGCTTGTCCGTTCACAAAAACCAAGTGCATTAAACATAACCACGATCAGTCAATCATTTACGGAACTTGTAGTGTTCACTCTTTTGGTAAAGATGTAATTATCTGCCCATTTCGTTTATACGCCGAAAATTATATGTCACTACGAAGAGTTTCCGAAGACGCCTTTGGAAGCAATTTACCATTCTATTTATTTAAGGAATATGTGGCAAAAAGAGCAGAACCTCAAACGTGCATTGTTGCCTTGGGTCAAACATCAGGGTGGGAAGTAAAAATCGGTAACTCAATGAGTATGGATTGGATTCTCGCGAAAGTTGATAAGGGTACATTGCAAGAGTATGTGGGAGTTGAAGTTCAAAGCATTGACATTACCGGGAATTATCGCGACGCATGGCACGCTTACAAGAATTATAAGGAAGGATCAAAACAGGTAATCCCGTCATCAGCACACGGTTACAACTGGGCAAATGTACACAAAAGGATTATTCCCCAACTTATCAGGAAAGGGCTAATGCTTTCGAGGTCTGAATATGTAAAAAGGGGACTATACTTTATCGCACCAGATATCGTATATCAAAAATTTGAAGATATTCTAGGTAACCTGTCGCCAGTTATGAAAGCAACCAATGAAACTATTTCCGTACACACCTACTCGCTTGGGGCAGAGAAAGGGAGGGCCCAACACAGAGACTTGGTTTTTGAAAGACAGCTTAGGTTTACATTGAAAGAGTTTTCAGAAAAGTTTATTTCTGGCCCAAATTTACCGAGCTCTGACGTGCTCGATGGACTAATTAAAAAAATGCTTACCATTAGCTAGAGTTATCAAAAAAATATAGGATAAGAGTTTTGCATTTTCTGTTCCATTATGCGCTTCGCGCAGTTCGAGCCGATGTTTTCGTCAAGCAGTTGGCGAACCGCGAGGCCCAGCGGGAGGGGGCGCTGGGCTGAGCGGTGAGCCAATTAATAATTTGTACTAAAATAGGTACGAACATCGTTGTAACAGCCACAATAAGTGAATTTTCAAGATGCGCCGGTACACTCGCCCGCGCGAGAGCGGCCGCGCGGAGCGATTGCTTCGGGCTTTAAGTTGAGTTGTCTTCAAAAAGAAAAAAGAACAGAAAACGCAAAACAAGAGGACAAAGACCTGTTTGACACCTTTCGGGTAAGTTATGGTAAATTGATAGTAATGCCCAAATATATTCTGTATTGTCGTAAATCTACCGACGAGAAAGACAAACAGGTCTTGTCCATTGAGGCACAGATTGCTGAATTAAAAGAGTTCGCCATACGGGAAAAGCTAGAGATCGTCGCCACATTCTCTGAATCCAAAACAGCCAAGATTCCAGGCAGACTCATATTTCAGCAGGTATTGAAGATGGTTGAAAGTGGCGAGGCAGACGCCATTCTTTCCTGGCACCCCGATAGACTTGCTCGCAATTCTATCGATGGCGGATACCTCATTTACCTCCTTGATTGTGGAAAGTTAATAGACCTCAAGTTTCCTTCTTTCTGGTTTGATAACACTCCACAAGGAAAATTTATGCTCAACCTTGCTTTCGGCCAATCCAAGTACTATGTCGATAACTTGAGCGAGAATGTAAAGAGAGGTCTCCGCCAAAAAATCAGGAATGGCGTCTGGCCTTCTCAAGCTCCATATGGCTACCTCAATAACAAAAATACCCGGGGGATTGAAATAGACCAGGAAAAAACCAAAGTCGTGAGAAAAGCTTTCGAAATCTTCGCCAAAGAAAAAGTATTATTCACCGATGTTTCACTGTTACTAGCCAAGGGCGGAATCACCAAAAGATCTGGGAAACCGGTGGGTATTAGCCAAGTCCACAAAATGCTCACCAATCAGTTCTACATCGGCATAATGTCGTATAACGGCGAATATTTCGAAGGCAGTCATGACCAGTTCATCAGCAGAAAACTCTTTAACCAAGTACAGAAGAAACTGGAGCAGAAGGGTAAGTCAAAGTTTAAGGGTCATGACTTTGCTTTTTCCGGTCTGATGCGTTGTGGGGAGTGCGGCGCCACTATTACGGCTGAAACACACACTAAACACTACAAACATGGAGGGACGCAAACTTTCAAATATTACCGCTGTACTAAAAAGTTAAAACCCTGTTCTCAGCCATATCTGGAAGAAGCTAAACTCAAAGATCAACTCATAGGCTTCATCACAAGCGCCGCCCTCCCCAAACGCTGGGGAAAAGACTGGCTCAAATGGTTGGAAGAAGACAAGATTAAGGAACAGCAATCTGCGCGGGATTCGTTAACGAACCTCAAGTCTGAAATACAGACCATTGATGGCAAGCTCAACCTCCTACTAGATAGCTATCTTGATGGCACTATCGACTCTCAAACCTACAAATCCAAGAAAAACCAACTCTTCGTCGGGAAACAGGTAGTCGAAGACAAGATAGCTAAAACCGAGGGTGTGGGTTCTCACTGGCTCGAACCCATGGAGGAATTCATACATTGCGCCCTGCAGGCGCAAAAAATCGCGCGACCAAATACTGCTGGCGAAGAACTCCGTTCATTCGCCAAGAACATCGGCTCGAACTTCTTTTTGAAAGACAAACAACTCCAGATCGAATACAAAAAGCCCTACGCATCGCTCCGCGCGGCCGCTCTCGCGCGGGCGAGTGTACCGGCGCATCTTGAAAATTCACTTATTGTGACCCCGGCGGGAGTTGAACCCGCGATCTCTTGGATGAGAACCAAGTGTCCTGGACCACTAGACGACGGGGCCGCGTATAGGCTTTGCCACGCGGCAAGCCTAGTTCGTTAAGGTTGACTTTTGGCCTATTTTAGCATAGAATCAGCCTCCGTTACGTTAAAAACTGCCCCGAAACCCCTTTTTGACTAGTCGGAGACAGACGGCTATATTTGTTCAAACAGCCGCGTCTTGCTTTTGGGGAAAAATGGCCTAAAATAACGAAAAATTAAATATGAGAAACAACAAAGTCAACCTAACTCTCACCGGCTACAACGAGCTGGCGGCCGAGCTAGCCGACTTAAAAGACAACAAACTCTCTGCCGCCATTGACCGCGTCGCTACCGCGCGTGCTTTTGGCGATCTCTCCGAGAACGCTGAATATCACTCTGCCCGTGACGACCACGCCGCTTTAGTGGGAAAAATCGAAGAACTCACCGATATCCTCGCCCGTTCCCAGATCATTCAGGCCACTACCAGCAAGACCGCAGTTGGCGTCGGCAGCAAGGTCAAAGTTACTATCAACGGCACCACCCATGAATTCACCATCGTCGGTGAATGGGAAGCCGATCCCGCCGAAAAGAAAATCAGCCACGAATCTCCCCTGGGCAAAGCCCTCATCGGCAAAGCCGTCGGCGACAAAGTTGAAGTCTCCGCTCCCGCCGGCAAAGTCATCTATCACATCAAGGAAATTGCTTGAAATGGATCGGTCTGCCGCTCTGACACTCATCACTTCCTGGACTCAAAGCCCGAATTTAATTAAGCACATGTTGGCTGTCGAAGCCGCCATGCGCGCCCTTGCCCGTCATTTCGTCGAGGATGAAGAGCTTTGGGGCCTGACCGGCCTGCTTCACGACCTCGATTATGAGAAGCTGAAAGACACTCCCGAAAAACATCCTTCCCTCATTTTTGCCGAACTGGAGAAGCAGGCTGTTGATTCTCGTATTATCCAAGCGATCAGAAGTCATGCCTGGCATTGGCAGAAAGACGCGCCGGAGCCCGTCGGCAGGATGGAATGGTCGCTTTTTACCTGCGACGAACTGACTGGTCTGATTATCGCCTGCGCTCTCGTCCAGCCAGATCGGAAACTCGCTAGCGTCACCGTCGAAACGATGTTGAAGAAGCTACCCAAAAAAGATTTTGCCAAAGGCGTCGACCGCGAACGCTTCAATTACATTGAACCCAATCTCGGTTTGACCATATCCGAGTTTATCGGCCTCTGCCTTACCGGTCTTCAGTCCATTTCCGCCGATCTCGGCCTCTGACGTTGTAGAATAGAGCCATATGTTGGACATCAAATACATTCGCGACCACGCCGCTAGTCTCAAAAAAGCGATTACCGCTAAACAACTGAACCCCAAGATTGTTGACGAAGTTCTTCGTGTCGATGAAGAAAGACGCCAGCTCATCGGCGCTGTCGAGGAGTTGCGCCAACAAATTAACGAGCACGCCGCTAAACTCAAAGGGGGCAAGCCCAGCGACGAGGATATCGATATTGGTCGAAAGTTGAAGGCCAAGCTTCAGGATGTCGAACCACAACTAAATAAAATCGAAGAGATGTTTTTTGATTTCATGTATCGAATTCCAAACCCAGCCTTCTCTGATGTTCCTGTGGGTCGGGATGAATCTGAAAATGTTGTGGTCAAACAAGTCGGTGAACCTACCAAGTTTGACTTTGTACCCAAAGACCATCTGGAAATAGGTAGGGACCTGGATATTATTGATACCGAAACTGCCACAACTATTACCGGTTCGAGGTTCGGTTACCTAAAAGGCGGAGCTGCCCTATTGGAATTTGCGCTAATTCAATATGTCATGAGTATTCTCACCAATACCGAAAAAATTAAGCAAATTGTTGACTCGGTCAAGCCGGGATATCACGCTAGGCCTTTTGTCCCCGTCGTGCCCCCCGTGATGATCCGTCCAGATATCTTCAAACGAATGGCTCGTCTAAGCGAAGCAGATAAAGACGAAAGATATTATCTTCCACAGGATGATCTCTACCTGATAGGCAGCGCAGAACATACCCTGGGGCCGATGTACGTTGACAAAACTTTACCAGAAAAATCCTTACCTTTAAGATATATTGGTTTTTCAACCAGTTTTAGAAGAGAAGCTGGCTCTTATGGGAAAGATACCAAGGGAATTCTGCGAGTTCATCAATTCGACAAATTAGAAATGGAATCCTTCACTTTACCCGAGGACTCGAGGACTGAACAGGATTTCTTAATTGCAGTCCAGGAGTATCTCGTCTCAGGTCTAAAAATTCCCTATCAGTTAATTTCTATTTGTACTGGTGACATGGGTAAGCCAGACGCCAGACAAATGGACATTAATTGTTGGTTACCAGGCCAGAACAAATTTCGAGAAACACATACATCAGATCTTATGACTGACTACCAGGCTCGTCGTTTAAATACCAAGGTTAGAAGAAAGGATGGCTCCACAGAATATCTTCATATGAACGATGCCACGGCAATCGCCATTGGCAGAATGATTATCGCCATCATCGAAAACTATCAGCAGGCCGACGGGACGGTCAAGGTACCCGACGTTCTCGTGCCGTTCATGGGCAAGGAAGTGATTGGCTTCGCCCCGCCGAAGCCTGAGGCGAAGGGGGGTCGTGCAGACTAAGTGGTGGTTATTTCTCATCGTCTTTTTTGTCGGTTTTTCTCTCATTTTTTTCTGGCCGGGAAAAAAGCT
>Ga0209211_10012695_pt1 | contig 10562 bp, 5 predicted proteins | sample RifGroA2_FD_183992 | JGI IMG/M metagenome (GOLD analysis project Ga0209211, IMG submission 183992) | Groundwater microbial communities from Rifle, Colorado, USA - Groundwater A2 (SPAdes) (version 2) | ecosystem: Environmental > Aquatic > Deep subsurface > Groundwater | place: Rifle, Colorado...
CTTGTCGTTGTATGGATTACCAGAGTAAACCAACTTCGCGTCTGAAACATTCGGGGGGTTGTTGCTTGTTTTAGTGGTTGCCGGGAGAGAGTAGCTAGGGTTTGACGTTGAACTTTCTGCTTTAGTTGTGCAAGAAAGAACTGCTTCTCGTTTGCAATGCCCGTTCACATCACACGTTCCGGAATCAATCTGCACGGTTCCAAGAGTACAGCTATCTTCCGGCCAGCCGGTATTCTCACAGAACCCGCCGCAACTGAAATTGCTTGTATTCACTCCACTGCCGGAAATTTCAGCATGGGGAATGGGCTCATTTCCGGTACTTAGGTGCGTTTTAATTTCAACACTTATTGAATCGCAATAATAACCACTAGGATTAGCTGATGTGCTTACTCTTGTTTCATAAGAGATACTACATGTTGCTTCAGCTCCTCTGCTACATCCCTGCCCGATGCAGGTAACTGATTTACTAGTTTGTGAACACGAACCTTTATTACACGTAGCAGAACATGAGTCGGCAGAGCATACCGGCCCACTACAGGAAAAACTTCGGTTTGTAATATTGTTTTCATATAATGCTAAACCTGTACAAGGATTCCCCGTTCTATCTGTTCCAGACGCTGATGCAACTGTTGTAGCTGGGCATGAGTTATGTGTTGCCTTCACACTCCAATTTACAGTCGCATTTTGTCCAACTTCATTGCATAAATCTGTCCATTCCACAGTACAACCGCCACCATCAGATGTGCTACATGTCGCATCGCAACTGCAATAATCATTATCTGAAACGCAACTTACTGAAGGTGTTACTGTCACTGCGGGGGAAACATAACTGCAATACGATTCTGTTGTGCCGCTTCCGGAAATTGGCGTTGAACCGCCACAACCATCATACGCGGTTGCTGTACAATTCACTGTTGTTGCATATCCATCGCCCGAACAAGATATATTACTTACTGATTCATAAATTCCAGACGCGCTTGTTCCTGGATTTGATTTGCAACAACTTGCTGTAATACAACCACTGCAATTAACGCTAATAGAGCCGCTTGGTCCTATTGGAACGCACTCTTCTGTCGCATAAGCTATCTCATTTTTGCTATTGTTATCTTCTCCTAAAAGTGCCCCTACAAAAAAAAGAGCCGCCGCAAATACTCCAGCGTAAATCAGATATGTTGCTCTGCGTCCAAATTTTTTTACAAGATAGCTCATGAAAGAAATTAACCCCTCCCAACCTCCCCTTAATCAGAGGAGGCGTTATATATGCGTGCGAAAAGCAAAAAACACTACAAAAAACTTGTATTTTCCAAAAAAGTAATCTCGCGCTCGGCCTTCTGCAAATTCACTAAATTTCCTGATATTAACGCCTGCTCCTTCATTTTGAGGGCATCTATCAGCCGTGTATGAAAATTTTGATACAAAAAAGGCACATTCACCCGGTGTAAAATTTGCACCACGTCTCTGATATGAAAAAAGTTATCAGGACTTACATTGTAACTAAGCCAGACATCTAAAACCGCGAGTCGATACCTATCTTCCAAAGCATCTACGCTTTTATCCAGCACCGCAACATTCTCGCTCACTGTTTCTTTTTTGAGCTTTGTGATCGTATTATCATCTCCAACAACCCCTGCTCCTAAAGCCTCATCACCTTTCTGTAAAGCGCCGCGATCGCGGCCATTTTTTTGATCGGCATTATAATAAAAGTAAAGAAAAATAACCGCTAAAACCAGCATAACAAGCAACGCTCCAAGGCGATAATGCTTAAACCATGCCAAACGGAAAAAAACAGCACCCGTCTTCTGCTTTAAAATAATTCTTTTCATGTTTATTTTACTTCGCACGCGATCCGAAAATACACCGAAAATATAATACAAACTCGCTTTGTAAGTATATCAAATTTTGACAAATAATTTTATATTCTGTGTGGATAAACAAACTTTTTTTCAGCTCAAATTATCTTTGGAAATTATCTTCAAAATTTTTTGAAAACCCATTCAGGTTTTCTGTCTGTATTTTCGCTATAAAAATAATATAAATATAATTGTTCAAATACTTTATATCCAGTAATACTATTTGAGCATAATATATGTTCGGTTATTGCAGGTGCTGATTTTTATAGATAAATTAAAATGGTTGGTTCTTTTATTGTCGTTTTACTCTTTCCCCGTATTTTGCTAAATAAAATGGAATTGCTCATTGTCATTCTCGCCCTCAATCGCGGGGCGGAAATCCAACGTAAAATAAAATAACAACATGATGAAACCAAAAAAAATTTATTTCCTGATTATAAAAATAATAATAATTTTAACGATTGCTCTCGTGAGCGCGTTCTTCCTGACGCGAAATTCTGCGAGCAAACATGCAGATACTCTTATAAATATAGATAATCAAAATAATCCTATGCGACTTACCTCTTCAGCTTTTGAATACAATCAGCCCATTCCGCCGCTTTACACTTGCGACGGAGAGAGCATCAGCCCTCCTTTACGCATTGAAGGCGTTCCGAAAAACGCAAAGAGCCTTGCGCTTATTGTAGATGACCCAGATGCGCCGGGTAGAACATTTGTGCACTGGGCGGTTTGGAATATTCCGCGAGAAACTCCTGCTTTTGAAATGAATACCGTACCCCAAATGGCAGTACAGGGACGAAATGATTTTGGCACAAATAGATGGGGTGCCCCTTGCCCGCCGAGCAAAACGCACCGATACTTCTTCAAACTTTACGCTTTAGACACTATGCTTGATCTGCACACTTCATCCTCTAAATCAGACCTTGAGCAAGCCATGAACGGCCATGTCATCAGCCGCGCCGAGCTCATTGGCCTCTACGCAAGACAATAAATTATTTCGCGCTTTGAAAAATTTTTCGCAGACTGCGTAAAAACAACAAAATCGGATCATAAAAACGATCCGCAACACGTTCTTTAAGCGGAATAATCGCGTTATCAGTAATATTAATTTCTTCGGGGCACACCGCAGTGCAACATTTTGTAATGTTGCAATAGCCTATTCCCGCTTTTTCTTTCAAAAAAGGTATGCGATCCGCCGTATCCAAAGGGTGCATATCTAACGATGCAACGCGCACAAAATGGCGCGGGCCAACAAATTCATTAAATTTTTTGTGGGTCCGTAGCACATGGCACACGTTCTGGCATAAATTACATTCAATGCATTTACGAAATTCCTGCACGCGTTCTACATCTGCCTGTTTCATCTTCCACACTGTGCCTTCTTTTGGCTTAAACGGCGCAATTTTTTTATTCTGCTCGTAATTCCACGAAACGTCGTTTACTAAATCTTTGATAACCGGAAACGCTTTCATTGGCGAAACTGTAATAATCTTATCTTTCGACATACTGCTCACCCGCGTCATGCACAAAAGCATGGGCTTGCCGTTTACCTCGGCTCCACAGGATCCGCATTTTCCGGCTTTGCAGTTCCACCGCACTGCTAAATCAGGCGCGCTTTCTGCCTGAATGTGACGCAGGGCATCTAAAACCACCATGCCGTCGCTTATTTCTGTTTCGTATGCATGGTACTCGCCTTCTGTCTCATTCCCGCGAAAAATGTTAAAAATTCTTTTGGGCATATACTCAATAAAATAAACCCCATCTTTTTATCCACACCCCCCTTAACAGAGGGAGACATCTCATTCTTCTTTCATAACATTCGCTAAATATTCAGAGAGAGGCGGAATGCTCACTCGTGTTACCTCCATTCCCTCGCTCCCCTTTTTTAACACGATGTTTTGCAATCCCAATGCTGAATCGTAATTCGGATAATCAGCGCGGGTATGAGCTCCTCGGCTCTCCTTGCGCTCAAGCGCGGCACGCGCTAAAAGCTCGCTTACCGTTACAAGCGAATATAAATCAAGGCAGGTATGCCATGCCACATTCATCACATCCCCGGCTGGCGCTTCTAAAAACTCTGCCCGCTTTGCAATCTCCATAATCGCTTGAATACCATTTTGAATATCCTCGCCGTTTCTGATAATTCCGCAGTACTTCGACATTATTTCTTTCAGCTCTTTTTGTAGGGCATATGGATTCTCGCCTCTCGCTACAGAAAATGGCTTTCGCACCCAGTCAATTACAGAATGCACATCCTCTTCGGCTATAACTGGAAATTCAAAAATGCTCTTTGCCCGCTTCAAGGCGCACTCGCCCGCGCGTTTTCCAAAAACAAGCAGGTCGCTTAATGAATTGCCGCCGAGCCGATTTGCCCCATGAAGCCCTCCTGAAACCTCGCCGCATGCAAAAAGACCTTCAACGCTACTTTCTGCGCTTTCTGGATTCACGCGAACACCACCCATAATGTAATGAGCCGTCGGCCCAATCTCCATAGGATCTTTGGTAATATCAACATCGGCAAGATTTTTAAATTGATGATACATGCTTGGAAGTTTTTTTTTAATATATTCCGGCGTTCGCACTGACGCAATATCAAGGTACGCGCCTCCCCGCACGCTTCCTCGCCCGGCCTTTACCTCTGCCAAAATTGCCTTTGCAACAACGTCCCGCGTTAAAAGCTCCGGCGGTTTTCTGTTGTGTTTTCTATCTCCGCGCACCCATCTGTTCGCCTCTTTCTCGGTTTCCGCAACGTCATTTTTAAACGCCGGCGGAATATACCGAAACATAAAACGCTCGCCTTTTGAATTTTTTAAAATGCCTCCTTCTCCGCGTACGCCTTCAGTTACCAATATGCCCTTTACAGAAGGCGGCCATACCATACCTGTCGGGTGAAACTGCAAAAACTCCATATCAATCAGTTCCGCGCCCGCATGATAGGCAAGCGCGTGTCCATCTCCGGTCGTTTCCCACGAATTTGTTTGCACTTCAAAACACCGCGCGCACCCGCCAGTTGCGAGAATCACGGCTTTTGCGGAGAAAACAATGAACTTTCCGCTTGCTCTGCTATAGCACAGCAAGCCGATAATCTGATTTTCGCGGATAAAAAGCTCAATCACCGTATGCTCCATAAACACTTCTATGTCTTGGTGCACCGCATGATCCTGGAGTGTTCGAAGCATTTCAAGCCCGGTGCGATCCCCCACGTGCGCAAGCCGAGCATAAGTGTGCCCGCCAAACGGCCTTTGATTGATATCGCCCTTCTTTGTGCGGTCAAACACTGCTCCCCATTTTTCAAGTTCGAGTACGCGCTCCGGGGATTCTTTTGCATGAATTTCAGCCATGCGCCAATTATTCAAAAACTTTCCGCCTTTCATGGTGTCGCGAAAATGCACTTTCCAGTTATCTTGAATATCCACGTTTCGAAGCGCCGCCGCCACGCCGCCCTCCGCCATCACCGTATGGGCTTTGCCAAGTAGGGATTTGCAAATCATCGCAACTTTTACAGATTTGTCTTGTCCAGCCTCAATCGCCGCGCGCAACCCCGCTCCTCCCGCGCCGATGATAATGACGTCATATTCTTTTGTGCTGTACTGCGGCATAGAGTTGAATCATAGCTTTAAAGAGCGATGTAAAGCAAGGCACGTTCTTCCCATGTTTGTAAGATATTCTAGCGTTGTTGGCGCCGTAATCGTATTAGAAACAAGTAAGCGTTGTCCCATGTGAAAGCGTTTGCTCTTTCTCTTCCTCGCGCTCGCAGAGTATCACAAAGAGCAGAATCGCTCAACAATCTCTCCATCGCGCGGGCGAGGCCGGTAACATTAAGATATTGCGCGATCTTGTAAAAAAAGTTAAAATAACGGCAACGTAAAATTTATGTCCACTGCCCGCAAAAAGACGATTTTTCTCATTGACGACGATTCATTAATACAAAAAATGTATACCGCAAAGTTTTCACTCCAGCCGTCTTTCACCATTCAAAGCGCGGCAAACGGCAAGGATGGCTTAAAAAAACTTCAGGAATTTATTCCAGACCTTATTCTTTTGGACATAATGATGCCGGAAATGGACGGTTTTGATGTCCTTGAAAAAATTAAAAAAAACGCGGCGCTCAAAAAAATTCCCGTGATAATGCTGACTAATCTTGATAATCCTACTGATAAAGCCGAGGCCTTGAGAAGAGGCGCAGACGGCTATTTTGTAAAAGCTTTTCAGACCCCCCAACAGGTTGTAGAAAAAGTTGAAAATCTCTTAAAAATGGCTTAAGCATTGGGGAGTTTTTTTATTTTTCAGCATGTTTCAAGCGCTTCAGATTTTTTTTAGCTATATTGCATGGTTTTTTCAGGAGATGACGCTTTTGACGTCTCTCATTATTATTATCTCTCTTTTGATAATAATTTTTTTAATTGGTTATTGCGTGGGTGTTTTAGGCGCTGGAAGCGCGCATTCTTTTTGGACTAAGCTAGTTCATTTTTTTAAGCGCGATACGCCCACCAGTTTTGAAACATTAGCCAAGCGCGATCCAAACGGCCCAACCATCAGAAGCAGTTATTTTAAATACCGCGAACAGCGCAGGCGGATTAAACATTTTTGGCAATCAACCGCAATTATTCTTGGCTTTAAAATTCTTGTTATAATACTTATCTCCGGAGTTTTCACTAAAAATCCGTTAAAAGCGCAAAGCGCTGTTGAAATTACAGATTTTGATGACGCCGTTGCTATAACTCAAGGGTTAGCCGCAACAGTGGAGGGTCCGAAACAATCGCCGGAGAGTTATTACTTTTTTGAAAAACAAGGCGAAATCAGAGAAGAAATAATTACCGGCGCAGAGCTTCAACTAATAACAGAAAACAAACAAGAAACGGCGCGATTAGACGAGTTTCAAAAATTAAGCCCTGAATCTCCGGATCTAAAAATCAATCAGGAAAGCGTGAATGTCGTCAGAATAGATCAAGAAAAAACCAGCGGCAAAAAAATTCAAGAGCTGTTTTTTAAGAAGCCATTTGACGACGCGCCTGTTGATTTGTCTTTAGGCGTTTCAGCGGACGGCGAAATAGCTCCGATAACCGCGCAAGGCATAAACGAGAGCGATCAGCTGGTGTTTAGCTATGATTACGGAACATTTTCAAAATCATATCAGAGTGAAAAAATTACGGCGCAATTCACAGGAAATTTTCAGGTAGAAGAAATTGCGGATTTTGATTTTCTGGAGATGTTTGAGGAAACTAATCCTTCTGCTTTGCCACAACAAGAAACGCCAGAAGCCGCTCCCGCAGAAACTCTTCCAGAGGAGCCGGCAGAAGCGCCGCAAGAAGAAACTCCGCAAGCGCAGCCGTCAGAAGAACCGGTTGCGCAAAAAATTATTCAATTTCTGAACGCCCTTACCGCAAAAGCCAGTGCGCAACAAATCACAGACACGTTCATCAAAGTTAAATTGAAATCAGACACAAAAAGCGGTTTTCAGGTATTTAATGTCAACTCTGACGGAAGCATTGATTTATATGAAGGAGCGGATTTAATAGCGCGTTCCATTCCGCAGTTTGAATACTTTGACGATTCGTGGCGGCCGTTTGTTATTGCAAAAGCGAGAATCGCGAAAAAGGAATTTGAAGACCGCATAAAAATCGGCATTGCCTTAAAAACAGAAACAGGGGAAACAATTAAACTTTTTTACGAATTTGGATTTGACGGCGCTGATTACATAAAAAAACAGACATGGCAGATTGATTCTCAAAAAACTGTGAGAATGCGCTGGACCATAGAAAACCAGAAACACCAGTTTGATGCCGCGGTTAAAGATGAATTAAAAAATAATCTTGAAGAAGACGGCTTTGGCGAGGTATCTGACCTTAAAATTGACTTAAGCGGATATAAGGGATCAACAAAAACCGCAATTGATGAAAACGGCAACATCAACATTTACTTTGAACCCGATGGCGTTGAAGGGACTCTTTTAATAGACCCGGCGCTGTGGGTTGCGACAACCGGACAGTCAATTACCGTGCAAACCGGAGGCAAAACTCAAAAGGATTTTAAGCTGGTTTTTAAGAGTGAAGACGCCGGAATTTCCGAAGGTTATAAAGGCGACGGGTTTGATTTTACTTCCAACTATTTCTCGCCGTCAAATCTCTTAACAGAGCTCGGGCAAGGAGGTTTCAATCAAACAGATATATCATCTCAAATCAGATTGATTGAAAATTCAAGCGCGCGAGTGGTCGTTGAAAATGTTTTTAATTTAGGAGATCAAGCAAAAGTAACTGAAAACTGGCATATTTATCCTTCCGGCAAACTGTATAAAACAACGCGTTATGAAAAATTCGCGGAAGGCGAGGAATCAAGAATTGTGGACGAAGGAGAAACAGCTTTTGTCGCTCCTTCTATGCGCGGCTATTATGGAGGCGAGCCGCCCGCAACGCGCGAAGCTGGAAGTTATACGGATTATCAGCTCATTGATATTTTAGATACTAATCCAGAAGCGATGAGTGAATTTTTAACCTCCTCGCCCGCGCCGCTTACCGCTCTGTATGGGAAAATCGCGGCATCAACGCAAGGCGATGAAAACAGCGACGGATTTAACGAAGCGCAAGGATTGTATGAAATAGAAGGCGAGGGCGCGAGTGCGATTACCTCTGAATTTCAATTCGGAAAAAAAGCGCATCGCCCGATAGCCCGCATCCACGGCGCGTACCCGACAGACGGAAGTTCGCTTGCAAATCATACAAAAGTTCATCTGCCTTTTGATAACAGTTTAATCAATATAGGCACAGCGCCTTTAGACGCGATTTCAAACAATGGGGACATTTTATACTCACAGGGAAACTACGGAAATTCTGCGGATTTTAGTTCTTCAAACTCAACTGTTGCAATTGACAGTGTCTCGGCGCTATCGCAAGAGGAAGCTGTTATTGAATTTTGGTATCGTCCAAACTACGCTTATAACGATAACGTATCTCACGAACTTTTTACAAATCAGGGAAACGATTCAAACAATTACATACGCCTTGAAAAAGACGCAAACAACGATCTTGTTTTTCATTTTAACGATGCGAACGCGCTGGATCATAAGACCAGCGTTTCTCTTGCAGACGATTATCCGTTTCGCGCGCGCGAGTGGATTCATATTCGCGCCGGCTGGAGCGCAGTAGAGGAAATCAATAATATAGAAATCAATATAAACGGCATGCCGACGCAGGAAATGTATGTAAACAACCAGCCAATTGCAACCGCCGCATGGAGAAAGGATCAGAAGTTATTGCTCGGCGGGAGCTCTTTTAATGGTTCTTTGGACGAGTTTTTTGTGTATGATAAAAATTTTATTGATGAACCGATCAACAATTTATCCGTGAGCATTGACGGCGCTTTGCTTACCAAAACCACTGACTATACTCTTGATTTTTCCTCGTCGCTGTCGGAACGCATAGTAACCTTTCTTATTGATATTGGCGCCGGGCAAACTGTGCGGATTTCGCAAGCAGGCACAACGCCCGACATTGTAAAGTGGGAAATAAAAAATTTTGACGACACGTTTTTGTATGAAAATGCGAAAGTTGTAAAAGAGGAATCAGCGCCTTATGTAACGCTTGTCCAAAATTCAGAAACACTTTTGTATCCTGCGTCAGGACGAATTACCGCGCCTGTCTGGACCGGAAAAGCGCAAGGAGCCTATGTTGACGAGCTTCGCTGGAGCGCGATAACGAGCGGTCTTTATGGAGGTATTGTTTCTAAAGTTGAAGTAAGGGCTTCCGACATTCTTTATGAACAAATCGCGCTTGAACCGCAATGGATTGTATTTGAAAACGCTGTATCTCCAATAAAAGCGGGATTGCCGCAAGGGCAGTATATGCAGTGGCGCATAACGCTTTCTTCAAGCGCTGATATGACGCAAACGCCGAAACTTGAAGAATTTACTCTCGTTGACCCGGCGGCCGGCGGTTTAGTTGGTTATTGGAAACTTGACGAGACAACAGGAGGAAGCACTGCGGTTGATTCATCAGGAAGTGGCAACAATGGCACGCCAAACGGCACAGGAGGAGCAAATAACCTGCCACAGCCAAGCACTGATGTGGCATCGGGCTTTGCATTTACCAATGGAAGGAGTATGGATTTTGACGGAACGGATGATTATGTCGCATTAGGAAGTCCAACTGCTTTGCAATTTACGAATGTTCAGCCCTTTACCGTTTCAGCGTGGATAAATACTAATAATGCGGCGAGTGGTTATCGTATTATTGTTTCATATTCCATATCAAACTTGGGAGGCTATCCTGCATGGTATTTCTTTCATAACACCACACCTGCTTCAGTTTGGAACGAAGACTCCATAGCTTTTGAGTATTATGACGGTGGTGCATTTGTGGGTACTTATTCAAACGCGAATAGTGTTCCGAGGGGGGGGTGGCATCATGTTGTCGTAACAAGAACAAGCAATACAGCCGCCGGACAGAAGTTCTATATTGATGGAGTAAATGTGGCGCAAAATGTAAGAAGCGACTCTGCGCCAGCTTCCATAAATTACACAGGTCTGTTGATGGAAATAGGTGCTCGTGCTCATTTGTGCTGTTTTGCTAACGGTCTCATAGACGATGTCCGCATCTATAACCGCGCGCTCTCTGCAACTGAAATTACAGCACTTGCCTCCAAAACCCACACATCTGCCACATGGACTGGCACATCATCTACCGCATGGGAGACAGCAGGCAACTGGGATATAGGAGC
>Ga0209211_10012697_pt1 | contig 10561 bp, 9 predicted proteins | sample RifGroA2_FD_183992 | JGI IMG/M metagenome (GOLD analysis project Ga0209211, IMG submission 183992) | Groundwater microbial communities from Rifle, Colorado, USA - Groundwater A2 (SPAdes) (version 2) | ecosystem: Environmental > Aquatic > Deep subsurface > Groundwater | place: Rifle, Colorado...
ACAACCATGAAAAACACGAACGTGCAGAACACCCGCTCAAACGCATCATGGCGGTGGAAGAAAAAGATGGCGCAACGCTGGTGACCACGACCGATATTCATCTTGCCCGTGGCATCGGCGAGGCGTTGCATCATGCCTACCAGGGCGAGTTGCAATATCACTACAACCCGAACAAAATCTGCTGCGCGTGAGTTGGACGCACTGAAGATAGATGATGCGATGCGCCGTCAAGGTTTCAGGATGAGCAAATGCTCTGTGCTGGATTATTGGGCGTTCCCCACACCAACCAGACAGCCATTCCCGCTGCTTGAGACCGTGGGGGAGTTTCATGGTTGATTTAAAGCAGGTGGCTTTTGCATTGTGCCTGTTCTGCGGCACGCATGCCCTCGCGCACGTACAATCAAAGCAGGGTGAATCACGGGGTGAGTTGCTCTATGCGACACACTGTAGCGCATGTCACACCTCTGAAATTCATTGGCGCGAGCGGAAGCTTGCGACCGACTGGAGCAGCCTTAAGGTTCAGGTGCGCCGCTGGCAAGCCAACATCGGACTGGATTGGAATGAACAAGAGATCGCCGATGTTGCGCACTACCTGAACGCGCTTCATTATGGCTTTTCGGTTATTGACCAGAAAGGATTCCTACGGGATAAAAAATCCAATCAAGTCTTGCGCCAATACTAATGGCTGATTTAGCCGGTGTTGCCAATTGAAACCATTTACAACATGCAACCAACTAAAAGGAGTTCATCATGCCTATCAGTGAAATTTGTAACCGCGAAGTCATCGTCGTGCAGCCCAATGACACCATTCTGGAGGCGGCCAAACTCATGCGCCAGCATCACGTCGGCGATGTGCTGGTCGTCGAAGATCGCGGCGGTGTGCGGGTTCCGGTCGGTATCGTCACCGACCGCGATCTCGTGGTGGAAATCATGGCGCCGGAACTCGATCAGAGGGTCATCACAGTGGGCGACATCATGGCGCCCGATCTCGTCACGGTGAAAGAAAATACCGGCGTGTTCGATGCAATCCAGTATATGCGCGCCAAAGGGGTGCGGCGCCTGCCGGTGGTGGATGGCAGCGGCGGGCTGGTTGGCATCCTTACCCTGGATGACCTGCTGGAACTTCTGGCGGAAGAATTGCTGGCGCTCGCCAAGCTGGTGAAGCACGAGCAAAAAAAGGAAACGATGAGCCGCCGTTGATGCGCCTCGAATTTTAAGGAGAAAACCATGCAAATACCATTGCAAATCACCATTCGTGATGTTGACCATTCGGAGGCGCTGGAAACGCGCATTCGCAACAAGGTGGCAAAGCTCGAAGAATTTTCTAAAAATATCATATCCTGCCGGGTGGTGGTCGAGGTGCCGCACAAGCACCACCATCAGGGCAAGCAGTTCAATGTGCGCATCGACATCAGCGTGCCGGGCAGCGAAATCGTGGTTAACCGCGACCATGCCGAAGATGTTTATGTAGCCTTGCGCGATACCTTTGATGCCGCCAAACGCCGGCTTGAGGACTACGCGCGTAAAATTCGCGGTGATATCAAGGCGCATCCGCCAAAGCGCCCAAGTGAAAGTGATGATATGGCTGCTGGGCAAGATGACATGAATGCCGGGTAATAAGGGCGTGACGAAACGCGCCCCTGCACATTAGAAAATGGCAGTGCTATTCCGGTGTTCTGAGGCATGAAAACCGGATGCCGGAGCATTCAATGGATATGGGCCGGCCATTCTGGGGATTCGTGCCCATCTGTATCCCTGTCGTGGCAGCCCGGGCCAGCTTGCTAACGGATGAAAAGGAGAAAATCGCCATGCCCCTGATCATCGAGTCGCCCTCATTCGCGCATGACCGCCTGATTCCCGCACGCCATACTTGCGATGGCCTGAATGTTTCCCCGCCGCTCACCTGGACTGGCGTGCCGGCCGACGCAAAAAGCCTGGCCCTGATCGTCGATGACCCGGATGCGCCAGACCCGGCTTCCCCCCAAATGACCTGGGTTCACTGGGTGCTGTACAACATCCCCACCAATGCAAGCGGTTTGGCAGCGGGCGTTGCAGTAAAAGGTCTTCCGGCCGGAACCTTGCAGGGGATTAACGACTGGCAGCGCATCGGCTATGGCGGACCATGCCCGCCGGTTGGCAAACATCGCTATTTTTTCAAACTATATGTGCTGGATACCGTGCTGCCGGATCTGAAGCACCCCACCAAGGCGGTTCTGGAAAAGGCCATGCAGGGTCACGTGCTTGTCCGATCCGATCTGATCGGGTTGTACCGGCGGCAATGATTGCATCAAAGGTATGGTTGTTTTTGTGGGGATTAAAAGCGCCAGCAATTCCCTCATTTCCAAGGTGAAGAAATCTTTTACTTAAGCTCCGTCAAGAGCGGAACGCGACACTATTTGGTGACCGGCTCAACGATGAAATCATGAAACGCCGCTTCGCCTTGTGCACACTCCTTTTTTTCTGTTTTACCTTCCCGTCGCAGGGCGGGGGATTCGATGCGGAGCGCCACAAAATGGTGGAGGAAGTGTTGGCCGATGCTGCCGCCACCTCCTCATACAGCGGCAGAGCCGCGCTCAGTCCCGGCGTCATCGCGGCGATGGAAAAAGTGGAGCGCCACCGTTTCGTGCCTGCCGCACTGTCTGTGGTTGCCTATCTCAACCGCCCCCTGCCGATCGGCCACGGGCAGACGATTTCACAGCCTTTTATCGTGGTGCTGATGACCGATCTGATGAAGGTCAAGGCTGGCGACAGGGTGCTTGAGATCGGCACCGGTTCGGGTTACCAGGCGGCGGTTCTGGCGGAAATAGCCGGGTCGGTTTACAGCATCGAAATCATCGAGCCGCTGGGAAAAGAGGCGGGCGAGCGGCTGCAATCGCTCGGTTACCGCAATGTGGAAACCAGGGTGGGCGACGGCTACTACGGCTGGCCGGAAGCGGCGCCGTTCGATGCGATCATGGTCACGGCCGCCGCAAGCCATGTGCCGCCCCCTCTGATCAAGCAGCTCAAGCCGGGCGGCCGCATGGTGATCCCGCTCGGCACGCAGTTCATGACCCAGTATCTGATGCTGGTGGAAAAGCAGATGGACGGTTCGCTGACGACCCGCCAGATTTTGCCGGTGCGTTTTGTTCCGCTTACCGGCGGGCATTAACGTGAAATACTTTCCATTTCCAAATCAATGGCAAATATCGTAGGGGCGCGATTCATCGCGCCCTTTGGCGCCGCATCTGGTAGGGCGCGATGAATCGCGCCCCTACGCGGGCTTCATGATTTGAGGATGAAAAAATCGTCATGTCTTCCAGGTTCCAATTAGCGATGCCCCGCCCGCCGTTCATCGCGATCGGCCTGCTCTCCGCCTGCGTGCTGGCCTACGAGGTGCTGCTGACGCGCCTGTTCAGCATCGTGCTGTGGCATCACTTCGCCTACATGATCATCAGCGCGGCGATGCTGGGCTACGGGGCGAGCGGCACGGTGCTGACCCTGCTGAAGGAAAAAATCGCCCCGCACTTCGGCGCGGTGTACGTCACGGCCGCAGCGGCATTGGCTGTGCTGATGCCCGCTGCTTTCCTGTTGGCGCAACAGGTTCCGTTCAATCCGCTCGAGCTGCTGTGGGATAACACCCAGCCTGCCAATCTGCTCGCCGTTTACCTGCTGATGATGCTGCCGTTCTTCTGCGGCGGGCTGGGCATCGGCCTGGTTTTTTCGCACTTCGGCAAACAGGCATCGCGCATCTATGCCTGCGACATCCTTGGCGCGGGGGCGGGCAGCCTGGGCGTCATCGGCGTGCTGTTCCTTGTGCCGCCCCAGCAGGTGCTGTCCGCCCTCACGGCATTGGCGTTGCTGGCCGCGGCCATCGCCGTCGTCGAGCTGAAGGTGCGGCCACGACACGGTGCGGCGGAGCCGACGGGTGCGGGAGTGGCCGCATCGCACCTTCTCCCGCAAACGCCCAACTCCGTCGGTAACGTGTCGAAGGTGCGGCCGAAATGGCTGATGGAAGTATTCGTCGGGCTGGCCGTGCTGGCGGCGGTGGCGCTGCCCGGCATCCAGGTGCAACCATCCGTTTACAAGGATCTGAGCCAGGCCATGAACATCGCCGGGGCGCGGGTGGTCGAGGAGCGCAGCAGCCCGCTGGGGCAGGTCACGGTGGTGGAAAACACCCGCGTCCCGTTGCGTCATGCGCCGGGGATGAGCCTCAATGTGACGAGCGAGCCGCCGCCGCAGTTGGGGGTGTTCGTCGACGGGGACGGCCCGTCTGCGCTGACGAAGTTCGACGGCAATCTCGCGCCGCTGGCCTATCTCGACCAGCTCACCTCGGCGCTGCCCTATCATCTGCTCAGCTCTCATGAACAAAATCGGCCGCGCGTACTGGTGCTGGGTGCCGGCCCCGGTAGCGATGTGCTGCAGGCGCTTTACCACGGCAGCGTCGCGGTCGATGCGGTGGAGCTGGACCGCAACGTCGCCGATCTGGTGCGGCAACGTTTTCGCGATTACGCCGGCAAACTATACGAACAGCCCGGCGTGCAGGTGTACGAGGCCGAGGCGCGCGGCTTCGTCAACGCCAGCGATAAGCGCTACGACCTGATTCAGGTGGCGCTGCTGGATTCATTCGGCACCGCCTCGGCCGGGCTGTACGGCCTGAGCGAAAACTATCTGTACACGGTCGAGGCGCTCCAGGCCTACCTGAACCGCCTCACGCCGGGCGGCATGCTGGCCGTAACCCGCTGGCTCACGCTGCCGCCGCGCGACGCGCTGAAGCTGTTCGCCACGGCGGCGGCCGCGCTGGAGCGTAGCGGCGTGAGCAATCCCGCCGCGAGGCTGGTGATGATACGCGGCTGGAAGACCGTCACGCTGCTGGTGAAGAACAGCGCTTTCACCGCGAGCGAAATCGCCGCAGTCAAGGAATTCTGCCGCACGCGTTCCTTCGACCTGGCCTATTACCCCGGCATGCGCGCCGATGAGGCGAACCGTTACAACATTTTGTCGCAGCCCTATTTCTTCGAGGGGGCAGTTGCGCTGCTGGGCCCGCAGCGGCAGGACTTCATCGACCGGTACAAGTTTTACATCGAGCCGGCGACCGACGATCGGCCGCATTTTTTCCGTTTCTTCAAATGGAATTCAGTAGCGGAATTATTTGCGCTGCGCGAGCAGGGCGGCATGCCGCTGCTCGACTGGAGCTACCCGCTGCTGGTGGCGACGCTGGTGCAGGCGTTTGCGGCAAGCGTGCTGCTGATCCTTGCACCCTTGGCCCTGTCGCGCTGCCGCCGCACTTTGCCCACTGCGCCGGTGGCTTTGTATTTTCTTGCGATCGGCTTCGCCTTCATGTTCATGGAAATCGCCTTCATCCAGAAATTCGTGCTGTTCCTGGCCCACCCGCTGTACGCGGTGGCGGTCGTGTTATGCGCCTTCCTGGTCTTCGCCGCCCTGGGAAGCTGGATGGCGGGAAGCTGGCTTGCCGGGCATTGGCAGGGCAGCCGCTGGCAGGCGGCGAACAAGGTCACCCTGGCGGTGATCGCGATGGGCGTGTTGACGCTGCTTTATCTTGCCATCCTGCCGGGCCTGTTCCAGGCGCTGATCCATTTGCCCGACGCGGCGAAAATAATCATCTCCGTCGCGCTGATCGCGCCGCTGGCGACATGCATGGGAGTGCCTTTTCCCACCGCCATGATGCGGCTGGCGGACACGGCCGAGGAGGCCATTCCCTGGGCGTGGGCGATCAACGGATTCGCCTCGGTGGTGGGAGCCGTCCTCGCCACGCTGCTGGCGATCCATATGGGGTTTGCTGCGGTGATTTTGCTGGCAGTTTTAGTCTATGCTATCGCCTGTGTCGCCTTGAGGCGATTCGCTTGATGAGTTTGAATGGGGCATTTGCAAGAAAGGGAGTAGCTTGGAAACCACGGAAGTTGTCGCGCGGTATGTAACCGATATATCACTTTGGGAGATCAATCATGAATACTGGAACCAGTAACGATACAAGCGCCCTTGAAGCAGAAGTGCGCAAAACCGTCGAGGAGGGGAACAATGTGCAGGAAAAGGTGCGGCAGATCACCTTGCGCGTCATCAGTACACGTTCGCTCGATATCGAGTCCGTGCGGCAGACTGCGGACGCCGTGTTGCGTGGCGCACGGGCAGCCGTGCAAAAGGAGTTGCAGCATTCGTCTGCACAAACTCATATTGCGCGGGATCACCTCAAACAGGCTGTCACCGGCCTGGATATAGCGCTTGCACAATTTGCCGAGGCCGCCAAGCTCGCCGTGGAGGAAGCGGCGGGCAGGGCGCAGAGATATTCCAGCGATGACCTCAAGCGGGCGCGCTCGGACCTGGCAAGCCTGGAGACGATGTTCGTGGAAACCCTGCACAGCTCGGCCTCGGCTGCCAAAAATGCAGCGGGAGAAATATTGCATGACCTTGCGGCGCACACCCGCACCCATGGTTCTGCCGTCGGCAAGCAGTTGAAAGACACGCTGTCCGTCTTTGCGCGCCATATCGGCGCGGCGGGGCGCGCTCAGGTCGGGGTTGGCCTGCATCTCGCGAAAAATACTTCCGATTTCGCTCGCCAAATCGCTGCTGGCGTGCTCACCGGCCTGGCGGATCATGTCCGGCCCGAGCAAACCAAAGGCAAGGGCGAGTGATGTTGTGGCAGGCGTTTACAGCAGCGCGCGACCTCGGGCGGTTGCACGAGATTGCCTCGGTACTGATCCGCTATGGCTTCGGCGACTTTGTGCGGCGGATGGGGATGGCCAATGCGCTGGAACGCGCGGGCCGGGCGCTGCTCTGGAAGCATGCGGATGAGTTGGCACATCTGGAGCCACCCGCACGGGCGCGGCGCGTGCTTGAGGAGCTTGGGCCGACCTTCATCAAGCTCGGCCAGGTGCTCGCGACGCGCGTGGATCTGTTCGAACCCGAGTGGATCGCTGAATTCGGCAAACTTCAGGACAGCGCGCCACCCATACCCTATGCCGATGTCCTGCAACAGCTAGCCGAAGACCTGGGCGCGCCGCCCGAGAAAATATTTGCTGCCTTCGATCCTGAGCCCTTGGCGGCTGCTTCCATCGCACAGGTGCACCGTGCCCGCCTCGAAGACGGCAGCGAGGTGGTGGTCAAGGTACGCAGGCCGGGCATCCGGTCTGTCGTCGAAGCCGACTTGCGCTGGCTGATGCGCCTGGCAGAGCTCGTCGAATCGGAAAATCCCGAACTGCGCAATTTTCATCCGCAGGAAATCGTCCGGCAGTTTGAGCTGTCGCTACGACGCGAGCTTGATTTTGCCGTCGAATGCCGCAATGCCGAACGCATCGCCAACAATTTTGCAGGCTACACGGATCAAGATACCATATCTCCGCCCGCCACTGGCAGGGCGCCAGACAGCGCAACACTGCCTGCTGCGGCTATCATCGTCATTCCCCGTGTTTATTGGAAGTGGACCGGCGAGCGGGTGTGCGTGCAGGAATTCATCGAAGGTATTCCGGGGCGCAATCTTGCCGCCGCCGATCATGCTGGTCTGGACCGCAAGATACTCGCACGGCGCGGGGCGCGCGCCGTGTTGAAGATGATCGTCGAGGATGGTTTCTTTCACGCCGACCCTCATCCCGGCAACGTGTTTTATCTGCCCGGCAACCGCCTTGCCTTCATCGACTTCGGCATGGTGGGCAGGCTGAACGAGGAACGCCGCGACCAGATGATCCAGCTGATGCTTGGCATGGTGCGGCGCGAACCGGCTCGCGTCGCCGAGGTAATGCTCGACTGGTCCGGTGACGTTTCGGTGGATGAAGACAGCCTGATACTGGAAATCCAGGCCTTCGTCGATCAATACTACGGCATACCGTTGAAACAGCTCAGCCTTGGCGCGATGCTCACCGACCTTGTGGCTATCCTGCGCGAATACCGGATTGCGTTGCCGTCTGACCTCGCGCTGTTGATCAAGGCATTCATTACACTCGATGGCATGGGCCGCGAGCTCGACCCGGACTTCGACATGGCCGGCGAGGCAATGCCGATGCTGGAGAAGTCGGTACGTGCGCGTTATAAGCCAGCCGCACTGTTCAAACGCGGCTGGCGGTCGGTAGGCGAAATGCTGTCGATGATATCGGACATACCCCACGACCTCTCGCGGCTGCTGCGCGCCGCACGGCGCGGCCGGCTGCAAATCCACATCGATGTCCCGCATCTGAAGCACGTCGGCAACCAGCTCGACGGCGCTGCGAACCGGCTGGTGGTCGGCATTGTCGTTGCGGCGATCATCATCGGCTCATCAATCGTCATGACCGTACCCGGCGGCCCCACGCTGCTTGGACTGCCTGTTTTTGGCCTGCTCGGTTATCTCGGCGCGGCTGCCGGCGGCGTGTGGCTGCTGCTGTCGATCTGGAAGAGCAACAGGGCGGATCGGGAGTGATCCTGCCGGCGACCCTGATCTGCGCCGTGGCCTGTGTTGCGTTGAGGGGTTTGCCTGATCGGCAGAAAAATGGGAATAGGGCGATATACCGGGAAGAGAAAATCAATTCGGCACCTTCGTCCCTTCAATTCTCATGAAAAATTCAGGCGGGCATGCTATGGCGACCAAGCACATAATCTTCGTTCCGGGGAAAAACCCCAAGCCTGAAGCAGCGCAGCACCGCGAATTGCTTTGGCGCACACTGGTCGAAGGCGTTCGCCGCGCTGATAGCGAAACGGCCGACGCACTGCAAGCCGGCTATTCGCAATTCCACCTCGTTAGCTGGAACTACCTTTACTACCATCAGTACAAGGACGTCACCATGGATATTCCATGGATCGACGCCCTCATCAACAAACACGGGCCCACCGAACAGGACATCCGGGAGGCAAATTCATGGAACACATGGCTGCAGCGCCTCATGTTGATGCTGGGGGATCACGTTCCATTTCTAATACGACTGCTACCTGAAAAAGCGCGAAGCACCGCCAATGAGATCAGCCGTTACTTCAACAACACCGATCATGTTGCCAGCGAAATTCGCAGATTATTAGCACAGGCATTGCGCCCCATGCTTGAAAGGCAAGAGGAGGTGCTGCTGATCGGACACAGCCTCGGTTCAGTCATTGCCTACGATACGTTGTGGGAGCTTTCCCGCGAGGAAGGGGTGAAAGGCAAAGTGGATTTTCTGACTCTCGGCAGCCCGCTGGGCATGCACTACGTGCAACGGCGCCTGCTGGGAATGGACGGGGTAAAAAGCTATCCGGACCGGATACGCCGCTGGATAAATCTATCAGCCGAAGGAGACGTTGCAGCGCTTAACCGCAATTTGAACGAGAGTTTCCATCCTATGCTGGAACAGGGATTGGTCGAGTCCATTGAAGATCACAGCCATGGCATCTACAACTTCTTCAGCAGCGACGAAGGCCTGAATTGCCACCGTTCTTATGGCTACCTGGTCAATCCCGCTGTGGGAAGCATCATTGCAGACTGGTGGAAGCACCGTTGATGCTGTGCCGAACTGGTCAGGAATCCAAAGCCTGGTTGCGTTACGGCGCTACGCTTTTGATTTTTAACGTCCGGTGCTTAGTCTGGTCTTTTTACGTGAAAACTAATGCGAAGCGGCCCCTTTTAATTTGGTTATAATGATTTTCGAGTGATATTTTTGTCACTCTATATTAATGGGCTATTCCAATGGCGGAAAACGGGGAAGACTGTTTGCGCCTGTGTTTGGAGCGAAACATTTGCCCTGTTTGTCAGCAGCCGATTACAAAAAAGTTTGGAAGTGGCCAATTCAAAGACGGTGTATTTTGTTCTTTGAATTGCTACACAGAATGGAACAAGGCTTTGCTGATACGACAACATCAAGACAAGGCACAGAAGAGTAAATCCGATGAATGAAGTGATAACGAAGACCGATTCAACTGCCAGCCGTGGTTCGGTGGCTTCTACGCGCGTGGGCGACTATACCGGGATCCTTCCGAGCCAGAAGATTAAGGAGATGCTGAATGGCGGCGAGATCAAAACGATGCTGATGCCACTTGATCATGACCAAGTCCAGCCCGCCAGCATAGACCTGCGCCTCGGCGATTACGCTTATCCCGTAGATACGAGTTTTCTTCCCGGCAAGGGAATGACAGTGCTCGAAAAATTGAAGCAGCTTGATGACCGGTTTGCCGACTTCAAGATTGATCTTCGCAATGGCGCGGTTCTTGAAAAGGGGCGTGTATACGTTATTCCTCTTTTGGAATCCATTTGTTTGAGAAGTGAAGTAGCTGCCTTTGCCAACCCGAAGAGCTCAACGGGCAGGCTGGATATTTTGACGCGCCTGATTGCCGATGAAGCGACCAGTTTTGACCAGGTAAGCGAGGGCTATAAGGGCGGGCTCTACATAGAGGTTGCGCCCCGCAGTTTCAGTGTCGTGGTAAAAACCGGCACCCGCTTGAACCAGTTAAGATTTCGCCGCACTCGGGGAGAGGGAGCGAAAGCCATCAAGGCTTCAGACTGGAAGCAGCTTCTCGATGAAGGCCAGATTGTTGATTCCAGTGACCACGAGAAAAACGCGAGGTCAATCCAAACAGGCATGTTACCTTTCACCGTGGATTTGCATGGCTCCGGCAAGGAAAACGACATCATCGG
>Ga0209211_10012700_pt1 | contig 10561 bp, 9 predicted proteins | sample RifGroA2_FD_183992 | JGI IMG/M metagenome (GOLD analysis project Ga0209211, IMG submission 183992) | Groundwater microbial communities from Rifle, Colorado, USA - Groundwater A2 (SPAdes) (version 2) | ecosystem: Environmental > Aquatic > Deep subsurface > Groundwater | place: Rifle, Colorado...
TTTATGAATTATGATTTATGAATCGAGATGAATCGCTTGGATGAAGTAATCAGCCCTTGAAGCAGTTGGTGAGCGATGTTGGCTTGTTGCGCCAATTTATCAAAGTCGTCTTTTGACAGATACCCGATATCTTTGGCGGCAAGAATTTGGTTTTTAACTTCAATTAATGATCCTTGAGCCGTATAGTAAAACTGGATTTTCTCCTTGTATGTTTGACGGCCAAATCCTTCAGCGATGTTTGAAGTGATAGAAATAACGGCTCGGCGTATCTGATCCGTCAGAGAATAAAGTTCTTCCCTGGGAAATTTTTTGGTAATCAGATAGATAAGAATCACCAATTTATGAGCTTCTTTCCAAGCATTAAGGTCGGTAAAAGACCTTATCTTTCCCGTATTATTCATAATTCATAAATCGTAAATCATAAATCAGAAAAACAATTACTTTCGCAATAGTTCCCTAAACCTCCAGTACTCCAGCAACCGCAGGCCGGTGAATTTCCCCAGGAGAATATTGGCGGATAGAAGCGAAATAATCGTGGCTTCGGGGTGGAACAGGACCCAGGATTGGATGATTTTTAAGTCCATAATCAGATAAGAAATAACCGCCAAAAACAGGGTTTCGACGGTGATCCGGAGGGCGAAGCGGACGCCGTGGCTGATTTCGGCGGAGATAAAGATTTCGGTGAGAAGAATCAAGAGCAAAATAGGGAAAATGCCGACATTCACCAGGGGCGCGGCGGGGACAAGCAGGAAGGCCGCCAAAATTCCGACAGATATAAATAGTATCAGCAGGGATAGCCGGGGAAGGTATTGGAGGCGGAGCCAGCGGGTGGCGGCCCGGGAGACGGCGGCGATCACCAAAGTTCCCAAGAACAGGCCGAGGCCCAGGGTCAGGCCGGTGGACAGGAAGGCGACGGCGATAACCGCCGGAGTGAAAATCCCAAAGCCGCGGAGGCCGAACAGGTGGCGGGCGGCGGCTATCAGGGTGACTATCAGGGGGAAAAGCAACAGGAGAACAATGGTGTTTTGGGGGACGCCGGCTGCGACGGCGTGAAGGATGCCCCAGCGGAGGAAGTTGACCGGCGATAGCGGCCCAAGCTGGTCACTGGTAAACATAGGGTGTATTATAACTCTTATGAGTCAATGGCGGCAGGTGGTCGAATTTATGAAGGAGATGAGGGGATTTTTTCCCGAGGTTGAGGAGCGGCGGTGGATGCGGCTGCTAACACACGATCGGATATTGAAAGCGGATTTGAAAATTGGAGATGAGTCTCATGAGACTCATGAGACTCACTTCATTAGTTTTCGCGTCCAGCATAACAACGCCCGCGGCCCGTACAAGGGCGGAGTTAGGTTTTACCCGGGGGTCAACGAGGACGAAATGAAGGCTTTGTCGTTTTGGATGAGCGTTAAGTGCGCGGTGGCGGATGTTCCCTTTGGAGGGGCAAAAGGCGGAGTGGCGGTGGACCCGCGGAAACTGACGGCGGAGCAATTGCAGGAATTATCGCGAAGTTATGTCAGGACGTTTGGGAAATTTATCGGGCCGGACCTGGATATTCCGGCGCCGGACGTGAATACCAACCCGAAAATCATGGGGTGGATGCTCGACGAGTACGAGAGGGAAGAGGGTAAAGGGAAGAAGGTAAAAGGAAATACGGGAACGCTTGACCCTCTTCCCTCTTCCCTCTTCCTTCTTCCTTCTATACCTGCGGCTTTCACCGGCAAGCCTGTGGAGCTGGGGGGGAGCCAAGGCCGGGAGGAGGCGACGGGGTTTGGCGGGGTTACAGTTTTGCGAGCTCTGCTCGCAAAACTGCGCGCGCCCAATTCGGCTAATTGGGCTAATTTGGCTAATTTGCCCACGCGCAATCAGGAAATAACCGTCGCCATCCAGGGATTTGGGAACGTGGGCTATTGGTTTGGCTATTTCGCGGATGCGGCGGGATTTAAAGTGGTGGCGGTCTCGGACTCCAAGGGTGGAATTTATGTTCCGGAGGGCTTAAATCCGGAATTGACGCTGCAATGCAAGAAAAAGATGGGACAAGTAGCGGGGTGTTACTGTGTAGGATCAGTCTGTAACATAGTAGATCAAAAAAGGCCTGGCCTTTCCCAAAAAGGCCAGGCCTTTGGTGGCCTTAGTGGCCGGATTATCACCAATGAAGAACTATTGGCTCTGCCGGTTGATATTTTGGTGCCGGCGGCGCTGGAGAATTCCCTAAATTCCCAAAACGCCCTAAAAGTGAAAGCGAAGATTGTATTGGAGATGGCTAACGGCCCGACCACTCCCGAGGCCGATGAAATATTAAATAAAAATGGCGTATTGGTCCTGCCCGACGTGCTTTGCAATGCCGGCGGGGTGACCGGCAGTTATTTTGAATGGGTCCAAAACCGGATGGGGTATTACTGGACCAAGGAAGAAATGCTGTCTAAACTGGAACTGAAAATGCAACAGGCGTTTGATGGGGTTTGGTCTGCCATCAACCATTTCTCCTCCCCCCGCTCCGCCGCCTACTTCCTCGCCCTAAAACGGATACTCAAGGCAATGGAACTGCGGGGATGGTGATTTGGATTTAAGGTTTACCTGCCCGCAACGCTTCGCGTAGCGAGGCGGGCGGGGGGAAACCTCTTGGTGTCCCTGGTAGGAATCGAACCTGCATCGGAGGTTTAGGAAACCCCTACTCTATCCATTGAGCTACAGGGACGTATCCTGTATTATAGATACCAGAGCTCCAAATTGAAATATGACTAATAACCTGATTATCATTGGTTCCGGGCCGGCGGCGTGGACGGCCGCTATTTACGCTTCCCGGGCGGCGCTATCCCCTATCGTGCTGGCGGGCGAGCAAGGCGGCGGCCAGCTGATGCTGACGACTAGAATCGAAAATTATCCCGGATTTCCGGAGGGAATCCTGGGGCCGGAGCTGATGGCGGGAATGAGACGGCAGGCGGAAAAACACGGAGTCAGAATTATTGATAAGAACGCCACCGGGCTAAAAAAATCTGAAAATAGCTTCACGGTGATGTATGGAGAACCAATTTCAGAACACTCGGAAAACTCGGAAAGCCAGAAAGTCGGAAAATCAGAAAATCAGAAGGCCGGAAAAGAAAATCTTCCGGATTTCCGATCCTCTGAAGGTCTGACCTTCCGGAACTCCGAGTCTTCCGAGTTTTCTGCCAACTCTGTCATCGTAGCGACTGGGGCAGTAGCAAATACTCTGAAGTTGCCGGGCGAAGACCGGCTGATGGGCCGGGGGGTGGGGACGTGCGCGGTCTGCGACGCGCCATTTTATAGAGGGAAAGATATGGTTTTAGTGATTGGCGGCGGCGACAGCGCCATGGAAGAAGCCGGAGAACTATCTAAATTTGTAAAGAAAGTGGTCATACTGGTAAGAAAAGATACAATGCGAGCCAGTGCTATTATGGTCAACCGCATCAAATCGCTTCAAAATGTAGAAATATGGTACAAAACCGAGGTAAAAGAATTTATAGGGGAAAAACGGCTGGAAAAAGTCAAGATTATCCGGGAGGGCAAAGAGGAGGGGTTGGCGGTTGACGGGGCGTTTTACGCCATTGGCCACACGCCGGCGACGGGATGGCTGGCGGGGTCGGGAGTAGAGATTGATGCAAAAGGATATATTATGACACTGCTGTCAGCTGTTATTTCTCCTGCTAAATTTTCAGAACACTCGGAAAACTCTGACAGCCAGAAAGTCAGAAAGTCAGAAAGTCAGAAAGCCGGAAATTCCGGCTCTCCGGCGCTCCGGTTTTCTGACCTCTCCGGTACTCCGAGTATTCCGAGTTTTCCGACTATGACAACTATGCCGGGGATATTCGCGGCCGGAGACTGCGTGGATTCACGATATCGTCAAGCAATTACCGCGGCGGGGTTTGGAGCAATGGCCGCATTAGACGCGCAAAAATGGCTGGAGAGCCGGTAGATTTCAGGTTTCAGATTTCAGATTTCAGATTTATGGGCTTAGCCACAATTTTTTTGATCAGCTCTTCATATCCCGAACGTCCCCCAAACCCAATCTTGCGGTCAATTTCTTCGCCTTCGTTGAAAAGAATTACGGTGGGAATGCTTAAGACGTCAAATCTTTTTGCCAATTCGGGCTGGCCGTCAACGTCAACCTTGGCGATTATCAGGTCGTCGGCGTAATCGTCGGATAAGTCGTCCAAAATCGGGGCGGCGGCTTTGCAGGGACCGCACCATTCGGCATAAAAATCCACCAAAACCGGCTTGTCCGAGCCGGAAACAATGTCGTCAAAATCGTCAACGGTTAAAAATTGGATCATAACAGGATTTCAAGTTACAGGGATTGGACTGATTTGTCAAGAGGGGAAAATGGATGTTTTTAGTATGATAAGGCCTGGCCTTGTCGCGGCAAGGCCAGGCCTTTATATATTTTTCGGTTTACAATTTTACGAGTTTCGGGACGGAAGCGACGGATTTTCCGGTCCGGTTTTTGCCAATTTTTCGTCGGATAAATTATCAATATTAGTTTTATTAAGTGACTTATCTTTATATAGACCTGTTATTTCTTCTATCACCCGAGCCAGAGGATAGCCGGGCGGAAGAAGAGATTTGGGGAGCAGGGGGTCTTGAATTAGTAAATCAAGAAAATCGGATTTTATCCTGGTGATGGCCCGATTCCGCTTCGGCGGCAAGGAAATTCCCTTGGCAATGGTCAGGCGGTCAAGAAGGGAAAGATAGCGGCGGGACAAGCCGGCCAGATTCCAGGCGGATAAAAAAATACTGAATACTGAATACTGAATACTGAATGTTAAGAGAAAAACGCGGTTCAGACAATTATTTTCCTCGGCCCACTCGGCCACGGTAGAAAGAATCGGATAGGGGCTAATGTAAACGCCGTCGCGAAGGGAACCGCAGCCAAGTTCGAGGAGACGGCCGGCCAGCCGGCTGCGGGAATAGGCTTCTGCAGTCGGGAAATTGAGGATGATTAACGACCAGTTTTCTGATAAGGACTGTCCTTGCGGAGCAAGGACAGTCCTTATCCGGGGACCCAAACGCCGCTCTAACAGCTTCAATCCGGCGGGGAGAAGACGGATTGATGGATGATGGATGATGCCTGCCTGCCGGCGAGGCAGGGATGATGGATGATGGAGACGTTTGATAACGCCGTCTTGTTCCAGGCGTTTCAGCATTCCGTAGAATTTGGGGCCGGAGTAGCCGACCCTGCCCGCAACGCCAGCAACCTGCCCGCCAGTTGCTTCGCTGCCAGGCGATAGCAGGCGGGGCTGGCTTGCGTGGCGGGCGGGCGGCAGGAAAGACTTGATAGTTAAATATGTGGACTTGCCGCCTAAAATTAGTAAGGCAAGCAGGATGCGGCGGCGGGTGGAAAGTGAAGAGTACATTTTGTGTTCAATATCGGTCCGAGCCGGGACTTTTTTGACTCCCGACCGAAATTTTAGCTCAATTTTAATTTAATCAACAATGCGATATAAATGTTATCCTATTTATAATCCTTATAATCCCCTATTGTCAAGACGCAAATAGATTTTTAATCCGAACTTTTTACGAAAATTTTTAAGTTGAGGTCTAACAACTTCGATAAAAAATGGATAAATTTGAATTTGACCGGGAAAAATTCAAAAAAACCCGTTCTTGAAGTTAGCAGAACCTCATCAGGAGCGCCAGAAACGCCGATTGATTGTTTTAATTGCTATATTGCTAAATTGCTATATTGCTAAGGGCGGCGACAATTCAACAATTTAACAATTTAACAATTTGACCACGAAATGCTGTCGGAGTGCCCGGACTCGAACCGGGGGCCTCCGCGACCCGAACGCGGCGCTCTACCATCTGAGCCACACTCCGTTTTTTATTTATAACTATTATAACTTATCCGCCGGGCCGATGGCGGCCAGATATAACTTTTTATCCAGGTTGGAAAACAACTCCTTGGCCAGAGATTCAACTTGGCCGGCGGCGACTTGGTTAACGGCGTCTTCGAGGAATTTCAGCGACCGGATTTTGGGCTCGAATAGGAAATCGCCGGCCAGGTGGGCGGCGATATGGGAGCTTTCTTCCCAGTCCAAGGCCAATTGGCCCAGGTTATATGATTTGGCTTCGGTGAACTCGCGGGGGGACATTTTGAAGCCGGTTAAAATTTTGGAGATTAGATCGACGGCCGCCTTGGCTTTGGCCGGCGGGACGCCGGCGCGGACGACGGCGTAGCCGGCGTCGCGGTAGCGGCTGGAGCCGGCGCGGATGTAGTAAGCCAAGCCGCGGTTTTCCCGGATTTCCTGGAATAATTGGGAGCTGGCGTTGCCGCCGAGAATCGTCAATAAAATTGCCAAAGCGTAGCGGCGGGGGTCAAGGGCGCCAAAGGCGGGGACGCCGAGGGCGAGGTGGACTTGGTCGAGGGGGCGGGGGTCGATTAAGCGGCCGCCCCGCCACAGGCGGGGCGGACGGCCATGAGTCTCATGTGGCTCATGTGTCTCATGAGTCTCATGGAGATGGCCGCCGCCAAATTTGGCGGCGGCCAGGCGGAAAACTTCTTCAGATCTGACGCCGCCGGCAACGGCCAGAACAATGTTGCCCGGCTGGTAAAAACGCTGCCTGTAAGCTACCAAATCCTCCCGGGTTAAACCGGTGACGGTGTCGCGGCGGCCGATGATGGGCCGGCCCAAATGGTGATCGGAGCCGAAAAATAATTTTTCAAAATCTTCGCCGATTTTGCTCATGGGATGGTCCTCAATCATGGCCATTTCCTGAAGGATAGTCCCCTTCTCCCGAGCCATCAATTTTTCGGGCAGAGACGGCCGGAGAATAATTTCGGATAAAAATTCCAGGGCTTGGGGCAGGTTTTTGGCGGCGGCGCGGACCCAATAAGCGGTGGCCTCTTTGGAAGTTGAGGCGTTATGGTCGGCGCCCAGAGAATCAAGAGCGCGGACGACCTGCCGGCCGGTTTTGAACTTGGCGGTGCCGCGAAAAACGAAATGCTCCAGAAAATGGCTGACGCCGGCTTGGGCGGGATGTTCATTTTGGCTGCCGGCTTTGACTATGAAGACGGCGGTGATGGAGGGACTGTGGGTGGCTGCGGCTAAAACCGGCAGACCGGAGTCGAGACGGCGGAGGGAGTACCAGGACATGAGGGAGAGTTTACCACAAGTTCAAAGTGCAAAAATCAAAACTCAAAGCTAAGTTAAAAGCTTAAAGTTACATCGGCTTTGAATTTTGCACTAGGTTTTGATATTTGAACTTTGATTTTTGAGCTTTTATTTGCCATTTCTTCCCATCCGTCTCCACGACGACGTCTCCGTCCTTGTCGGTGCGGAAAACTTTAGCGCCGACGGTTGTCAAGCGCTCGATGACTTCGTCTGCCGGGTGGCCGTAGGAATTTTTGCCGACTTCGATGACGGCTAATTCGGGGCGGACGGCGGCCAGAAATTCGACTGAAGAGGAGGTCTTGCTGCCGTGATGGGCAACCTTAAGAACGGTTAAATGGTTAGAACGGTTAGAATGGTTAGAATTTTCAGCCGTTTTAGCCATTGCAGCCGTTTTAGCCATTTCTATTTCTTCTCTTTCCCCAATGTCTCCCGTGAACAGCGCCGAGAAATTGCCGTAAGCCAGTTTGAAAATCAAGCCGTCGGCGTTGAGATCGCGGGAGGAGGCAACGCCTAAAACCGGTTGTGAAGGCTCATCCTCACTACTCACCCCCGACCCATAACCCATAACGCACAACTCACAACTCTTCTTCGGCCATAAAACGTCAATTTCAACTTGGCCGATTTTGAGCTTGTCGCCGGCTGACAGAGTGATAATCCGGGAGCCTTCTTTTTCAACCAGGCGAGACAGGTCTGCCCAAGCGCGGGAATCGCCGGCCAGGCCGTTGAAAATAAATTTTTCAACCAGGTAGCGGCCTAAAACTTGGGGCAGGCCGCCGAAATGGTCGGTTTGGGGGTGAGAAACAATCACTGCCTCCAGGCGGCGGTCAAAAAATGGCAGATGGCGGGACAAACAATCGGAAGTTTTGGAGGAGGGCGGCCCGGCGTCGATCAACACCTGGGTAAATCCCCGGCTGACAACGGCGGCGTCGCCCTGGCCGACGGAGCAGAAAATAATTTTAAGTTTGGTTGACGGCCAAACCCAGACCGTAGACCAGGCCGCGGCAGCCAGGAGAACGATAAGCTTGAGGCGCCGGCGGGAAAGCCAGTGGATGATATCTTTAACAATAAACATGGCAGGATTTTTTGAAACTAGCTTGATATTAAAGTTTAGGATGCGCGATCGCGTATTTTAAACTTTAATATCGCATACACTAACTGTTTATTAGCCAGAAACCCAGTTAATTTTAGAATCGTTAAAGCATTTATATTAAATTTTTTAATAAGCGATCGCTTAATGTTTTCTTTAATACGACGGAATTCTTCGTTCTCGTTGAGAACGGCAGGGTTTAAAACCAGATGACGTTATTCTCAAATTCTTAAGAATATTGGAATAAAGGAATTATCCGGCAAAAAATGCCATTAGTTTTTCGTTGGCGGCGGCGGAGAGGTCAATGATTAAAAGCAGGGCGGCGGCCAGGGGCCGGGTGAGGACGGCGGCGATTTGGCCAAGGGACGAAGAAGCTAGGCCGAGGCCGCCGGCAATGGCGGCGGCGGCCATCAGCGGCGCCACCAAAGGCGTGGCTAGAATGTTGGCGGGGATGGCGGTCAAGCTGATGCGTTCCCAGCCAAGGTTAAGAATCAGAATCGGGGCGGTGGCTAGCGACGCGGCCAGGGGTTCGGTTAGAAAAGACCAGGGTGATCTTCTGTTATCGGTTTTCGGTTTTCTGTTTTCGGATTCTAGTTTACCAGTTTTCGGTTTGCCGGTCTCGGAAACCGGCTGACTGACAACCGATTGACTTGAAACCGATAACCGACCTGCCCGCCATCGGCTGTTGCCGAAGGCGACTGCAGGCGGGGAACCGAGAACTGATAACCGATTTAACCAAGGAACTATCCAAATCATCCCGGCCGTGGCCGCCACCGACAGCTGGTAACCCAAATCCCACAACCATGACGGCTTGGCCAATAACATAGCCAAGGCGGCGGCGGCAAACAGGCGGCGGACCGAAGCCGCCGAGCCGGCCAAAGTCGCTAAAAACCCGACCGCGCCCATTAGGCCGGCGCGGATAACACTGGCCTGGCCGCCGGAGATAACTATATAAAATAGTATAAAAGATATAACTATTATAACTTTTATAATATTTATTTTGGATAGCCGGACGACGATAGCGCCGAAAATCCCGACAACAATGGAGATGTTGTAGCCGCTGGCGGCGGCCAGATGGAGCAATCCGGACTGCTGCAGCCGGCGGTTGAAATCGGCCGGGAAGCCGTCGCGGCTGCCCAAAAGAATGCCGGCCATAATATCGGCCTCCCGACCGGAATACAAGGAAGCCAAACTTACGGCAAAGGCGGAACGAGCCGAGACGGCCATGCGGAAGAAACCGGTTTTAAGGCTTGTCAGCCACGAGGGCCGAGCGCCAGAGATGTCGATTTTGGCGTCTTCAACGGTAAAATCGCCAAAATTAAACCTTGGCGATTTTAACCGGGGATTGCCAACAGCGATTACCAGCCGTCCCAGAAAATCGGCTGAAGTTTCGGTTTTGTATCGGTAGTTCTCCCGGGGAATAATTTTGATCCCTTGTAATACTATGATGTTTTTTGATAATATCAATTGATCGGGAGAAATGATGGCATCGGAAACACGAATTACTTGAAGTTTTTGCAAAGATTGAGTTGAATTAATCCATAAATATTGCCGGAATAATACCGAAATTAGTAGCGAAACCCAAAAGGCGAAGGGGAATAGATTACCCATAGATTGAGATTGTATATTGAATTATGAATTAAGATTTATGATTTACGAATCAGAAAGATGATACCTTTGTTTTGAGCTTCATTCATAATTCATACTTCATAAATCGTAAATCACTTAAAGCCCCAGCTTCCCTCTGTTCTTCTCCACCACACTCTTCGGCAAGATCTTCTTGGCAATCAAATCTTCAACACTCCCGTACGGCCGGCCGGCGACAATGGCTTTGGCTCTTGACTCCCCTACTCCCCAGAGTGTATCCAACTCGCTCAAACTGGCGTTATTTATACTAATTGTATTAGTTGTGTTGGTGTTACTTGTGTTACTTGTGTTACTTGTGTTACTTGTGCTGCCTTCGCCTACGCCGGGGATATAGATTTTGACGCCGTCTGTAATATTTTGAGCTAAATTGAGGTAGCGGCTGACCCAGTTGCGGTCGGCTCCGGCTGACAGGCCGCCGGCGGCGGCCAAAGCGTCGGCGAAACGGGAACCGGCGGGGAGGCGATAGACTCCGGGGTGGATAACGGCGCCGGCGACGTCGATCAAAAGGTCGTCTTGGCTTATTTCGCGGGGTCGGGAATTTTCACCGGAGCCGATTTCGCCGGAACTAATTATGTCTATCCCCTGATTATCCCGGGTGGACAGCGCCAGCGCCGCCAAAACTCCGGTCCCGGAAAGAAACACCCCCAGCGCCACCATCTCCGCCCCCCGGCGGTGGCGGCGGAGGAAGGAAGAAAGA
>Ga0209211_10012702_pt1 | contig 10560 bp, 9 predicted proteins | sample RifGroA2_FD_183992 | JGI IMG/M metagenome (GOLD analysis project Ga0209211, IMG submission 183992) | Groundwater microbial communities from Rifle, Colorado, USA - Groundwater A2 (SPAdes) (version 2) | ecosystem: Environmental > Aquatic > Deep subsurface > Groundwater | place: Rifle, Colorado...
TCTCCGCCTGCATGTATCCTCCTGCACTGATTTGGAATAATCCAACATCTCCAGGATTTTTCTGTTTTCAGCATCAAAGTTCAGTGCCAGCAGGTGATACTTTGGCGTTGTTAATTCTGCCCCAGATATAAGCCCAAGCCCCCATCTTTCAGCTTCGTTTTTTGCCTCTTCATATCCTGCTATTGTGTCATGGTCTGTCAGCGCAAGGATGTTTGTTCCTTTCAGCTTGGCTGCTGTAACCAGCTCCCGCGGCGAGCTTATCCCGTCGGAATAAGCTGTATGTGTGTGCAAATCTATGTATTTTTTCTGTTCCATGCATTAAGCACGAAACAGAAAGATTTATATATTTCTTATATTAATTATATAAATGATATAAATTAAGTTAATAAGGCTTAAGAAAATACTGGCATAAGATTAAGCAAAGAGAAAATAAGAATGAAAAGAAAAATAATAAAGCAAGCAGGCAAGGCTTTTACAATAACACTGCCCGTGGAATGGATAAGGCAGAATGATTTGTCTGAAAAGTCAGAGATTGATTTGGAAATAAGAGACAAGTCTCTGGTTATAACATCAGGCAGAAGAGTTGCTGGAGAGAAGGTAAAGATAGATGTTAATGAAGCGAGCAGGAGAAACATCGCAAGGATTATCAATGCGCTTTATGCCCGGGGCGTTGATGAGATTGAAATGCTCTCTGCAAAAGATATATCCTCTGTTCTTTCCCAGCTTTTAAACCAGAACTTGGGGTATGCCCTTGTAAAGCAAAGCGGAAACAGCTTTGTTATAAGGGATATTGGTGGAGGCAGCTACCAGCAATAAATGATATATTCGGAAAAGAAAAAGAAACCCTTGAAAGCTTAAGGGCAAGGGAAGTGGAAGTAAACAAATTCTGCCTGCTGCTCCAGCGCGCGATAAACAAGCTGTCCTATCCTGATACTACAAAAGGAAGGGCATTGTTTACATACTCATTTGCGCTGGAAAAGATTAGCGACGAGATTCACAGGCTGTGGAGAACCAACATAGAAAACAGGAATAAAGTCAAAAAGTCAGCGAAATTAAAAGAGCTGGCATTGCTCTCAAGCGAAGCTCTGGGAAAATCATTTGACTTTTATTACCAGTTTAATCCTGAGAGGGTAAAAGAGATTTATGAGATAAGAACTGAGGCAATGGAAAAAGCCATCTCTTTTATCCGGCTTGACAGTTATACTGCAATGTTCATAAGGCATATCATAAAGATAGCAGAGGATTCAGCAGACTTAAGCCATCTCGCATTGATGATGAAGCTGCAGTGATTTTACGCTCAATCAGCAGGAAATATATCCTTCTGATAAATCTTCAATCTCCCTCGGCATCAGGTAAGGAATGCCGTAATTGCTTGTAAGAAATTCTGAGAAATCATAATTTATCTCAAAGGCTTTTAAGAAAGCCTCATGCGCCTTTCTTGTGTGCCTGCTAAGTATGCCATTAAAATTCTTTTCAAGCTCGCCAGCCATGTTCCTTTCAGATATAATTGCAGAAACATTCTCTCTTTTTTGTATTATTGGCAGCAAGCCAACAAGCCTGCCGTCTCTTGGGTCGCCTGTTGATTCATACCAGTTGGAATGAAGCAGCTCTGAGAACTCATGCGGCAGGCTTTCAGCATAGCCCTCTATCTCCTCTTTGTATGCTTTCCACACATCCTGAATCTCAGGCAATTCTGATTTAAGCGCAGATGAAAGAATCTGCGTTGATGCTATGTTATCAATAAAAGACGGCCTTAGTTTTATTTTCCCTTCAATACTATCTGTGCAGCAGCTGTACACCCGCAGCTCTGTCCTGCATTTTGGCTTTTCCTCTGAATCATGGCATGGCTCTGCATCTTTATTCATGTATACATAGCCCTTGCTCATCAGGCGCGCCATTCTATTGAGCCTTAAGTCTTTTTCATCTATTCTTGTTCTTGATTTGCTGATAATCCTGTGTGGAAATGCAATATACCTCACATCATCCCCAAGCTCGCCCTGTATTGATATGTGGTATGCCATGTCCTGCCCATCCCTGCCTGCGCTGAAAAGCCCCATTTTATGCAGCAATGCAATTCCCAAAATATGGCTGTGAAATGCCCCTGCAGGCCTGAAGGCTGCCTCAACTATCTCTTTATACTCAGGCCTTCTTGGAGAATTAATTCCAAAATATCTTAAAGCCTGTTTCCAGGCAAAGCTTGTATTAAGCTCTGATTTTGTAACCTGAATCTCGCAGCCAACAGGCAGGAGGAATCTGGAATAAAGAGCTTCTGTTTCAGCAAGCTTGTCCTCTAATCCGCTTATGCCGAGATAGTGCGCAAGGTTTAGCGCGCTTTTTGCTCCAACTGAAAGCCTTTCATCCTGCTTTGGCAGTTCAAACTCTTTGATTACTGCAAATCTTGCCAGCGGGAAATTGTCTTTGTCACTGTCGCTTACTGGCCATGATTTTGGATAAAAGGAATAGGATTTGGCAGACTCTTCAGAAATCCTTGAAAGCGCAAGCCATTTTGAGCGCAATAGGATATTCTCTTCAGCAAAGGCTTCCTCAAAATTCATCTGGAGCATAATCCTTGCATAATCAACCAAAAAAGAGCCCATGTTCTTTTTGCTTACACTAAGCTCCTCTCCAAGATTCAAGCCCTCGTCAATTATATGCCTCTTGAAATACCTGTAAGGGGCATGCGAGACAACAGCGCCTGTTAAAAGCTCTTTTGTGCGGTAGTCAAATGGGTTTTGCTCCTTTTTCACATCCAGATTTCTAACATCGCTTTCCCTGACTGCTGCTGCAAAAAGAGAGATGTCAACAGCATCCTCAAGGTTTACAGACACTGGATTTTGCATTTCAAATGAGTTTGGCAAAAGCTGCCTTAAGATTTTGTTCATTCTTCCCATCCATTCATTTGGCTTTGGTGAGCTTGCCATTTCCTGCGATACAAACATAAAGCCCCTGCCAAGCAAGTCCAGCATTTCAGGGCAGGCATCAGAATTAGAATAGCCAAACCTGAATATAAGCTCTGATACAACATCTGGCTTTTTGGCGTAATTCTCTGCGAGCCACACAGGATTTAGCAGAAAGCCAATCCATGACGGGGCATACGCTTTTTCCGGGAAGCAGTAAAAATCCAGCAAGGGGAAGATAAGCCCTGTATTTCCTGAATAGCATAGCACCTGCGCAATCTCATGAGCCTCTGGCTTGTTCAGCAGGGGAAGAGCCTCTTCTGCATGGTTAGGATATTTGTAAGATATTACCCTTGCTGCTGCTTTTCTAACCTCTGCATTTTCATGCCTTAAATTATCCTTAATATACGGAAACAGAACTCCACTTTTTGGGTTGTCTATGTAAGAAAGCGCAATAAGCATTTTCTGCCTTATTTCATCAGAAGAGGAAAGCCCGGCAATCACTCTCTCAATGAACTGCTTGTCCTGAATCTGCCCGCTCATCTTTCTTGCCACAGCCTTCTGCACAAGCTTGTTGTCAATTGCAAAGAATTCAAAGAGGTTCTCATCATTTATTTTGGAATAAACTGAGCTAATCAGGGGCTTGCAGCTTTTAGACTCAAAGTGCGATTTTGCTATCTCTTCAAGCAGGTTTGTGCTCATCTTCTTGCATTCCTTACGCTTTCTTTTTTATTGCCCTGCTATAATAGCTTCCCCATCCGCTGATTTGCTGCAGTTTTTTTATCCTGTGGCTTTCCTTAATCTGCTCATTTGTCATTCCTGAATCCCTTAGCTCTGCATAATCCTTGTATGCATTAAGCAAGGGCCTATTGTCTGTTTCCTTCTTTGCCCTTGTTTTTTCCCTTTGCCCTTTTTGGTGCTGGTAAGATTTACTATATCCACAAAGTACATAAGAATTGCTAAGCCTAAACTTCTTTTTTATCTCTTCATTTGTCATTCCTGCATCTCTTGACTTGAAATACTGGTACTTTGTCAGCCTGGGCCTTTTGTCAGCTTTTTCTCCAGCAGCTTCTCTTTCTCCGCCTTTGGTTTTTCCTGCAAGACCTTTATCTTCTGTCTCTGCGATGCCTCTTTGCTGTATGCTCTCCAAAAGCTTGTCTATGCCTGTTTTTTTGCGAGGCAAAAACACAGTTGCTGTTGCCATATGAGCAACAGCTCCCTCAAATTGCTCGATATATGAAAGGTCTCCTGCCCCATACGCCTTGTCAAGCGCCTTCTGCATTTCAGTGAATGCTTCACTGATTTTCTGCTGATAGTAGCCCTTTCTCTCATTAAGGATTTCTGACAGCGGTTTTTCCTGCGTTTCCTGTATTTTTCTTCTTGTTTTGTATGTCATTTATTCTCCCGTCACCCCTTATTTTATACCTAACCTTTTTAAGGTAAGGAGCTTAACTATTTCTGCTTTTTCCAGTGCATTTTTGACTATCTCGCTTTTTTCTCCAACTAATCTTTTGTTTTTTTCTGCCTTGCTAATATCGCAGTAGGTTGATTCTTTTGCGATAAGGTCAATAATATACCTGTCAAATATGCTGCTGTCTCTTAAGTTGGTTCTTGATTTATAGTCTTCATGAGCAGAGTTGATGAAAATAGTTGGTAATGTCCCTAAATATTCTGACCTGCTTCTCAAGTGCATATGGTGAGGCTCAAACTCTATGGGCTGGGGGGTGTTAAAGGGAGATTCCTGCCTTGGCTTCACTCTTTCGCGAGGCCCATCTTCATCCTCTTTAAATCTTCCTGGCCCTGGAGGTCTTATGGGTTTTTCTATCTTGCTCTCTGCAGGTTCTTTTTTGTGTTCTTCTCCTTTATGCTCTGTTGATGGCGGAATTCCATCAACAGGAAGCAAAATTCCGGTTTTGGACCTGACATATTCACTAGATATATCCTCTCTTCCTATCTCTTTTAACACATCTGTAATTACCTTAAAAATATTGTTTATATGGCGATTTTCTTGCATACTCTTTCCACGTTTTCTGCTCTCCTCAACAATAGGCCTTATCTTTTCTTCTAGTTCTTTTATAGAATCAAACCACGCTTTGAATGCATTTCTGCTTCTGTCTATGCCATCCCTCCCCAAAACAAGCTTATTGAAAAAATCATTGACATATCCTGACACTTTTCCTGATGTCCACACGGGGCTTTTGCTAAATTCAGTTAGGTCTGCTAAAGACTCATAAACAAGCACATCTTTTGAGTAAACAGCTACCTTGTCATAAACTCCTTCCGGGTTTATGAACAGTAATCTTTCAAGCTTTCCTGGGACCTCTTCTCTTTTTATGTTTACAGGCAAGGTATCATTTATCAGCTTAGAGGAAGAGCCTCTTTCATAGTTTATAGCCTCTAATGACTCTGCTTTTATATCTTTGCTTCTTTTCTCAACCCTTCCTACACGAATATCCACATCCTCTCTCATTAAAGCAGGGTTATAAAATAGCCTCAGCCAATCCTTCAAATTAGGGACTGTTAAAATTTTGTCTAATATATGTGGATTTACCCTGTCTATAATAACTCTGGTTCCGTGAGGAAAGTTTCCATAGAATGCCGCCATATCACCTGTTCCTATTTTGTTGGGCTCATAATTAACCTCTTCCTTATCATCATCTATCTCCCACCTGATATAGCTATACCCCGCACTGCTGTTCTTGTAGTCCCTTGTTATTATATGCATTACCTTTCCTAATGAGCCGAAAGCAAGCAAGCCAAGCCCTTTCTCGCCTCTGGCATCAATAATCCCTGCTTTCTCTGAATACCCGACACTGGTAGGCAGGCTGACAAGTTTTTCATAAGACATACCTGTTCCATTATCAGAAACAATAAGTCTTCTTTCATTAGGATTTACTATCAAAACAATCTCCCCCTTAGTGCCAGGAATTCTTGCGTCCAAACTATTTGTGACAAACTCTCTTGTTGCGTCCTTAGGAGGATATACTCTTGCTATCTGTATTAAAGCCCTTCCCTCACCCTTAGCATGAAATTTTACCTTTTCTGTAACCATTTTATTTGCCTTTCTTTATTATATTTTTTAATTTAGATGGCGGTTGCGTGATTTGCATCCACGTATCAAATGCCCCTCCAGAGTACAAGATATTTAATATCTTTGACACATAAATAAAGCTCTCTGAATCTTTTTTTAGTGTCTCAGACATAAACTTCCTTTCCTCATACGAGGCTGTCCTGAAATAATCAGCCTCTTCACTTAATACCTCTATAAGCTGCATGATTGCATCTGCTCTTTCCTGCACAGAAGGCCTGTACTGCTGTATCTTTAACAAGCCTTTTTCTAACTTCTGCATGCCTGTAAGCTTCTCACCAGTTTTCTTAACTAGCGTGCTTAAATCCTTTTTTGCTTGGTTTATTTTTCCAATATCCTCTGCAACTTCTAGTGGTAATTTTTCAATCTTTTTTGGCTCTCCAATCTCAATCAGGGGCCCTTCATATTTAAGGCATTCCAAGCCAGTAATGTTATAAAGCACACTTCTTCTTTCAGGTGAGATTCTGTCCAAATTCCTTACTTGGCCATGCAGATACTCACTCAAGCTTGTCCTTGGAATTCCAGTAGCCTTCTTTATCTCAGAAAATGATTTCCCGCTTGATTTATACCATTCAACTAATTGCTCATTCCAGGGTTTTGTTGAAGATTCCATTTTTAGAATTAGCTAAATTAATGGGCTAAGCTTTATAAATCTTTCTAATCGTTGTCACTATTAAATTAAAACTTTAAAAATCTTTCTGAAAATGAATCACGCCTCTCTCAGGTCAATCACACTGCCGGAGCTGGTCTCGCTGCCATTGTTCTCTATAAGAAGCTTGTAGGGAGAGGGGGCTTTGAAAAGCTGTTTTTCCTGCTCCATCCCCTGCCATCTTATGTCAAACCTGCCGGAATAGTTAAGCATAAGCTCTACGCTATTTATCCTTCCTTTCTTTTCTGTCTTTGCGATGATGTCACCAATATAGGTAATCCTGCCAGGCTCGCTGTATGTGTACCTGCTGTCAGGAAGTATGAATGTAATTTTATCACCTGCCCCGTTTATGTCAATCTCGCCCCTGCCTATCTTAAAATAAACTGTCCTCGTGTTTCCTGCTGTAAACCCGACCTCCATGATTTTTGAGTCAATCTCATTCAATGCAGTTATTGTCTGCTCAATCACAGCCTTGTCTTTAATCTCATTTATCTTCGGCATGGCAAACGCCAAAACAAGCCCTATAATGCTCAATCCGATAAGCATGTACACAACTGTCTCAACCCAAACCTGAGCCCTGCGCGATTTTGCACTCTCTGCCATTTTTGCCTCTTTTTTTAAGCTGTCTTTTAGCCAAGTTAAAATAATAGAATATCCTTTAAATATCTTGTTGTGCACATCAGAAGTCTTCTTGTTCTAGTCATGCAAGCCGCACAGCTTAAATGCAAGTTTTTCCTAAAACACCTGCCAGCTTCAGCATATCTGGGAAAGCTCTATTGTGTCAGTTGCCTGGTCGCAGTCCCTGCCATTTGCCCTTGCAATTAAAGAGGCGCTCTCTGCATTTATGCACCCACTGCATTTAAGGACATATGTCCTGCTTCCGCCATTTGGAGGGAGCTGTATATTGCTTATTATTGTTTGTCCTTCATACATCTTTAATTCTCTGTGGTATCCTACTGCCGATGTTGCAGCATCTGTCTTGTAAAACCTCCAGTACCTATGGCTTCCAGCACTGCCCCATGTTTTTGTCTTCCATCCGGTTCCTCCAGAAACATCAAATCCTATTGCTGCAGTGCTCCATGCACTGCCGTCATCTGAATACTGAATATCCCAAACTGCAACAGCCTCACCATTATAAATATAGATGTCTGCCTGAACATAACTTTTTTCATTTCCTGCCCCTAAATCTATCTTGAGCCATGAGCCAACGCCAGATGAACTTGTCTGAAACCCTTCGCTGGTAATAACTCCGTCAACCAGCTGTGTAGGCACCCAGCCGCCTAACCCACTCTGGCTTAACATGCTTGATGTTGGATTATTTAATACTGTTGTTGTCCCTCCGCCGAACATCTCCACATCAGCAGCGCTGTTGTTTTTAATTACAAGCGGGGTTGAACTTCCTGACTTATATACAACTGCTTTAATCTCATCTATTTCAATGTCGCCGACATTTATTGTGACAAATGTTCCTGTGCTGTTGGAGCAGGCATATCCCGCATCATCAAAGCTCAGCTTGCCAAGCATGTCAAAGCACGCTTGCCCCTGCGTCAGTTTGTTTTTTGTAAAATTTATCAGGATAGGGGTTATTATTGCTATGGCTGTTATGACAACAAGTATAATAAGCACAGTTGCTATTACCTCTGACACTGCTTTTTTGCTGCGTATAAGCTTAATTTTTTCCATCTGTAAATGTCAAACCTCAATCTCCTTTCCGCTATCTTCGGGGCATGTATACTCCTTAATCTTTCCGCTATTTACCTTTCCAAGCAGCATTGGAACTATGCTCATGCTCTCATATCCTGTAGTGCTGTCCAATGAGACTGATTTTGCCTCGCCCTTTGTCAGGTCAACCTTTACTATCTCCCTTTCTTTCCTGAATTTTGATATCTTCAGGACGCTGAGCGATGATATTGGGATGTTTCCCGTATTTTTTACGCTTAAGCTGCTGCCTCTCAGCTCTGCCTGAAAGCCAACCTCAGTGCATGCCTGCTCTATTGCCTTGTCATTCTTTAAAATCGCCTCAGGAATAAACCTTCTCGCCCACAAGAATATGATGGCAATAAGTATGATTGTTACTGCAACAAGCAAAACAGTGGCAATCACAGGAGAAACTGCTTTATTATGCGCCCTGCCTGCATTATTCACCCTCTTTTCTTTCATCCCTTACTGAATGCGAAATAGTTTAAAAATGTTTGGTTTATAAAATCCTCCATGTTATCTCAGCACCCTTATGAAAACTATCTCCAGCAGGTGGATAATGAATATTGCTGTGCCAGCAGCAATTTTAGTCAAGCAGCTTATAAACTTTTTATCAATATCCCTAAAGCCATCATAAATCAGGAATAAAGAAAAAAGGATAGCAATAATATCTATTAACAGAGCATCAAAATAGAGGGCCTTTTCCTTTGAATAATAGTTTATTATAATTGGCGCTAATATGGCTGTTATCAGAATCATAACAGAAACAGCAATCAAAATCTTTTTTCTGCCCTTGTTGACTTTCATTTTAAGCTTTTCACTTATTCCAGTATTCAAATGGGTCGGGATGCGAAGCCATGCCGTGCGCTTTCTTGTAGACATCAAAAATCTTAAAGCAGATGTTTCTTGCCTTTTCCTCTGCCAGCTTTCTTACCATCTTTTCAACCCAGTCATCAGGCCTGATTCCCTTTTCCTTCAGCATTTTTATTCTGCCAGCTTTCTTGTCTTTTTCTTTATCCTTGTCCTCTTCATCTTTGTCTGGCTTTTTCCTACCAATGCCTATTAATGCAGAAAAAGGGTTTATGTCTTCTTCCTTTGCTCTCTCCCTTGCCTCTTTTTCAGTATCACTCTCTTCCTTCAGAAATTCGTCAATGTCTTCTTTCATCTCATTTAAGCTTTCATCTGTCATGCCGCTCACCCACCTTAATGTCTCTGAGATGCTGGAGTCATCAAGAAGCACATTAATCAGGTCCAGCTCATCCTGATTCAGCGCATATGCCCTGAATTTCACCTCAACCCTGCCGCCAAAAGCATAATGCGCCTGCTGCCCAACCCTCTGCGGTATGCCCCTGAATTTAAAATCAATCAGGACGCAGGAGTAATAGTCCCTTTTCAGCTTGTATTTCGCAAACGCCTCTGGCAAATCCCTGTCAACAACAGCGTCTTCAAATTTGAATTTTGACCTTCCCATCAGTGTCAGCTCAAGCAGGATTGTATTAAACACCTTGACGAGGGACGGCTCCCTGTCTCGCTCCTTCATTGTCAGCTCAGTTGCTGCCTTTAGGTATGGTTTTGCCCAGCTTGAATACAGCTTCAGGGAATTAACCTGGCTTTTCAGGTAGGATTTCTCTATCTCATACCTTTTTTTCAGCTCTTTTTCGCTTCTGTCCTTCCATTCAATAAACTCTGACAGCTTTACATCAAGAATTCTTTTAACCCTCTCATTTAAGTCAAGATTCTTTATGTCATTAAGCGAGTCAGCAATCATGAACGCGTCCCTGATAGTGACAAAATTAAGGTCCTGCGCAAGCATGTTTATGCTTCCCCTTCCTCTTTTGATGTCAACATTATCCATCCATATCTGCTTCAGGGAAAGCAGCCCTGCTTTTGATTCATCAGGATTTTTTAGCCTTGATGCCCCGTAATGCTTCAGCCTTATTTGAAATTCTTTTAAGTCATATATGATGTTCATTATGCTTTTTATGACAATGTTAATGTCGCCCATAATTTTTGATGCCTGCTGCTGCATGACTGTTGCCCTCTGCCCAAGCTCGGCAAAATGCCCTGATCCTGGCGAGGAGGAAAAATTATCAACAAGCTTTTCAACCTTGCCGCCAAAAAAAGAGTTTGCCATGTCAAGAATCCAGAAATAAACAGGCTCTAGTGTTTCAGAGCTTGAGTCATAAATAAGCTGGTGCTCTTCTGCCGCGCCCTTTGGCTTAGCAGAA
>Ga0209211_10012710_pt1 | contig 10557 bp, 6 predicted proteins | sample RifGroA2_FD_183992 | JGI IMG/M metagenome (GOLD analysis project Ga0209211, IMG submission 183992) | Groundwater microbial communities from Rifle, Colorado, USA - Groundwater A2 (SPAdes) (version 2) | ecosystem: Environmental > Aquatic > Deep subsurface > Groundwater | place: Rifle, Colorado...
TCTGCTACGAAGACGTGTTCGGCGAAGAAATCATCCGCGCGCTGCCCGAAGCGACGCTGCTGGTCAACTTCACTAACGACGCGTGGTATGGTCACTCGCATGCGGCGGCGCAGCATAACCAGATTTCGCAACTGCGCGCGCTGGAAACCGGCCGCATGATGCTGCGCGCCACCAACACCGGCGTGACTTCGATCATCGGCGCGGACGGCAGGGTGCTGCAACAACTGCCGCAACACCGGGAAGCCGTGCTGAAAGGCATGGCGCAAGGTTATCAAGGCATCACGCCCTATGTGCGCTGGGGCAACGCGGCCGTGCTGTTGCTGATCGCGTTGATGCTGGCCTACGCCTGGGCACGGCGCTGCACCTCCCCTGAAAAGGGGAGGCCGGGAGGGGTTAAGGGTTGAACTGGTTTTGCTACCTGCTGCGCTGCGCCGACGATACCCTGTACTGCGGCATCACCAATGACCTTGAAAAACGCCTCGCGGCGCACAACGCCGGCACGGCCTCCAAATACACGCGGACACGCGTGCCGGTGGAACTGGTGTTCGCCGCGCCCTGCGCCGACCGCTCCGCCGCATCGAAGCGCGAGATGGAGATCAAGAGCCTGAAGCGGGCGGAGAAGCTGGTATTGATCCAATCCAGTTTGAAATAACTTCGTCATTTGACTGATTTGGTTTTCAGGCGAAGATCTGGTTTCGACCCTGAACGGTCGCTCAGCTTAAGCACTTCGAACGGCAGGTTCTCGGCCTAGCGGACTATGGAAGTCAGCATGCCATATGGCTTATGTCCGCTTTGCGGGTGCATTACCCACAGCTCACTTTGTGCCATATATAGCGCCACCCACAAGCATACTTTCCGCATTAGCCAGTATTTAGCCGAAATCTGCTAGCATTCCCTACTGGCGCCCATATTTATCAGTATGGCCGACCACTAATAAGAAAATCAGGGAAAGATTGATGGCAAAAGCTGCATCTAAAAACAATGACTCCTCCGCCACCATCGGTTTCGAAGCCAAGCTCTGGCTTGCGGCTGACAAGCTGCGCAACAACATGGATGCGGCGGAATACAAGCACGTTGTGCTCGGCCTGATCTTCATCAAATATATCTCCGACGCCTTTGAGGAAATGCGCGCCAAGCTCATCGCGGGAAAAGGCGAGTATGCAGGCTCCGACCCTGAGGATGCCGACGAATACCGTGCTGAGAATGTTTTCTGGGTGCCGAAGGAAGCGCGCTGGTCGCACCTCATGGCGTCGGCCAAGCTGCCCACCATCGGTAAGGTGGTGGATGACGCGATGGTCGCGCTCGAACGCGACAACCCGCGCCTCAAGGGTGTGCTGCCGAAAGACTACGCCCGCCCCGCGCTCGACAAGCATCGCCTCGGTGAACTGATCGACCTTATCGGCACCATCACGCTGATCGCCACCGCTACGGAAGGCGAGGATGCAAAATCGCACCGTTCCGTTGATCTGCTCGGTCGTGTTTACGAATATTTCCTCACCCGCTTTGCCAGCGCCGAAGGCAAGAACGGCGGTCAGTTCTACACCCCCAGTTGCGTCGTGCGCACCATCGTCGAGATGCTCGCGCCCTACAAGGGCCGCGTCTATGACCCCGCCTGCGGCTCCGGCGGTATGTTCGTGCAGTCGGAAAAGTTCGTGCTCGAACACGGCGGACGTATCGGCGACCTCAGTATTTACGGACAAGAGAGCAACGCCACCACGCGCCGCCTGGCCGTCATGAACCTCGCGATTCGCGGCATCGAGGCTGACTTCGGCCCCGAGCAGGCCGATACCTTCCGGCGTGACTTGCACAAAGACCTCAAGGCGCAGTTCGTTATCGCCAATCCGCCCTTCAATGACTCAGACTGGTATCGTGTGGATGACGACGTGCGCTGGCAATACGGCGTGCCGCCCAAGGGCAACGCCAACTTCGCCTGGGTGCAGCATTTCATCCATCACCTGGCGCCTGACGGCTTCGCTGGCTTCGTTCTCGCCAACGGCAGCATGTCCTCCAACCAGTCCGGCGAAGGCGACATCCGCAAAGCCATCATCGAAGCCGATTTGGTGGACTGCATGGTCGCGCTGCCCGGCCAGCTTTTCTACTCCACGCAAATTCCGGTTTGCCTGTGGTTCCTGACAAAAAACAAAAACGACGGCAAGCGTCGCGACCGCTGCAAACAGACGCTGTTCATTGATGCCCGCAAACTCGGCACCCTCATCGATCGAGTGCATCGCGAACTGACCGATGCCGACATCACCAAGATCACCAGCACCTACCACGCTTGGCGCGGAGACAAAGACGCGGGCAAATTTGAAGACGTGGCAGGTTTCGCAAAATCCGCTGACCTCGACCTAATCAAACAACACGGCTACGTGCTCACGCCCGGTCGTTATGTCGGGGCCGAGGAAGTCGAAGACGACGGCGAACCCTTCGAGGAAAAGATGCCGCGCCTCGTGGCCGAACTGCACGCCCAGTTCGCCGAGTCTGCAAAACTGGAACAGGCCATCAAAGCAAACCTGAGGGAGTTGGGGTATGGGTGACCTCATTAACGGTGAGGTTCCCGAACACTGGGAGTTCACGACGCTTGGCGAGGTGTGCCGACGTGGAGGCGGCAATATCCAAACCGGCCCCTTTGGCAGTCAGCTCCACGCTGCGGATTACGTCCCCGTTGGCGTGCCGTCCATCATGCCCACCAATATTGGCGAAAATCGAATCGTCGAAGATGGAATCGTGCGAATTACGGAAGCTGACGCGAATCGTTTAGGCCAACACCGATTGAGGGCAGGAGACATTGTTTATAGTCGTCGCGGCGATGTGGGGAAGAGGGCACTCATCAGAGAGCGGGAGGAAGGTTGGTTCTGTGGCACTGGTTGCCTCAAAGTCCGGCTCGGTTCAGGTGTGGTCGATCCATTGTTCGCATCGCTCTATCTCGGACACCCAAGCGTCAAAGAGTGGATAGTCCGGCACGCAGTGGGTGCGACGATGCCGAATCTCAACACTTCCATCATGAGCGCTGTGCCATTCGCGCTTCCGCCACTCTCCGAACAAAAAGCCATCGCGCACATCCTCGGCACGCTGGACGACAAGATCGAACTGAACCGGCGGATGAACGCGACGCTGGAGGCGATGGCGGGGACGCTGTTCCAGAGCTGGTTCGTGGATTTCGACCCCGTCCGCGCCAAACTCGATGGCTGCAAACCCGCTGGCCTCGATGTCGCCACCGCCGCGCTTTTTCCCGATCACTTCCAAGACTCCCCCCTCGGCCATATCCCGCAGGGGTGGACGGTTGAGCCGGTCGGCGAAGTTGTCGCCTGCGTTGGTGGCGGAACACCGAGCACTGCCGAGCCGAAGTTCTGGGAGGGCGGCACACATCACTGGACCACACCGAAAGATTTCTCATCGCTCCAAGCGCCCATCCTTATCGATACCGACCGCAAAATTACCGACGCGGGAGTTGCCAAAATTTCATCCGGCCTGCTGCCCGCTGGAACACTCCTGCTGTCATCACGCGCTCCAGTTGGCTACCTTGCTATCGCCGCAATACCCGTCGCAATCAATCAGGGCTTTATCGCCCTGAAGTGCAACGAGCGCGCCTCGACCTATTTCATGCTGAACTGGTGCCAGACCAACATGGCAGAAATAGAAAGCCGCGCCACTGGCACGACCTTCGCCGAAATTAGCAAACAAAATTTCCGCCCGATTCTCGTTGTGTTGCCACCGAAAGAGTTGATGGCCGCCTTCACCGAAAAAGTCGCGCCGCTCTATGCTCAAATCACCGCTAATCTTCACCAATCCCGCACCCTCGCCACCCTGCGCGACGCGCTTCTGCCGAAGCTGCTGAGCGGAAAACTAACAATTACCAGCTAACCTACTATCTATGCCTCGCCTCCTCAAAAACGAAACGGACCAGCGGTTAATCGTAAGCCAACGAGCCTTGACGACTGCATTCGCGATGTTGGCTACTCCAAAACCGGTCTCATACGAACCGGTAGGCACTGACGGAGCTATCGAGATTGGTCTAATTGGGATTGCCGCTGACCTCGCTATTTCGGCGTGTCTGTATGAGGTGCTTGGCGTTTCTGGAATTATCCGCAAAGACACAGGCTTCTACCTCACGGCTTCGGAAGCACTCGATTTATTCCACACAACCTTAGACTCAAAAATACCGCGACTAGCCGCATTGACCCAAGGGGTGAGCAATCCGTCGGCTCACCTCAAGAAACTCGATGCAGCTTGCGGCGGATTTCCTGTCATCTTTACCGCACGCGCATCCGCTGTTCACGGCGGGGCTGGCGTTTCGCACGATGTCGCCTTCTTTGCGGGGAAGACTGTCGCGGATTTTCTGATTATATTGGCGAAAAGCACAAAGTGGAAACCATACCTGAAGCAGGTTCCCGCCACGCCTGCTCTCCCGAAGGAGCGCACTTTAATCGCGCAAGAATTGGCTGCGCTGCTCTCTACAGGTGATAAATCCAAGGCCGCAGCCGCGCTTGCCGGCATATATTTAGTCTTGCCCGAGCTAACGAAGAAGGAGCCTGAGTGGCTAAAAACGTTGCAGCGAGTTCAAGTCTCGCCGCGGAGTCAGGACATATCGGTCCTCGTTAAAAGCCTTCAGCAGGCGAGTGTGGGAGACCTCTTCAAGGTTGGAAAAGGCGCGAGTGCCACCGCAGCCAAGATCGTTGATAAGGCTGCCAACCCAGACGCCCTACCAATTTACATCGAGGGGATGAAGAAGAAGTTCGATAAACTCTCTGATGCATGGAGCGGATATATTGGTAACGCCAATGGAGAGTTGGACAAAGGGATCTTATCTCTGCCTCCAATTGATTCGATTTACCGTTTCGCGGCTACAGGTATTGACAGTCTTGGACTCCCAGAAGAGGAAACGACAGCAGGGCTTTCCTCACATAGCCTTTGGCCGTTCGTGGCGGGTTCTTTGGATTACAGTGGAACAAAAGGCCCCTGCTTCTTCCTGCTCAGGTCGCTAAAGTCTGGGGAGTATGGACAGTTATTGAAGCAGTTGACCACAGCGTCGGAACGCAGTAACAAGCTCAAGAAAGCCTTGGTTATGTATAAACCTTTGTTGGAAGCTGCTGCCAACAAAAAGCCCGTGGCAAGTGGGTCGGCTCTAGCAAAGGACTTCACCGTCTCTGCGGCAGTCCGGGAGAAAAAAAGAGAAAGCGTAGTTGATAAACTTTCAGCTCGCGGTAAGGCTGCCACCGGAAAACGGAAAGCAGCTTATGAATTACTGGTGGCAGAAGTCCAAAAGGGGGACTCGCTTGCTGCACCGCTGAAACTGATTCGTGATGGCACTATCAATTTGGATTCTGACAAAATTTCGACGCTCCGGCTTCTCATAGACTCCGCCAACGAAAGAGAAGACCTCTCGGCATTGACGGGGGTTCTAGCCGACAAGGCGTTGCAAGCCCTTTCCACATCTGTTCGTAAAGCCATCCAAGAAATCGATTATCTATTCTTCGGGCCTCAAAGTGGCTCCTGATTCATTATGACCCTCAACGAATCCATCGTAGAAGACGCCGTCTTGACCTGGTTCGGGGAATTGGGCTATGCCATGAGCCACGGGGCGCTCCCTTGGCGGAGCAATTTCTCGAGTGCTGGCATTACTAAAAATTTAGTGCAAAGTGCAGGCTGATTATGGCGACGACGATCCAACAAATTGACGTATGGCGGGCAGCCCATTCGGAGCACCAGCGGCTGGAGTTCAAGGAAGCGAAGACGCAGTTTGACAACCGCAAGCTCTACAAATACTGCGTGGCGTTGGCGAATGAAGGCGGTGGGTATCTGCTACTTGGTATCGAAGATCAACCACCCCGCAAGGTCGTGGGCACGGCTGCTTTCAATGATCCGGTGGGGATGGCGGCCAAGATGTTTCATGTGTTGGGTTTTTGGGTGGAAATCGAGGAAGTGCAGCATCCAGATGGTCGAGTGCTGGTGTTCCATATTCCGAGCCGACCGCGTGGCACGGTTTACGATTTCGAGGGTGCGTACCTCATGCGCGCCGGGGAAGAATTGGTGCCGATGAGCGAGGATCGGTTGCGGGCGATTTTTGCGGAGGGGCAGCCGGATTGGTTTTCTCAGCCTGCACTGACGGGCTGTGATGATGACAAGGTGGTGCAACTTCTGGATACGCAGAGCTATTTCGACCTGTTGCACTTGCCATATCCGGTCAATCGGGCAGGTGTGCTGGAACGTTTCGAGAGCGAGAAACTCATCCAGCGCCAAGATGGCGGATGGACGATCACAAACCTGGGGGCGATTCTGTTTGCCAAGAAACTGGAGCAGTTCGATATGCTGGCGCGGAAGGCCGCGCGGGTGATCGTTTACGAGGGCAAGAACAAGCTGAAAACGAAGCTGGATAAGCCGGGCATGAAAGGTTATGCGGTGGGCTATCAAGGGCTGGTGGAATTCATCTACGGGCTGGTGCCTTCAAACGAGGTGATCGAGCAGGCGTTGCGGCGTGAGGTGAAGATGTTCCCGGAAATTGCGGTTCGTGAACTGGTGGCGAATGCGCTCATCCATCAGGACTTTACCCAGACTGGCGCCTCGGTGATGATCGAGATTTACGATGACCGGATGGAGATTTCAAATCCAGGGAAGCCTTTCATTCCGCCGGACCGGTTTATTGACGAATACCAGTCGCGTAATGAGCGGTTGGCCGATCTGATGCGGCGCTTGGGCATTTGCGAGGAAAAAGGCAGCGGCGTGGATAAGGTTGTGCAGGCGGCGGAGGTGTATCAATTGCCAGCACCTGATTTTCGGGTGGGTGAAAAAAGGACTTCGGCTATCTTGTTCTCCCACAAATCCTTTGAAGATATGGATCGCAATGATCGTATTCGTGCGACCTATCAGCATTGTTGCCTGCGCTATGTAATGAACGAGAAGATGACGAATCAAAGCTTGCGGGAGCGGTTTAACCTGCCGGAGAAGAAGTCTGAGGCGGTGTCACGCGCCATTCGGGATTCAGTCGAAGCGGGCAAGATCAAGCTGACCGACCCAGAGCAGGCATCTTTGCGCTACCGGAGTTACATCCCATTCTGGGCATGACCTTCATTTAGACGCAAACTGACAGAATCTTTGACGTGCTATACAACCAGCTAATTTACATAGAGTTTTTCATTTAGACGCAAATCGCCAATGTCCGTACTCAATGAATCCATCGTAGAAGATGCCGCCCTGACCTGGTTCGGGGAGTTGGGCTATACCATCGGCCACGGACCGCACATTGCACCCGGCGAACCGGCGGCGGAGCGGGATTCGTTTGCTGACGTGGTGTTGGTTGGCCGCTTGCGCGATGCGATCTGGCGCTTGAACCCAGACATGCCGGAAGAGGCGCGCGAAGATGCGCTGCGCAAGGTGTTGCGTTTTGGCACGCCGTCGCCCACACAGACCAACCGGAACTTTCACGCCATGCTGCGCGATGGGGTTCCGGTGGAATACAGGCGCGTAGATGGCAGCATCGCGGGCGATCATGCGCGGCTGATGGATTTCGATAACGCCAAAAACAATGACTGGCTGGCGGTGAACCAGTTTACGGTGATCGAAGGGCAGAATAATCGGCGGCCTGACATCGTGATTTTCGTCAACGGTCTGCCTCTGGCGGTGATCGAGCTGAAGAATGCGGCGGACGAGGATGCGACGATTTGGTCGGCGTTCAACCAATTGCAAACCTACAAGCAGCAAATCGGCAGCCTGTTTAACTACAACGAGGTGCTGGTGGTGTCCGACGGCACGAGTGCGCGCATCGGCTCGCTGACGGCTAATCAGGAATGGTTCAAGGTGTGGCGCACGATAGACGGCGAGGACGATGCGCCTAAGACTGCGCTGGAGCTGCATGTGCTGGTGCGCGGGGTATTCGAGCCGCGCCGTTTTCTCGACTTGCTTCAGCATTTCATCGTGTTTGAAGAAGACACGGACAGCGACCGATTGCACAAGATCATCGCGGGTTATCACCAGTTCCACGCGGTAAACGCCGCCGTGGAAGAAACGGTGCGCGCGAGCGGCATGGCGGATGAAAATCTTTTGCGCCAAGACCATGGCACCTATTGGGCGGGCAGGATGCACGGGGGCAAATCGGGTGATCGTCGCGCAGGGGTGGTGTGGCACACGCAAGGTTCTGGCAAGAGTTTCTCCATGCTGTTCTACGCCGCGCGCGTGGTGCGCCATCCTGCGATGCAGAACCCGACGCTGGTTGTGCTGACCGACCGCAACGATCTGGACGACCAGCTCTTCGGGCAATTCCAGCGCTGCCATGAGTTGCTGCGCCAGATGCCGGTGCAGGCCGATAGCCGCGAGCGGTTGCGCGAACTGTTGCAAGTGGCCAGCGGCGGCGTGGTCTTCACCACGATACAAAAATTCATGCCGGGGAAGGGCGAAAAGATGCCCGAGTTGTCGGCGCGGCGGAACATTGTTGTCATTGCCGACGAAGCGCACCGCAGCCAATACGACCTGATTGACGGCCTCGCACGTAACCTGCGCGATGCGCTGCCGAACGCGTCGTTCATCGGCTTCACCGGCACACCCATCGAGAAGAACGACGCCAACACGCGGGCGATCTTCGGCGATTACATCAGCATCTATGATATTCAGCGCGCCGTAGCGGACAAGGCTACGGTGCCGATTTATTACGAGAGCCGCATTTCCAAGCTGGCGTTAAACCAGGCCGCATTGCCGGAGATAGACGAAGAGTTCGACGAGATAACCGAGGGCGAGGAAGAAGACAAAAAGCAGAAACTCAAAACAAAATGGGCAGCACTCGAAGCGCTGGTCGGTGATCCAAAACGCATCGCGCTCGTCGCCGCAGACCTCGTGCAACATTACGAGCGCCGCCTCGAAGCGATGGATGGTAAGGCAATGGTGGTGTGCATGAGCCGCCGCATTTGCGTTGATCTCTACAACGCCATCATCAAGCTGCGACCTGATTGGGCGAGCGCCAAGGATGACGACATCGAAGCCGAAAAGAGACAGAAGTGCGTCGCAAAGATTGTGATGACAGGCAGCGCCGACGATGGCCCGGACTGGCAGCCACATATTCGCAACAAGCAACGCCGCCGCGAACTGGCGACGCGTTTCAAAGATAGTAAAGACCCGTTCCGCATCGTGATCGTGCGCGATATGTGGCTGACCGGCTTCGATGCCCCGTGCCTGCACACGATGTATGCCGATAAACCGATGCGCAGCCACGGTTTGATGCAGGCCATCGCTCGCGTAAACCGCGTGTTCCGCGACAAGCCTGGCGGTTTGGTGGTGGATTACCTCGGTCTTGCCGATCAGTTGAAACATGCGCTCGCCATTTACACCGAGAGCGGTGGCCAAGGCAGCCCAAGCATTGATACTGCGCAAGCCATCGCGGCAATGCAGGAAAAACACGAGGTCGCCTGCGCCATCATGCACGGTTTTAGCTGGGACAAATGGATGACTGGCACGTCCGCAGAACGCCTCGGTTTGATTCCCGCCGGACAAGAGCACGTGTTGCAGCAGGAAGACGGCAGGCAACGTTTCATGCAAGTGGTGACTGATCTCTCTCGCGCATTTGCTCTTTGCGCAGCGACGGATGAAGCCATCGAGTTGCGCGATGATATTGCTTTCTTCCAGGCAATTAAGGCACAGCTCGCGAAGACATCCGGTACACAACGTCCGCCGGAAGAAATCGACGCCGCAATACGCCAGCTCGTGTCAAAAGCGATCATGGCCGAAGAGGGCATCATCGACGTTTTTACCGCTGCCGGATTGAAGAAGCCGGACATCAGCATTCTCTCTGATCAATTCCTTGCCGAAGTGCGCGGGTTGAAACATAAAAACGTCGCCGCTGAATTGCTGGCGAAGTTACTCAAGGACGAAATTAAATTGCGCTCCGTGCGTAATCTTGTCCAAGGCCGCGTATTTTCAGAGATGCTGAAGAGCACGCTCAATGCTTATCACAATCGCGCTATTGCAACGCAAGAGGTAATCGAAGAGCTTATAAACCTAGCCAAGGAGATGGATGCTGCAACGAAGCGCGGCGAGAACCTTGGCTTGAACGAAGACGAAATTGCTTTCTACGATGCGCTCGCAGCGAACGAAAGCGCAGTGCAAGCTATGGGCAACGATGAACTTAAAGTCATTGCCGCCGAACTTGTGACCCAAGTTCGCAAGAGCGTGACCATCGACTGGGCCGTCCGCGAAAGTGCACGTGCCAGAATTAAAGTAATGGTGAAGCGCATTCTCAAAAAACACGGCTTTCCGCCTGACTTGCAGGAGGAAGCGACCAAGACAGTGCTGGCGCAGGCGGAATTGCTTTCGGCGATGTGGGCAGTCGCGTAGGCATGGAAAGACAGCGTCAATGTAACAGCGTTAACTTCCTGGAAATTTTCGGAAGCGGACATCTCACCAGGCTGCACCGACAGTCACTCCAGAAAATGACCACAGTCCGCTTAGGCCGATTATGTAGACCGCTCGATTATGTGGAGTTGATCCTGTGGATATGCGCCAACCGCTGATGTGCAGAGGCCGACGCGTATTTTGTTCTCCACATAATCACAACGTCTTCAGGAAGTCGATCAG
>Ga0209211_10012711_pt1 | contig 10556 bp, 8 predicted proteins | sample RifGroA2_FD_183992 | JGI IMG/M metagenome (GOLD analysis project Ga0209211, IMG submission 183992) | Groundwater microbial communities from Rifle, Colorado, USA - Groundwater A2 (SPAdes) (version 2) | ecosystem: Environmental > Aquatic > Deep subsurface > Groundwater | place: Rifle, Colorado...
CTCGGCCACGAGCCCATGGATCCCATTCAATCCGGTCTGCTCCTGGCGCTTCAACATGATGGCCCGCACCCCTTCGTGATATCCCTCGTAGTTTTTCTGGAGCTCTTCCAAGGTCGCGAGCTGGGAGCGGCTCTCTTGCAGCCGTTCTTTCAAGGCCTCGATGGTATTTTCCTGCTGCGCTTTTTTTTCTGCCCCCTGTTGGATGATCGCGGCGATCCTTTCGATCTCCCGCTCGATGTCGCGGGCGCGCGCCGAGGAGCGGTCCAAGGCCGTTCCTCTTTCCTTGCGCTTTTCCTGCCAGGCTTCCACGGAGCGGGCGCTTTCGGCCGCGGCAACCTGGGTCTTGGACAGCTCGACTTCGATCTCCCTGCGCCGCCTCTCCATAGCGCTGAGATCATTCTTCAGCTGGGAAACCCGATTCATCGTGTCGATCAGATCGTCTTTTTCTTGCTCCAGCGCTGAGCGGAGGTTCCGAATCCTGACCTTTATTTCCTCTAGCGCTTTTTCCTTGTCGCGCAGAAAACCTTCTTCGAAGAGGGAAAGCTGGATGAACTGATCCTGGGCCTGTTTTAGCTCGTCAATTTCCGCGGCCAGGGTGGCGAGTTTGCTTTGCATTTGCGCAAGTTCGATCCGGGTTTGCCTCTCGGTTTCTGCTAAACGTTCCAGATCCTTGCGGTCGAAATCGACTTTCTGTTCTTCCCCCTGGATCTGGACCTTACGCTGATAAAGCGTCTCTTGCCTTGCGGCGATTTCTCTTTCCGCCTCCAACAGGGATAGCCGGATGGCTTCGCTTTCCGCCTCCTTGGAGTGAAGCGTTGCAAAAAGTTGGGCGGAGTGATCCTCCGCTTCCGCCAGCTTGAGCTGGTGCCCGGCGATATCCTCCTCCAGGTCGCGGCTCTGAAGGGTCGCCCAGGCGAGGTCCTTTTCTTTTAACTCTTGTTTGAGAGATTTGTAGCGCTCGGCTTTCTTGGCCTGGAGTTCCAAGCTCCGGATTTGCCGTTCGATCTCCCGGACAATATCGCTGACCCGCAGCAGGTTTTGCTGTGTCCGCTCGAGCTTTCGTTCCGCCACCAGCTTGCGGCTTTTGTATTTGCTCGTTCCCGCGGCTTCCTCGATGAGCGCGCGGCGCTCTTCGGGCTTGGCGTTGACCAATTCCTCGATGCGCCCCTGTTCCACGATGGAATAGGCCTTGCTTCCTGCCCCCGTGCCGAGGAAGAGTTCAATGATATCCTTCAGCCGGCACGGCACCTTGTTGATTTCGTATTCGGAGTCTCCGGAGCGGAAGAGCCTACGGGTAACCATGATCTCACTGAAGCTACTGTATTCGGCTGGACCCCGACCGTCGGAGTTGTCGAGGATTAACGAAACCTCCGCCATCCCGGTGGAAGTTAGGCTCTCGCTACCGTTGAAGATGACGTCCTCCATCATGTGACCCCGGAGGTGGCGCGCGCTCTGCTCTCCCATGAGCCAGCGCAGAGCGTCTACAATGTTGGACTTGCCACAGCCGTTGGGCCCGACGATGGCCGTTACCCCGGGATTAAACTGCAGGACGATGCGTTGGGCAAATGACTTGAATCCCAACAATTCCAGGCTCTTAAGGCGCATAATTCAATTCCCTAGCAGGGAGGAGTCAATAGCACACAAGTGGCTGATTTAATTGCCACTATTCCACAAGAGCGAAAGCGTGTCAAGGAAAAAGGACAATATAAAGGATGTTTTTATGAGAATACCACAATATATTGGGATGGGGATCAGACAGATCTACGGACCTGTGCCCGTTAGAAAAGGTAATAAGCTATCTTTCCAGAAGCTCTGTGTTCCAATAGGACACGTCAACCGTGCTCAAGAACGGGAGCCATTCCCGGTAGCGTGACAGGTTAAACGTTTCCTGCATAAATGGGGTCCATTTCGGCTTGTAAGGTTTCCGCAGCAGGGTCAGCTTCGCCTCTTGGGGAGTTCGCCCCCCTTTATGCCTGTTACATGCGTGGCATGAGCAAACGACATTTTCCCAGGTGGATATTCCCCCGCGCGATCGGGGTATCACATGGTCCAGGTTGAGCTCATGGCGGGGAAGTCTGTGGCCACAGTACTGACAGGTGCAATTATCACGCGCGTAGATATTGTAGCGGCTAAAGCGGACCTGTCTCTTGGGGACCCGGTCATACCCCACCAGAAGGATCACTCTCGGTACACGAATGACCCGGTTGACCAGCCCGATGGATTCGTCCCTGACGGAAACGGAGAGGTGACTCCAGCTGTCAAAATCGAAAGTTTGGTACTGCTCGTTTACTGCCCGCGCGATGCCTTGATAAAGGAGCGAAAAAGCCCGCCGCACTGAGGTCACGTGGATAGGCAGGTAGGAGCGATTTAAGATGAGCACCTTCGTGTTGAGAACCAAATAACCCGGTACGGTAGTTGCGTAGTTCATACCGCGTTTTGAGGGACTAGAATGAATTTATATTGTCGTAGCAGATTCTAATTACAGCCAAAATATCGGTGCGGAGGTAAAAAGTCAACAGAAAGGGGGGTATGGGCTGTATATCGAGGCTCTTGCTATTAGCCTGATAGTGGACTATAAATTGATCTGGTTTTGTCGTTCCTTATCGATCTGTTATAGATCTCCAATGCTTGGGAGAGATCCCGCCATTTTTCCCCCGCCCGAGCCGTAGACCAGATTAAAAAGCACAACTCATGCAACAAGACATCTTTATTAACTCCACGCCCCAGGAAAGTCGCATTGCCATCGTAGAGGACAAGGCCCTCGCCGAGTTCTTGGTGGAAAGAAGACAGGAGAGAGGCATCGTCGGGAATATTTACAAGGGCAAAGTGGCCCGGGTGCTTCCCGGAATGCAGGCAGCCTTTGTAGAGATCGGCATGGACAAAGCTGCCTTCCTCCATGTCTCCGATTTTTCCACCGCGTACGAGGCCGCCTCTCCTCCTCCCGGGTCAGAAGACGAGATCATCTTCGAGGGTCCCAAGCCGTCCTCCCATCGCCGTCTTCCGATCGAGCGGCAGCTGTCGCGCGGACAGGAGATCTTGGTCCAGGTCGCTAAAGATCCGCTGGGGATGAAGGGGGCCCGCATCACGTCCTACATCTCTCTCCCGGGACGATACCTGGTCTTCATGCCCACAAGCACTCACGTCGGCATCTCGCGCCGCATCGAGGATGACAAGGAGAGGAAGCGCTTGAAGGAGATTGCCCTCTCTGTTTTATCCAAGGAGGGGGGTTTTATTTTGCGGACAGCCTGTGAGGGGCGAAGCAAAAGGGAGATTCAGAGGGATCTCGCATTCCTGACCAAACTGTGGCGCGGGGTTCAGAAAAAGGCCGAGGGTGCAACCGCTCCTTCTCTCATTCACCAGGATCTCGATCTCATCTCCCGTACCATCCGTGACTTTTTTACTACGGACACGCACCTGGTCGTTATGGATCACGTCAAGGAATACCGGCGCATCCTCGATTTCGTGGGCCATTTCATGCCTCGGCTGAAATCGAAGATCACCCTCTATTCGCAAGCCGAACCGATCATGGACCATTACGGCATCGAAGAGCAGATCGCCAAGGCTTTGGAGCGCAAGATCTGGTTGCATTCGGGAGGCTATATCACGATTGAACGCACGGAGGCCTTGACCGCCATTGATATCAACACGGGGCGGTTCGTGGGGAAAAGGAACCAGGAGGAGACGGTTTTCAAAACGAATCTGGAGGCCGCGCCGGAGATCGTCCGCCAACTGCGGCTGAGAAACGTCGGCGGCATCATTATCATTGACTTTATTGATATGGAGAAGGAGGCCAACCGCAAAAAAGTATACGACGCGCTCAAGGAGGCGATCAAGAAGGACAAGGCCCGCACCAACATCTTAAAGATCTCTGAGCTGGGCTTGGTCGAGATGACTCGGCAGCGGACGCGAGAAAGCCTGGAGAATGTTCTCCTGAGCGCATGCCCCTATTGTGAAGGCCGGGGCCGCATCAAGTCCCACGTCACGATCGCCTACGAGATCCTAAGGGCGATTAAGAGGGAAAAGAACCACCTCGAAGATGGGAAAAGGATCCAGGTCAGGGTGCACCCGGATATCGCGAACTTCCTCTATGACGATGAAAGTCGCAGCCTGGACAATTTGGAGCGCGAGATCAACCGTAAGATCATCATCAAGGCCAGCGAGGAGCTGCACCATCAGAAGTACGAAATCTCTGCTATCTAACGGGAGCGTAATAAGTCTCGTTGTATTGGCTCGGGGAGCGGAGCCTCCCATCCTCAGCTAGCGCTGCGGTAAAGCTTTACCGGCGCCAGGATCAACGCGCCGATCAGCACCAACGCCCCTGACAGAAAAAAGGCCCAATCGATGCCGTATCTCCCGATGAGAAAACCCGCAATCATCGGAGTCGGAAATACTGCAATCTGGGTTACTAGGGACGTTAGCCCGAAGGAGGCGGCCTGGATCTTGGAGCCGGCGACGTCCAGGATCGTTGCGTGCGTGATGTTTAGCAGTGTGTAAAAGAAAACACCGATGGCGCTGATGACCAGCCCGAGCAGGATCCCTGGAGTTGCGACGGCCAGCAAGAGGAAAAGGATGCCGAGGGACAAGAAGGAGGGAAACAGAACGGCCCTTCGGCCGTAGCGGTCGGAAAGATAGCCCAGGGCGGGTTGCGAGACAGTTCCCATCGCGTGAAGCAGGGCAATGTACACGCCGAGGATGAAGGGTGAATAGCCGAGATGTTCTTGCAAATAGATAGGCAAGAAGGTGATCACAACGAGCCGGCCCATCTGGAGAAGGCCTGTGGCTGCCGAGACAGCAACGAAGAGCGGGTGTCTCACGAGCTCTGCCATCTCTCGAAACTGGCCGCCGCGCCACCTCTGGGACTCCGCATGCGTAAAGAAATCTGCCAGGCTCCACCAGACGATGATCCCGAAAAAAAGCCCAGGTAAGACCTGCATGCTCAGCACCGTGTGCCACGGTAACGCGACCAGCAGCAAGCCGACGCCAAGGGGGGTTAGCGTGTCGCTGAGCGTTGCGCCCATACCGTGAATGGCTAGAGCCGTGGCTCGGCGATCCGGAAAACGGTTGGACAAAGATGCGGCGGCCGCTGGATGCCAGAGCGCTGAGCCCAGCCCAACAAAGCCAGAGCCGAGTAGCGCCCAGAAAAAGAGGGGCGCGATTCCCATGAGAAAATAGGCGGTCCCCATAAAGGCTAGGGCGGAGCCCAGAATGAGGGCGCGCTGTCGCACCAGGGAATCTGCGAGCATGCCCATGGGCAATTCCAGGCTGCCCATAGCCAGCTGTCGGGCCGAATTCAGCGCGCCGACTTCAATGTCGTTCAACCCCAGCCCCGCCTTGAGAGATGGGAGGACGACCGGGAAAAGCTGCTGGAACCAGTGAATGAAAAAGTGGCCACCGGTCAGAAATCCCAGAAGCCGCAGCCGCTCGACGCCGATCCCGCGCATCGCGTGAAGGGGATTTTGCAAGCTCAGGTTCCCTTATCCCCTTGACCCCAGGTACGCAACGGCGTCGATCTCGACCAGGCACTCCGGCCTCAGGGCCTCGACGCCGAGGGTAAGGCCGGCGGGCATCCACTGGCTGCCCTTGTAGGTCTTAAAGAATTGCTGGTAGGTCGAGGCGAACAGCGAGCGGTCCTGGCCCTCTAGCAAGTAGACTGTAGTTTTCACCACGTCGTCCAGGGTGCCACCAGCCGCCTCCACGATGTCCTTGATGTGCATTATGGATTCCTCTGTTTGCATCACCAAGTTGCCTGTGCCGATGGTCTTTTGGTCGAGGCCGACGGAGTCCTGGCCCGCTATGAAGAGCCAGTCGCCAACGCGCACGGACTGGGAGAACACGCCGGCAGTCATTCTCACCTTGTCGCTGGAGACGTACGTTTTTCCTTGATCGCCGGTCGCGACGGAGACAGACCGCTGGAGGACGTTCTGGCCCAGGGTCCGGACGCCAATGCGCGACTGGGCAGGGAACTGCTCCAGCTTAAAGACGTTGCTGAGCCTCTGGCGTCGGGTGTCGCGGTGCGCGGCCTGGACGCTGGGATCCACCATGTGACAGAGGAAGTTGTAGTTGCGGAAATCATCGCTGAGCGACAGTCCCTGGCTCTTGAGGATCGCCTCGGTCCTGTCCAAGATGATGTTCAACTGCTGGGCCATAGCTGTATATAGGTCTGCGCCCACTGCGGCTTCCTCACCCGCATCGATGCCCGAGAGGAAGTAGAGGTCTCTTACCCTTACCCCGTGGCAGCGACTGCCCTTGCTGAGCGGCACTCCGGGGACACTCATCTGGCTGCGGTCCCGGCTATCCGAGGCCACGGCATCCATCCGTACGGCGCAGCCTCCATCCAGACCCGTGACACCGAGGAAGCAGGTCGCAGGGCACGCGCGCTGAGGACTTGGGAAATATTCGCCGAGGACGCTGGCCACGGCGTCCACGTCGTCGTAGTTGGGCAGCAGGACCCATAACGAGACCACGTTGTCCAGGTCCTGGTCCACCTCTCGGAGAGCCGTGCGCAGGTTCTCCAGCGTCCGGCGCGCCTGGCTAGCGGCGTCCCGCGCATGGCCGGTTGACCCCTCTGGCCCCCTGGCGTCCTGGGCCAAGAACGTCAGCATTCCTGCCCTGACTCCCTGAAGGAAGAGGGAACTCTCGTCAAACAGCTTGGCCGAGGATATCCTGTCCATGACGCTAACCGCCTCCCGGAGTAGTGGCTACGATGATGCGAACAGTCTTGCCGTTAAAGAATTCGTGCGTAGATGCGCTCACAGACCCCACGACAAGGGCAAGTACAGCGGTTGTCGCTATCAGGCAACGACATCTCCCATTCATAAGGAGCCCCTCCCTGTATCTCATGTAACTATTTTTGTGTTCTATTTCCCGTCTTGCGTCGCCAAACCTGACGCCACACCGTTGCTTTGTGGAATAGTCGTAAAATCCGACGACACACCCTACTTCAACTCAAAAATGGATTCAACGACACGTAACCGGGGAAACGGCTTGACAGCGTCCTTTCACGCCCCTAAGCTTACGTCTCCGGTGGTGACGAACGATGCGTTTTTACGACGAACTTGTCATTGGGGCGATCGACCTTCACTGCCACGTGGACCTTGAGTTCTCTGCGGCGGAGCCCAAGCGGGAGCCCGAGGCCGAGTGGCTGGTCAAGGCGGAAGCGATGGGACTCAGAGGCGTGGTGCTCAAGTCTCATTGGTGGCCCACGGTAACCGCCGTGCCTCTGATCCTGGCTGCGACCTCGACCAAGGTATTCCTCTGGTCCAGCGTAACGCTTAACGCCTCGGCCGGGGGCCCGAACCCGTGCGTGGTCGAGGCCGGCGCGGCGTTGGGAGGGAAAGTCATTTTTTTGCCTACCTGGGGCGCGCTCAACGATATTCAGCGTCGAGGCTTCAGCCATCGGCTTCTCTCGGTTTACCGAGATTTTTCCCGTCTGGACAATCCAGGCTTCGTTTTCACGGACGATCGGGGTAATCTCCTCCCGCTGGGACAGGAGATCGTCCAATACTGTAAGGCCAAGGATCTCACTTTGGGAACAGGGCACGTTTCCTGGCAGGAGTCCCTGGCATTCGCCCAGGCAGCGGAGCAGATGGGATTCAAGCGCTTGATCCTGAATCACCCCTTGAGTGATATCATCGGCGCTCCTTTGGATGCCCTGCAGCGCGCAGCGGAACTGGGCGCCTTTATCGAGACCTGCTGGAATCAACTCGCTCCCGGCCGCATGGATTCGCGCGAACTCGTATCAAAGCTTCGCGTGATCGGTCTCGGCCAGGTCGTCGCGAGCACCGATTACTTTCGTCCTTACAGCCCGAGTCCGCCCGAGCTCTTTCGCATGTTTCTCGGCATGCTTCACGAAGGGGGCCTGACCCGCGAGGAGATCAAGCAGGTGGCCTGTATCAATCCCGCCAGGGCGATGGGCCTGGAGTGAGGCGCATCAGATCTTGGGCCACCAGGCGCCAATTTCTCTTAACGGATTCGCACCGAACAGAGGTATCCGGCTGGCCCCCGGCCATCGCCCCGTCTATCGCGACCACACCGATAAGCAGATCCTCTTCGGTTTGCAGCCTCTCGGCCCTTTAAATTTCCCCAGTAGCAGCAAGCATGTGCTGCGGTGAATAGCGCGTATATTCTCCGCATAACATACGGTGAATGTGCTTGAAGGATGCGGTGATTATATGTTATATTCTCCGCATGAGGTACGGTGAATGAGTCGTTATATCCATGAATTGCCGGACTGGCCGTCGTTTAAGTGGGACCAGAAAAAGCTAGCCGGCCCGCTGGCGGCCTTGCGCCACCGGCAGGGGCGGCTGATCGGCCGGATGGAGACCCTGGGATTCCCCTTGCGGGCAGAAGCAAACCTGCGGACCCTGACTCTGGATGTTACTAAATCTTCCGAAATCGAAGGTGAGATTCTGGATCGCGATCAGGTGCGATCTTCTATTGCACGGCGCTTGGGTATGGACATTGGTGCGCTGGCACCCGCTGACCGCAACGTCGAGGGTGTGGTCGAAATGATGCTGGACGCCACGCAGAAATACAGTGAGCCGCTAACCGCCGAACGATTGGCCGGCTGGCATGCGTCGCTTTTCCCCACGGGCTACAGCGGCATCAGGAGAATCGCAGTTGGCCGGTGGCGCGATGATGCCAAGGGACCGATGCAGGTTGTTTCCGGCGCGGCCGGACGGCAACGTGTGCATTTTGAAGCACCTGCAGCAAAGCGTCTTAAGAGAGAGATGACACTGTTTCTCAAATGGTTCAATGGCACAGATGATACGGATCCTGTCCTGCGGGCCGGGCTTGCTCATTTGTGGTTTGTCACCATTCATCCCTTCGAGGACGGAAACGGTCGCATCGCGCGCGCGATCGCTGATATGGCTCTGGCTCGTTCGGAACAGAGCTCGCAGCGTTTTTATAGCATGTCGGCGCAGATCCGCATTGAACGAAAGACCTATTACGACATCTTGGAGAAAACGCAGAAAGGCGGCCTTGGTATTACGCCCTGGCTGGAATGGTTTCTCGGCTGTCTCGACCGTGCCTTTGACGGTACGGAAGAAACGCTTGGCAGCGTCCTCCATAAAGCACGTTTTTGGGAAAGGCATGCGGACACATCGTTCAACGACCGCCAGCGTCTCATGGTGAACAAGCTGCTGGACGGCGTTGAAGGCAAGCTGACCTCATCCAAATGGGCGAAGATTGCTAAATGCTCGCAGGATACAGCCTTACGTGACATCCTCGACCTCGTTAATCATGGCATTCTTGCCAAGAACCTCGGAGGCGGGCGCAGCACCAGCTATTCCTTGACGCAGGCGGACGCGCCGTCGTAGCGGTCTCAGTGCTGGATCTCCAAGAAGCCGCGAGCGAGCGTGGCATCTGCCTTTATGGCCGCGGGGAGATAGACAGCGCTCCGAGGCCATGCTGTGGGTTACGTGAAAGGACTCCTTTTCCCCGCGAATTGTGCCTGCGGCACGGCTGCCGGTTTTAAGGGGTGCTTGCTTTCAATCGCGGGCGGCAGATACAATCACCGGGATAGAAGGCCGTACCGCAAGAGGATTTCGAGGTGGAAGATAAGCAAGTCCCGCTGGTGATGGAAGAGGTGGCTGACCCCGAGGAGCTTGCCAAAGCGCGGGTGCAACGCGAGCGATTCGATCGTAACGCCGCTTGGTTGCAAGCGCGCGCGTCGGAGGTTTACACGCGCTACCGCGGCAAGTGCATCTGCGTTGCCGGCGAAGAACTGTTCGTCGCGGACACCCCCGAAGAAGCCCTGGCTTTGGCCACCGCGGCCCATCCCGAAGATGATGGCAGCTTTCTCCGGTACATCCCCCGCGAAAAACTAGACCGCATCTATGCGAATTGACGGCGAGTGGCTTCTGTGCGACGACGGCATCGTGCGGCCCGTAATTCGCGGCGAGATTCTGGCTGGCGACGGTACCTGGCAGCGGGCGGAATTCCTAGTTGATACCGGCGCGGATCGCACCGTGTTCAGTGCGGCCGTGTTGGCGGCGCTCCGTCTCCAACCCGTGGTTACTCAAGCTCGCCTCGGCGGTGTAGGGGGTGTGGCCGATTCGGTCGTCGTCGAAACCCAGGTTCGGCTCACTCGTGAGGAGGCTGGCAAGGTGGTGTTCCGGGGCCAGTATGCCGCTGTCACCGAACTGGAAGCGCTCGACATGAGCGTGCTGGGCCGTGACATCACCGGTTTGTTTGCAGTGATTGTCGATGGGCCTGGCAGTGTCGTCTGCCTGCTCAGACAGCAACATCAGTACACCATCAAGCAAAGTTGAAGGTCGCCTTCCACGCCATGCAGCGGGGCGTGACCGCTCCCCTCTCGCATCCAAGAGACGGAGTTCACCACGTGAACCTTCGGACTTTCGGAATTCCGAAAGCGCGAGAAGCCAATTCGCTTGGATTAGCTCCGTCTGGCCGGCGCATAAAGATCCCGGCATGATGGCCGGAGGCAAGCCGAGACGAGGTCGCCCTCCCACGACACGGAGTGTTTTTGAACAATGTGGAGGCGGGATAAGGGGTCTTTTACGGCGGGAAAGCCATCCATACGACCTGCTTGC
>Ga0209211_10012712_pt1 | contig 10554 bp, 14 predicted proteins | sample RifGroA2_FD_183992 | JGI IMG/M metagenome (GOLD analysis project Ga0209211, IMG submission 183992) | Groundwater microbial communities from Rifle, Colorado, USA - Groundwater A2 (SPAdes) (version 2) | ecosystem: Environmental > Aquatic > Deep subsurface > Groundwater | place: Rifle, Colorado...
CAACCGTTCCACATCCACCACTTCGAAAGCCTGACTATGCCCACCCTGCAACTCAAAATCTCGCCGCTGCAAAACCCCTCGCGCTACCGCGCGCTGGCCGAGGCGCTAACCCGTATCACGCACGAGCAACTGGGCAAACGTGCGGAGGTGACCGCGGTGGTGATCGACGACGTGCCCGCCGCGCGTTGGCATGTGGGCGGCAGCGATGTGCAGCGCCCCACGGCGCTGCTGGAGATCAGCATCACCCAGGGCACCAACACCGCCGAGCAAAAGGCCGCCTTCATAACCACCGCATTTGCCGAGCTGGAAGACCAACTCGGCGAAGGCCACGGGCTGGAGCCCGCCAGCTACGTCATCGTGCGGGAGGTGCCGGCGACTGACTGGGGTTATGGCGGGCATACGCAGGCGGCGCGGGCGCGGGGTCCGGCAAGTGTTGCGCCCGCGTGCTCTGAAGCCGTCTAACGCAGAAGTGACTGGTCGAGCACCGGCGAGCGCAGGTCTTCCGCCAGTGCGTCCGTGTCGACGGAGGGGAGGGGCGGCACTCTGGATGGCGTGGCCATCAATGGCTTCCAAATCTGCCGAGTTGTTGTAGCCCATCGGTGAGTCCCCACAGGGAAATGCACCAGCCGTCACAGCCTTCGCTGATCACCAGCCCGGGGAGGTCGTTGGCATCGACATCGACAAACTTGACCGGCTTGCCCGGCACTTCGCCCCGATACGCGTACACATCGCCGTGCACCACGAATACATGGTGCCTCTGTGCGTTGTAGAACCCGTCCTTGTCTTTCACTGTGGCTCCAGGCGCAATGACGGTGAGGTAGGCGCCCCCAGGCCTGCTGACAACCGATGCGGTGGAGAGCTTTAGCTGTTGCTTCATGGTGGCGAACCGCGGAGCGTCTGACTGAATCAGGCTGGCAATGGCGTCCAGCTCCTGAGATGTAATCGTGCGGACCGTCCACTTGGGGGTCCGCGGAGGAGTGGTGGAGAAGAGGCCGAACTCCCAGGTGTCTGACTTTGGTGAAGGCCCCTGCACGCTAGCGCCGGCCGATTCCCAGTCTTCCTTCCCGGAAGGGAGTTTGAATATCTCCAATTTGCATGGGGACTTCGTGCCGCCCTGAAGAGAGAAAACCGCGCGTCCCGTGTTGCAGTGCTGGGCAAGCGCCTGGAGCGAGGCGGGGCTGTCAAAGCGGACCTGGACCTTTCCGAGATCTGGCGACAGCCATGCAAAGAAGAGACCCGGGCGTGAGCTGTAGCTCTCGCTTTCTGATCCTGCAAGGCAGGGTGCTGCACTTGCCAGGGCGATCACAAGCGCGGTAATTTGCTGGGCTAAAGGCATGGGGGCGTTCAGTGAATTGGATAGAGAAACACATGGGCTATGCCATGTGCCATGCGCGGGATCCCGGACATGACAACCTCCTGCACGTGGCGTGCACCGTACTCGCTGTGGGTTTTACCTGACTTTTGGACAGATGCAAAACCCCCCAACAAAACCCGGCACGCACCCTGCGAACACACCGCTGTCAGTAGCCTCCCGCTCCATCCGGGCTTCTTCAGGGCAACAAGGAGTTCTTGATAAAAAAGCCACCAGCCGGTTTGAAATCCCCACCACCCAACTCGACGCCGCCCAGGCTTTTTACGAAACCGTGCTGGGCTACCTGGACGCATCGCCCTCGCTGGACGCTGCGCTGGAGCGCACCGTGGCCCAGGGCGGGCAGATTGCCTAGTCGCGCACCAGACTGCCGCCGGGCATGGATTTCTTCGCCCACATCACCGATCTGGACGGCAACCGCGTCTGTCTGCATGCCCTGGATTGAGGCCCGGGTGCAGCATTATTCTGCTATACCTTTAGGAGCTGCTTGCGCAGACCCTACAAGGGGTAGAAGACCATTTCATGTAAATTCGTCCCGCGCCAGCTTACGCATCCTGGCTCGGTCTTCGGTGCGCAGGCGTACAGAGCCATCACCACGGTGGTCCTACATTGAACCGGTTGGCGATGCCGCCCTAACGGAGAGCCCCATGGACAAGACCAATCCCCCCACCACCTTTGGCGTATTCAAACCCGTGGGCCATACGCTCATGGCCTTTCACACGGTGGACGCTTTGCAGGCGGCCCAGCAGGTTTTGGCAGAGAAAGGCTTTGGCCCGGCCCGCCTAGTGCACTACACCCCCCAGGAGATGCTGGCCCAGGTGGACACGGAGTTGCAAAACGCCAGCCCGCTGGCCAACTTCGGCTACGAACTGGACCTGGTGCGCCTGCACAAGGCCTTTGCGGAAGACGGGTGTAGTTTTCTGGTGGTGGAGACGGGCGACGATGCCAGCGCGCGGCTGGTGGCCGATCTGGTGCCCATCCTCCAACCGGCCACCGCACAGCGCTACGGCCGTTTCATGATCGAAGACCTGACCGAGAAGCTACCTGGCCGCCAGCTCGACAAGAACGCCTTGCCCTCGGGTTCGCTATGAAATTGATAGCTGTTCGCGCAAGCATCATGGGGGCTAGAGGCCTAAAACACGGCGGCCTTTCTGGCGCAGCGGCTGGAGGTGTCCGAGCGCACGGTCTACCGCGATGTGGCCGACCTGCAGCACACGGGCGCTGACCTGCGCCGCTGATGTTCACCGTGGATGAGGCGTGTGCGCTGGTGGCCTCGGTGCGCATGGCCCAGGTCTGGCAAGACTTCCGCAGCTTCCGGCTGAACCGCATGGCGCGGCTTGAATTGTTACAAAGTGCAGCGGGGCGTTTTGCCGACGAGCCCGGCAAAACCCTGGCCGACTACCTGCGCCGGGTGGCGCCGCCCGAGGCCATAGCCCACTTGTAGGATGGTGGCGCGTAGGGGCTGTGTCGCCCGTGCGCTGCAAAAACGAACAATTTGGCGCCCCTGGCATTGACCTTTGCGCTTAGATTGCCCAAGCTCTAACGCGCTTTCCATTTTTTGTGTTCCCAAGGTCCCTTCATGACTGATGCTCCCCCCCTGATCCAACGGCTGCTGAAGCGCTGGCCTGCCAAAAATCCGCCCCATCCCATCCAGGCCTTGCTGGACCAGGGCAAGCTGGAGGCGCTGTACCAGCCCATCATCACGCTGCAAAGCGGCGCGATTGATGGCCACGCGGCGCTGGTGCGCGGTCAGAAGGACGCAGACATGGGGTCGCCGCAAGCGCTGCTGGACGCCTCGCAGGTTGCGCAGCTGCAGACGGAGCTGGAGCTGGCCTGTGTGGACAGTGCACTGCAGGGCTGGGGCTACCCCCACACGGCCGGGCGCATTTACCTCAGCCTCAGTGCGGACACGCTGATTGCATTCAGTGAACCTAAAGCCTTGCAACGCCTCGAAGGCCTGTTTCTCAAAAATCAGGTGCCGTACAAACGCGCTGTGGTGGAAATCACCCAGCACCGCAAGCTCAAAGACCTGGCGGCGCTGGAACGCACCACCACCGCGCTGCAGGCGCTGGGCTGCACCATTGCGCTGGACGATGTGAAGGCCTCGCAGCGCAGCCTGGACCTGTGGCTGCGCCTCAAGCCCGCCATCGTGAAGCTGGACAGCCGCATGACCACCGACTTGCAGCAGGACCCGCTCAAGATCAAGGTATTGCGCAAGCTGGCCAACCTGGGGTTCAAAACTGGCGCCAGCTTGGTCGCCAAGGCGGTGGAGGATGCGGCCGACCTGCGCATCGTGCGCGATGCTGGCATTCAGATGGCGCAGGGCCACTTTTTGGGTTTTCCGGCGCCTGCAGCCGTGGACACGCTGAATCTGCGTGCCCGCAATGTGCTGGCAGAAAAATGGTCGCCCCCCGAGCCTACATCCCAGCCCGGCGAGCTGGTGGCGGCCGACTCGGGCCTGCAAAACCTGGTCGGCATGCGCTGGTTTGACTAGCAGGCTTACAGAAACCGCGTGGGAATCGCGCTGTAGAACGGGTACATGGGGAAGTAGGGCTTGGCCTCTGCCAGCACGCGCTGCACCGAGGGGCGGTCCATCAGCCTGTCGAAATAGGCGCGCAGATGCACCAGCGGCTCCGGGATTGGTTCCAGCGTGTGGGCATAAAAAAGCGCGGGGGCGGCGGCACAGTCGGCCATGCTGAAGGTGTGGCCCGTCGCCCAGGGCCGCGTGGCGACTTGGGTGTCGATCAGTCCGTAGGCGGTCTGGATCGTGGCCCGCAGCCCGCTCACGTCCCCCTTGGCGCCGCGCAGGTGGTCCAGCACGATGTCCTGCATGGGCTCGTGCACGTAGCTGTCGAAAATGCGGTCCCACAGGCGCACCTGCAGCGCGTCGTTGGCGTCTCTGGGAATCAGGGGCGGTCGGGCGGCGAAGGGGTCGAGGTACTCGATGATGATGGATGACTCCGGCACCGTGCGCTGGCGTTCGTGGTCGCGCAGCAGGGGGAACTTGCAGAAGGGCCACAGGGCTCCCAGCTCTGCGCGGTCCTCCTCCGCGCCCAGGTCGATGATGCGTGCTTCAAACGCAATGTCATGCTCGTACAGAGCAACCAAAACTTTGTGGCAGTACGAGGCCAGGGGGTGGTAATAGAGCGTAAGCGACATGGTGGTTCCGGTGCGGGGTGATCAAGCCGTTTGCAAGAGCGACAGGTAGTCTTCCAGCACATCGATGTTGCCGCCCCAGCCCTGGCGCATGCTGTCGTGGCTGGCCGCGAACAGGGCTTCCTCTTCGGGCGTGGCCTCGTGCGGTGCCCACACCAGCGACATCAGTGTGCCGCCGTCCTGTTCGGTCAGTGTGGTGGTGGAGTGGGTGTACATCGGCCAGCCGGCCGCCCAGGGGTTGCGCGTGACGCCGCCCTGCGGGTCGGAGAAGCATTGGATCAGCACCAGCTTCTGTGGCGCTTGCAACTCGCGGAACAGCCACTTGCCCCACAGCTCCATGCCACCTTCGATGGTCATTGCGTAGTGGTAGGTGCCTCCCACGCGAAAGTCCAGTTGGCTATGCGTCACCGTGCTGCCCTTGGGGCCTAACCAGTGCTGCAGGTGCTCGGGTGAGGAATACACCTCCCACACCAGCTGGCGTGGGGCTTTGAGCAAACGGGAAATGGTGAAAGGGGCGTGCGTCGTCATTGGGGTTCCTCACTGGATGGGGGTTGCAGGGTGGCTAGGTAATCTTCCAGGCGGTCCAGCCGCTCTTCCCAGTGCTGGCGGTACTGGGCCACCCAGTCGGCGGCCTCGCGCAGGGGCTGGGCTTCGAGCTTGCAGGGCCGCCACTGGGCTTGGCGGCCCTGGCTGATGAGGCCGGCGCGCTGCAGCACTTTCAGGTGCTTGGTGATGGCGGGTGCGCTCATGGCAAAGGGTTTGGCCAGGTCGCTGACCGAGCTCTCGCCACTGGACAGTCGCGCCAGAATGGCCCGGCGGGTCGGGTCGGCCAGGGCGGCAAAGGTGGTGCTGAGGGCGTCGGGCATGTGTTTAATTAACCAATTGGTAAATTAAAGGAGAAAAAAAGGGCGGTGTCAAGCCGCCGGGCGTTTGCTCTCGGGCGTGGTGCCGCGGATGTGGCGCTGGTTGTTGCAAAAGTCGTGGCTGATGGCTAGGTTCTCCAGGTGGCTGCTGCCGCCCTCGCTGCGCGGGAGGATGTGCTCCAGCGTGGCATCGGCATGGGCCACGTGCTGGCCACAGATCCAGCAGGGCACCTTGCCATGCAGTTGGCGGGCCACAGTGCGGTAGATCTTTTCGCGGGTCAGGGACAGTGCGGTCATGGGGAACGGGGCGAAAGCGGGTGGAAGTCGGGCAAAAATAGGCGGAAAGGAAGAGGGTCACCAACCCCGACATCCTAATTGTTCAGCCGTGGACGGTTCGGTTTGCTGCGGTTTTAGGGCTCAGGTGCAATGCGTACATGTCTATGCATCACACCCTGCGCGCCTGGTGGCACCGCCGCCGCGCACCACCCCCCGTCAGCGTTATGCCCCTGCTGGCGCGCCGCTCAATGCGCGCCGTATTCCAGCCCTTGGTCGATTTACAAAGTGGCGCCATCGTGGGACACGAGGCACTGGCGCGCGCACCGTTCACGCAACCCGATCTGACGGTCAAACGCCTGCTGCAGGCCTCCCACGAGGAGCATTGCCTGAAAAATTTCGAGCTGGCCTGTGTCGAGCTGGCTTTTGAACATTGGGTAGAGAGTGAGGCACGGGGGCAACTGTTTGTGAATCTGAGCGCTGTCACCTTGGTGCTGCTGCACAGATCGGACTTGAGCGGCCTGATACTGGAGCGCTTGCGCAAATGCGGCATACCGGCGCGCCGGTTTGGTGTGGATGTGACTGACTACGGCCTAGTGCCTGACCTGGATGTGTTGGCGGCGGCCTTGAAGCCGCTGCGTGCGGCCGGGGTGATGGTGGCGCTGGATGACTTCAAACCTTCAGACCGGGGCATGCGGGTCTGGGCCAAGGTCTTGCCCAATATGGTGAAGCTGGCTCCGCGTTGGACGCATAACCTGGCCAACGTGCCAGAGCAGGCCAGAATGGTGCAAACCTTAGTTCGTTTGATGCGCAAACACGACAGTCTGCTCGTGGCCAAGGCGGTGGAGTCAGAGTACACGTTGCGCGCCGCCGCCCGCCTGGGGGTGCATTGGGCACAGGGCCATTTTTTGGGGAGCCCGGACAGCGCCCCTTGCCAACAGCTCAATCTGCGGGCTCTCCAAGTGCTGCGCCAGGTAGCTTGAGCGGCGACCTGGGCTTCAGGTGGGGCCCAAATCGTGCAACACATGTAGCAGCTCGCCAATGCTGGCGTTGAGGTGGCTTACGCCATCCTCGCGTTGGCTGCGCGCAAAGGCGTGCCAAGTGCCGATGTTCAGGATCTCCAGCTTGCCGTAAGAAATTTTGAGCCAGCCGTTCTGGGCCAATTGCTGCACATATTCGGAAAACAGCGTGCGTGACACGCCGCACAGCGAGGCCAGTGTGGTCTGGGCGATAGGAATCTCCACTCCCTCGCCAAAGCCGATGGTGGGCGGCCGGTCCGATTTGTAGGCCAGCGCCTCGGCAAACTGGGCCAAGCCCATCACCACGCGCAGGCAGGGGTTGCCCAGCTTCATCAGGGTCAGCGTTTCCGACGTTTTTTGTACCCGCCAGGCCATGAGTTTGGCCACGTAGCGTGCAAAGTGAGGTTCCTGCACAAACAAAGCGTCAAAAGTGGCGGCAGGCAGCGTCAGCACCTCGGTGGCTGTGAGGCACACGTAGTCGGCAAAGCTGGGCTTGCGGTTGATGATGGATTGCTCGCCAAACCAGGTGCCCTTGCCGTAGATGGACAGGGGAGTGGAGTCCGAGTTGGTGGTGGAAATGGAGGCCGACACCAAGCCGCTGATGATGTACTGCCAGTGGCCTACCTCGCTGCCCTTTACCCATATCTTGCGTCCCGCGTCAAAGGACTGCACCTTCACCACCATAGCGGTTTGCGCAGCCACCGCGTCACTGAGCCCCAGCTTGCGCAGGCGCTGCAGGATATAGCTGCTGGTTGGCATGGCTTAGGAGCAGGGCGGGTTGGCAAAGTGGTCAAAGCTGGCCCAGGGGCCGGGCAGCAGCGCACCGCTGCCGTCCACCACGCGCACGCCGGCCGTGGCCTCGGTGCGGCCGATGCGGGTGACCGGTGTGCCGCTGGTCTGTGCCGCGGCTTGCACGGCGGCGGCCCGGTCGGGCGGCGCGGTAAACACCAGCTCGTAGTCGTCGCCACCGGCCAGCACGCACTGCAAAGCCAGCGCAGCCGGCATTTCAGCATCAAATGGGCCTCTAGCCCCCGTGGAATATGCGCGAGCAGCTAGCAAATACATAGCAATATCCGCCTCCACCGTAGCCCCCAGGCCGCTCTGGGCCAGGATGTGGCCCAGGTCGCCTAGCAGGCCGTCGCTCACATCGGCCGCGGCGGTGGCCACGCCCCGCAGCGCCAGGCCCAGCGCCACGCGGGGCGTGGGTTGCTCCAGCCTTTGGCGGGCCTGGGCCAGCACGGCGGGCGGCAGATGGATCTTGCCTTGCAGGCATAACAGCGCCAGTGCGGCATCGCCCAGCGTGCCGCTCACATACACATCGTCACCCACCTGGGCACCGCTGCGCAGCAGGGCCTGGCCCGGAGGCACCTCGCCCATCACGGTGATGCAGATGTTGAGCGGGCCGCGCGTGGTGTCGCCGCCCACCAGCGCGCACCCATGCGCATCGGCCAGCGCAAACAGGCCTTCGGAAAACGGTTGCAACCACTCTGCCCGCGCCTCGGGCAGGGCCAGCGCCAAGGTGAAGCCCAGCGGGCGGGCACCGCAGGCGGCCAAGTCGCTGAGGTTCACCGCCAGCGCCTTGTGGCCCAGGGTGCGCGGGGCTACATCGGGGAAGAAGTGGCGGCCGCTGACCAGCATGTCACTGCTGACGGCCCACTGCATGCCGGGTGTGGGCTGCAGCAGGGCACAGTCATCGCCCACACCCAGCGCCACGCCGGCGCCCAGCGCCCGGCCAGGGCGCCGGAAGTAGCGCGCAATCAGCTCAAATTCGCCCAGCCCGGCCACAGCGCGTCAGGCCCCGCTGTCGCGGGCAGGCCAAAAGAAACTCAGCGGCGCCTGGCGCAGGCGCGCGAATACGGCACCCTGGATGCGTGTGCGCCCCACGCCCGAGACGTTGTGCGCCTGCAGCGCCACGCGGAAGGCCAGGTAAAAACTCACGCCCACATTCAGTACGCCGATCAGCGGAATGCTGGCCACGGCCCACCACAGAGCCGGCAGTTTCACCACATCCCAGCCCAGCGCCGCGCAGGCGGCCGCCAGTTGCCCGGTGGACAGCGTGACGTGGCGCACGTCCAGTGCCAAGCCCAGAAACGCGAGGATGGGCGGCACCAGCCCGAGCATGAAGCCCAGCGAGATATTGGCTGCCAGGCCGGAAATGTTGCGTCGCATGAAATGCGCCCAGCGGTCAGCCCGCGCCGTGCCCAGCCAGGCGGTGATGCGCGGGTTGTAGCGGATGGCCGAATCCAGCCGGTGCAGCACAAACCAGTTCTCCACCCAGCCTGCAATGATGCTGCAGGCAAACAGCAGCACGCCGGTGAAAGCCGCAAACAGCAGGCAGGGACCCAGCAGCGTGAGCGAGTGCAGCACGTAGTGCGCCTTGTCTTCGCTGATCATCGGTTGGCCCAGCGTGAACTGCATCGCCAGTGACAGTGCAATGACCACCGGAAACACCATGGTCACGTTGCCCAGTACCGCGGCGACCTGCGAGCGCACCAGGTGGCTCACCTCGTCCACAAACCCGCTCAGCGCGGTGTCGTCCGAGATGTCCTTGAGCTTGGCCGCCATGGCGGGCGCCGTCATGGCGGGCTGCTTGGTGGCCAATGTGTAATGCATCAGCTGGATCAGCACAAAGCTGGCCGCGTAGACCACGCCCGACCACATGCCCATCCAGAAGGCTGACAGGCCAAACGCCATCAGGCCGAACTTCATGGCCGTGGTCAGCGCGGTGAGCGCGCCGCCGCCGGCGGCGTTGCCCAGCATTTCGCGGTACTCGGCACGGGTACGGGTGATGTAGTGCTCGCCGGTTTCGCTGCTGCGCTCGGCCACCTTGGCCGCCAGCAATGAGGAGTTGGACGCCACCAGTGCGCCAATGCTGCGCTGCTCCTGGCTCACGCTGGCCAGGTGCGAGACCAGGCGTGCGCTGGCGCGGTGGCTGTCGTCGTCCAGCAGGCAGTCCAGCAGGGCGCGCACGCGCAGCACACGCTCGCGCAGTTGGCGCAGCCGGAACACCAGGTCCACCGAGATGCCATGCGCATCCAGGTGGGTGTAGACCGAGGCGGCGGCGTGGCGGCAGGCTTCGAGCTGGCTGCGAAAGTGCTGCACCGCGGCCTGGGTGTCCTGCCCGGCCAGCCAGGCTTCGCGCACGGCGTCCAGATCGGCCGCCAGGCTGTGGAAAGGGCTGGCGTCGCGGGCCGGGGTGCTCATGCGCAGGCGGATTTCGGGCGAGAACCCGGCCGCGCGGATCTGGCTGGTGCAAAAGGTCATGGCGTCCAGCAAGGTGCTGTGCCAGTGCGTGAGGCCGGGGTGCAGTGCCGCGTTGTGGCCCACGGCGGGGGTGCTCAAAAGCTGTGCCAGGCGCTGCAGGGTGGGGGTGGGCAAGGCCGCCAGCCACTGGGCGTCGTGTGCATCGTCCAGCACCAGGCCAAACAGCTCGGAGGCGTCGGCCGTCTCGGGCGTGGCGGGCAGCAGTTTGTGGTGCAGGCGGTCCACCAGCTCGCTGACAAACGCATTGCGCGAGGCAAAACCGTAGTCGGAGAGCAGGGTGCTGCCGTCCACCGTGTGCAGCAGGGCACGCCACCAGGCCTGCAGCTTCTCGGCAGTGGCGGGGCGTGCATCCAGAATGTCCAGCAGCAGGTCGACCCGGCCCACGGAGGCCTCGGGCGTGCTGTTGTCGCCGCGTATCCATTCCAGCAGGCGGATCAGCCAGACATGGCGCTCGACCAGCCCGCCATCAGGGTTCAGCGTCTCCAGCAGGGTGGAAATATCGCTAGGCACGGTGGGGGCCGCCATCAGTGCAGGGTGCGGGAGCCACCCGCGTCACTCAAGGCGTCCAGCACAAACATGGGGATGTCGGCGTCAAACTTCTCGCCGTCCT
>Ga0209211_10012715_pt1 | contig 10553 bp, 12 predicted proteins | sample RifGroA2_FD_183992 | JGI IMG/M metagenome (GOLD analysis project Ga0209211, IMG submission 183992) | Groundwater microbial communities from Rifle, Colorado, USA - Groundwater A2 (SPAdes) (version 2) | ecosystem: Environmental > Aquatic > Deep subsurface > Groundwater | place: Rifle, Colorado...
TGGTATCGAGCCTTATTTTATCAAATAAGGGGCGTTAGTTTTTACACACAGCATGTTGGCGGGTAGTTATAAGGCAAAACAGTAACCTTTAAAATAGTATATGCATTACTCAAGAGGGGATGGTTATGGAAACTAACAACACTAAAGATGCCAAGGGCACTTTTCGCATTAAAAAAGGGTTTGCGGAGATGCTGAAAGGCGGCGTCATAATGGATGTAGTTACAGCTGAACATGCTAAGATAGCTGAGAAAGCCGGAGCTGTGGCTGTCATGGCTTTGGAAAGGGTTCCTGCCGACATAAGGAAGGCAGGCGGCGTTGCAAGGATGGCAGATCCAAAGAAGATAAAGGAGATAATGGGGGCTGTTACTATCCCTGTAATGGCAAAGGCAAGAATAGGGCACATTGCAGAGGCTCAGATTCTTGAAAGCTTAGGCGTTGATTACATTGACGAAAGCGAAGTTTTGACTCCTGCAGACACGAAGCATATTGACAAGTGGGCTTTTAAAATACCTTTTGTGTGCGGCGCAAGAAATTTAGGAGAGGCCTTGCGCAGGATAAATGAGGGGGCCGCAATGGTAAGGACGAAAGGAGAGGCAGGAACCGGCAATATCGTTGAAGCAGTAAAGCACATTAACCTGATCAATGAGGAAATTAAAAAATTAAAATTCATGTCCAGGAAAGAGCTGCAGAGGGAAGCTGCTAATATACGGGTTCCTTTTGAATTAGCAGAAATGGCAAGAAACATGCAGAGGCTTCCTGTGGTAAACTTTGCAGCCGGCGGGGTAGCAACTCCTGCTGATGCAGCTTTGATGATGCTTCTTGGGGCGGATGGAATATTTGTGGGCTCAGGGATATTTAAGTCAGAAAATCCTGCCAAGACAGCAAAGGCTGTTGTTGAAGCAACAACACACTATAACAGGCCTGAAATTGTAGCTAAAGTATCGGAAGGATTGGGGGAGCCGATGAAAGGCATTGAGATAGATAAGCTGGAAGTAAAGATGCAGGAACGGGGAGTTTAAATTTATTTTATTATATCTTATACTTTTTATTGATTTTTAATATTTGATTTAACATATTGGACTTTGGGAAAAAATGAGCAAAATGAAAATTGGAATCTTAGCGCTGCAAGGAGATTTTAGGGAGCATGCGGAAGCTGTGAAAAAGCTGGGAGCGGAAGCAGCGCTTGTAAAGCTGCCTGAAGACCTTGACAAGGTTCATGGCCTGATAATTCCGGGAGGGGAAAGCACAACAATAGGGATGCTGATGGAGAGGCATAAACTGGGCAAAGCAATAAAGAAAAAGCATAAGGAAGGGATGCCGATTTACGGCACGTGCGCTGGCGCGATAATCCTGGCAAAAGAAATTATTGAAAGCAGGCAGCCAAAGCTCAATTTAGCGGAAATAAGCATAAAAAGAAATGATTACGGAAGGCAGATAGACAGCTTTGAAGCTGAGCTTGATATAAAAGGCATTGGGAAATTTAAAGGTGTTTTCATAAGGGCGCCGGTAATTAAAAAAATACATAATGGCGCGGAGATATTGGCAGAATATAACAAAAGCCCGGTCATGGTAAAGCAAGACAGCATACTGATAACAACGTTCCATCCAGAGCTGACGGATGATTTAAGGGTCCACAAATATTTCATGGACATGGCAAAGGATTATTCTAAGGTAAGGGAAGCGCAGATAGAATTGGAGAAAAGTCATAACGGGGTATAGCCTATTTTTCTATTTCTTAAACATTAAAATTAACCATAATCTATTTAAAACAATACTTGCTTACTAATGTTATTGTAAAATATTGTAACATTGTTGGTGGCTATTAATGAAACAATACCTTGATGCTCTAAAATATGTTCTTGAAAAAGGCGCTGACAAAAAAGATAGGACTGGCGTAGGAGCGAGAGCTGTATTTGGGATGCAGATGCGCTTTAATATGGAAGATGGCTTTCCTGCGGTAACAACAAAAAAGCTGGCTTTTAATTCAATGAAAGGAGAGCTATTATGGTTTATAAAAGGCAGCTCTGATAATAATGAATTAATGAAAATGGGCTGCAAGATATGGGAAGCTAATGCAAATGCACCCTATTGGAAGCCAAAAGCCAGATTTCCTGGGGATTTAGGGAGGGTTTATGGCGTGCAATGGAGAAAATGGAAAAACTATGAAGGAAAGGAAACTGACCAGCTTGCAAGTGCCATCAGGATGATTAAGGAAGATCCAAACAGCAGAAGAATAATAGTAAACGCATGGAATCCTGGAGAAATTGAGCAGATGGCTTTGCCGCCATGCCATACTTTTTTCCAGTTTTTTGCTGCTGATGGAAAATTATCTTTGCAGATGTACCAGAGAAGCTGCGACATGTTTTTGGGAGTTCCGTTTAATATTGCTTCATACTCATTATTGCTGCATATGGTTGCGCAAGTCACTAATTTAAGGCCATACGAGTTTGTACATACATTAGGAGATGCGCATATCTACCAAAATCATTTTGAGCAGGTAAAAGAGCAATTAAGCAGAAAGCCATTCCCATTATCGCAATTGAAATTAAATAAAAATATTAAGAATATTGATGATTTTAAGATGGAAGACATTGAATTAATAAATTATAAGTTCCATCCTATAATTAAAGCTCCAATGGCGGTTTGAAAATGACAATATCACTTGTAGCGGCAATGGGCAGGAATCGTGTAATAGGCAATAAAGGAAAACTGCCATGGCACATGCCTGCTGACCTGAAATATTTTAGGGATAAAACCAAGGGCAAGCCTGTTATTATGGGAAGGAAAACTTTTGACTCAATGGGGAAGCTGCTGCCGAATAGGACAAATATTATTTTAACAAGAGACAGGCATTACAAAGCAGATGGGTGCATTGTTGCGGATTCTGCTGATGAAGCGCTGAAATCAGCTGGAAATGCAGGGGAGATAATGGTTATTGGCGGCCAGAAAATATTCGAGCAGTTTATGCCAATAGCCGACAGGATTTATTTAACAATAATATATGCGGATTTTGAAGGGGATGCTTATTTTCCTAAATATGGAAAAGAATGGAAAGAGGCAAGCAGGGAAAGGCATAATGCGGATGAAAAGAACCCTCACAATTATGATTTTATAGTTTTGGAGAAATGAATATGCTTCCGTCTGGTTTTTATGATATTTATGTAACTGAATAAGAGTAACCTTTATATATAAGCTAATCTTCCTGTTTAGTAAAAAGAGTAAGGAGATTTAACACTTTCTCCGGTTAGATTTTGTTAAAATGTTAATGATGCTATAATGGTTTATAGGAGGTTTAATACAAAATGAGCTATAGAGGAATGATTTCAGATGCTGACTTAATAGGAATCATGTTTGACCTTTCCCTGCACAATGCAACAGATTTGGCAGCGAGGCGTGGAGTAATAGGTGTGTGGGATGCTCCGGGAAATAACAGCATAGACAGAAGGGTAGATAGTTTTTGGGCTACTTTCGAAGAATCATTGGGTAAAGGATTAGATGCTGCTGTAGAATTGGAAAGGCAAAAACGATATGCTGCACAGGTTAAAGTTGCCGAGCAGGTTGTTTTGGGAAGCGTAGCCCAAGATGTTAAAGGCTATCTTTTGGGTATAGGTACAAGAACGAGTGTTAGATATTCTCCTATAGTAGAACAAACAGAAGACGGAATACAGATAACGGTAAACGTAAAAGGAACTTTTGGAAGTGCTGGGCGTAAAAATGCGACAGATAGGGATGTAAGCGCCATGACAAGAAATATTAGCCTGGGACAAATTTCCTTTGACCACACTCCCACGTTAGCAATAGACCGGTATGAAGTAGCAATTAGGCCTTTGGAAGGTATTCAATTACCCAGTTCTAGGGGGCATACTCATTCATTCCAAATAGCTTACCGAGCATTAGTGCCGACAGGAATGTTGGGAACAATATATGCTACGCACCCTAAGCAATAGACTATTTTTCTTAACAGAATTCTTAAAAAAAAGTAAATGCCTTACAATATAGATGAACTCCCAGAAGCCAAATAATAAATTTTCCCTATAAACCCGCTCTTGATTTCTCTTCCAATACCTTTTAAGCCTTGGCCCTGGCTTTCCTTCTTATTTCCTGGAGGGGCATTTCTTCCAATTGCAGCTCTTCCTCTTCCTCTTCATAGGAAGCAAGAACCTGCTTTTCCTCATTCAGAATCATCCTGACAACTTCCATGTAATCCTTGGCCCCCCTGGAACTTTTGTCATATGAAAATATTGACATGCCCTGCTCAGGAGCTTCCTTGAGCTTGGAATTTATCCGTATTGGGTTTGTGGTAATTTCATAAAACTGGCTTCTTATCTTGTCCAGATAGCTCCTGCAAAGCTTGTTTCTTTGGTCGTACATTGTTGGTATGACTTTAGTTATCTTTATGCTATGGTCAAAATGCTTGTTTATGACTTCTATAACTTTTGTCATTTTCATCAGCGCATCAAATCCAAGGTAATCAGTTGAAACCGGTATGAAAGCCTCCTGCGCGTAAAGCAAAGCATTCTGGTTCAATATCCCCAAAGAAGGCGGGCAGTCTATTAAAATATAATCGTAGCCCCTAAGTCCTTTGAGCTTTTTTCTTAAGACATACTCCCTGTTTGGCATTTTTGCCAATAAAACTTCCGTCTTTGTCAGGGTTTCCCTGCTCGGTATGACATCAAGGTTTTGCCCGAGGTATTTTTTGCACTGGTCTATATCAGCATTTTCTGCTATGATATTATAAATGTCTTTTTCCCCTTTAATATTAAGGCTTGTCGCAATATTTCCCTGGGCATCAAAATCGACGATAAGAACTTTCTTGCCATGCCTGGAAAGCCCGGCAGCAACATTTATTGTGGTAGTTGTCTTTCCCACACCGCCTTTTTGGTTAATAATGCAAATCTTTCTCAATGTCTCACCTCAATCATAATTTAATAAAGTTTGTATAGGTTTTTCTATACTGGTATATAAAGATTATTATTATGTACCATCAATACCCCTAGGAATTAGCTATTTTTCCCCTGCAATTTTTGCTGCAGCACCCCTTTAGGGCTTCAAAGCACTTTTCGCATGCAGTAAAAAACTCGTCGCATTTTGTAAAAGCGCAATTATGCAGCTCTGAATTGGGCAAATGGCATAAAGCGCATTGAGTTACCGGCTCAGATTTATTATTTGGGCCTATATCTATAGCTCCCCTTTCGTCAAATACAAAGCATTTTCCTTCCCAGTGCGCGTTTCCGCATTCAGCGCCGTAATTTAAAATCCCATCATGCAGCTGATAAACATTCTCAAACCCGCTCTCCCTGAGCAGCGCGGAAGCTTTCTCGCACCTTACACCGCCCGTGCAATAAGCAATTATTTTTTTATTTTTGATATTACCCATTTTTTTGAGTTGGCTTATTTTTGAAGGGAATTGCCTGAATGTGCCAATGTTTAAATGAATCGCGCCTTTAAACCTTCCAACCTCATATTCATAATTATTCCTTGCATCCAATAAAAAAATATCTTTGTTAGAATCCAATAAACTTTTCAATTCCTTTGCTTCAATATATTTTCCCTTATTTTTTATATCCACATTAAATTTTGAAGAAACAATTTCATTCCTGATTCTTACATGGAATTTAATGTGGATATGCCTGTTAATATTTCCCCCCTTAAATCGAATGCCTGAAAATCTTTTATCTTTCGTTAATCTCTTTTTGTATTGCCGTATCCCCCCATCACTTCCGGAAACACAGCCGTTTATTCCTTCTTTTGCCAGCAGTATTGTGCCCAGCAGGCTAAGGGATTTGCATAATTTAATCTGCTCTTCCTTCAGATTTTCAAGATTCTCTAAATTTACATATTTGTAAAAGAGGATGTTTTTCATGCGCATCTGGAAAATAATGGCATTTTAAAAATTTACCTGAAATTTGTCCCAAATCAGTCGGTAAATTTTTTATTATTAAACGCAATGTTTAAAAGCAATTCTAAAAATATAATGCAAAATGACCCAAGTTGTAACGGAAAAGTATAATCCCAACAGCGTTCTAAAAACTTTTGCATTAAAATATAACTCACTTGGAAAAGAAGCTGTAGGGATTATGAACTCTGCATTTAAAGGCAATAATAATGTAACATTGGACACTGCGAAGTTAGCGGAAGGTTACCCTATAGCTAGATTAAATCTTTACCAGGCTTTTGCCCTGGGCCAAATAGTATCGCAAATAACAGGATATAATGCCCGGCTATTGACGCCCGCTTACTTACAGCTGCTTCGTGCAATCGGCTACATCGGGATAGGCAATGCGCAGGATCTTGCTGTAGTGGCTTATCCATCACAAGGCCCTAATGAAGAAATAAGGGGGCATTTGATAGCCCAGGCAGCGGAAAGAGGGGTCCAATTAACAAATCCAGAAGCAGTAAACGGCTCAAAGGATTACCTCCCGATAGTATTCCACAACATTGAAGTTATACCTGATGGCAAGTTTCCGCATGGCGCAAGGCTTGATATGGGAGAAACAGGAGTTGCTTATCCTGTGCCAATCCTGTCTACACATGCTGAACCGCCTAAATATTCTTCAATGGATCCCGAATTAATCAAAAGCGGATTCCCTGCGGCCATGACCGCTGAAGGTGACCGTATGTTAGCTCTATCCAGAGATGGATTGAGAAGAGTGTTTGTGGATGACAAGACATTATACGCATGCGGCAGCATGCTTACCTTTCCAGATGTTTCTGCCGGATTGACTTTCATAAATGTTCCGCAAAACCTTATTGCTGGCTTAGAAAAAATTTTAAAAGGAACAAGAAGCTTAGCTGATCTAAGCGAAGAAAGGTTAACACAATTAGTATCTGGATTAATATAGAGGTTTCTTAGGATATTACCTCTTTGTTCTTGGCATTTCTAAAGAATAAAAGGATAGGCTACAATTCAAAGCCAAAACCTTATTTCCTGCAAACCCTGCTCTCCCTTGCAGCCTTCGCAACCGCAGCAGCAACCGCAGGAACAACATTCTTGTCCAATGTGTAAGGCAGAATATTATCTTTTGCCGGCTCTATGCAGCCAGCAATTGCCTTTGCGGCAGCAATTTTCATCTCATTATTTATTTTAACGGCTTTCGCATCCAAGGCTCCCCTAAAAAGCCCGGGAAAAGAAAGTGAATTGTTTATCTGGTTTGGATAATCGCTTCTTCCGGTTCCTACAATGGCAGCCGCTTTGCTGGCCTCGTCAAAACTTATCTCAGGAGTTGGGTTAGCCATTGCGAATACTATAGCATCTTTATTCATGGATTTAAGGTCGTTAGCAGTAAGCAAATTTCCTTTTGATAATCCAATAAAAACATCCGCTCCCTTGAGCGCATCTTTTAAAGTTCCCTTTCTTTTGCTGTTTGTTATTTTTGCCATTTCTTTTTTAAATTCATTTAAGTCCCCCCTTCCATCATAAATTATGCCCTTGCTGTCGCACAGGACAATCTCTTTTACAGAAGTGCATATCTTTTTATCAACATTAACGCAAAGCAGAATCTTAGCTACTGCAGTGCCTGCAGCTCCAGCGCCGTTGATAACAATTTTTAAATCATCTATATTCTTGCCGACAACTTTTGCAGCATTTATCAGGGCAGCTAAAACTACAACAGATGTCCCGTGCTGGTCATCGTGTATCAATGGTATTCCCAAATCCAGCAGTGCTTCTTCTATCTTAAAGCATCTTGGAGCTGCAATATCCTCTAGATTTATGCCGCCAAAAGCAGGTGTTATATTCTTTACAATATTAATTATTTCATCATCATTTTGCGTTGAAATGCATATGGGGAATGCATCTATGTTGGCAAGCTCCTTGAACAAAACACATTTGCCTTCCATAACCGGCAAAGAAGCTTCCGCCCCTATATTGCCCAATCCCAGAACAGCGCTGCCGTCTGTAACAACCGCAACAGAATTTGCCTTCATGGTGTAATCATAAACTGCATTTTTATTTGCAGCTATTTCCCTGCATACTTCTGCAACTCCGGGGGTATAAACCAGGCTTAAATCCTGTTTTGTCTTGATACTGATTTTTGACTTAGTTGCTAATTTGCCTTTATTTTCCTTATGCATCTTTAATGATTCTTTTCCCAAATCCATTTGTATCACCTTTTAGATTTAATCAACCTCTATTATCTCCAAGGTATCCACATTTCTCCTTGGATTTACATCAGACACAACAATTGCCCTATCTCCTTTAACAAGGAAATTATGTTCTTTAAGAATCTTTACTGCATTTTTAACAAGGGTTTCATAACTGCTGCCGAAGTCCATAATAAACGGGAAAGTGCTCCAGTAAGCAATAAGCTTTCTCCCCACATCATCGCTGCCCGTAAATGCAAAAATGTCCGTATTTGGCCTGTTTTTTGCAACCATTGAGAGCAGCTTCCCGGTTTTTGTAAAAACAATTATAGCTTTAGCATCTAGATTTTCTGCATTAATGCACGCACCCAATGTTATGGCTTCCTTGACATCTTTAGTCTTTATAGATTGAAGCGTGCCAAAAGTAAGCTCGCTCTGCACGTTCTTTGCTATTTTGTGCATTGTCTGCACGCATTTTACAGGATAAGCGCCTTTTGTAGTTTCCCCTGAAAGCATAATGCAGTCTGCTTTTTCAAAGACCGCATTAGCAACATCTGTCACTTCAGCTCTTGTAGGCCTTGGATTGCTTATCATTGATTCCAGCAAATGTGTTGCTATTATAACCGGCTTTCCTGCTTCTATGCATTTTTTAACAAGAATTTTCTGGACTAGGGGTATCTGCTCAAATGGTATTTCAACTCCTAAGTCTCCTCTTGCAACCATAATGCCATCCGACTCTTCCAATATTTCATCCATATTGTTTATGCCTTCCTGGTCCTCTATTTTTGCTATTATCATTGCATTTGAGCCAAGGCCATTAAGCAGATTTCTCATATCTTTGACGTCCTGCTTTCTCCTTACAAAAGACTGCGCTATGAAGTCAGCATCATTTTTTACCCCAAGCTTTATTGCGTCTTTGTCCTTCGGCGTTATCGGGGGAAGGTCTGTCCTTATTCCCGGCAGGTTTATGCTCTTTCTTTTTCCAAGCCGGCCCTTATTTAGGACTTTGCATGTTATGTGGTATGGGCCAACCTTCAATACCTCCAATGCAATCAGGCCGTCATCAACAAGAATTATATTCCCTCTTCTCACCTTGTTTATCAGGTTTTCATAGTCGACAAAAGTGTGCTTTTCCCCTTCCTGTATGTCGCATGCGCTGCTTACTGCTATCTTAAATGTGTCTCCTTCTTCCAATCCTAAATCTGTATTTGCGCTGGTTCTTATCTCTGGGCCTTGAGTGTCTATCATCAATCCTATGGGGAATGCCATTTCCCTGCCTATCTTTTTTATGCGCTTCATGACCTCAGAATTCCACTCTAATGTGCCGTGGGACATGTTAAGCCTTGCAATGTTCATGCCATTGACTGCCAGAGCCTTTATTGCATCTTCACTTTCTGTCTTTGGGCCGATAGTGCATATAATTTTGGTTCTTCTCATTTTTGACCTTCGATATTTTTTATCTTTGCCTTTGATTTTGCTGAACCGGGAGAGTCTGGTTTGCTGGCTAATAATTATTTAAACAGTTGGAGCCATCACGCCTTGAGGAATAAGGCAATGGCTAAATCAGCACCAGAACTAAAAACAGCAATGATAAAACTAAAACCTTTGAATGAAATACCATAAGCGATAGTTTATATGCCTTGTTTAAATAATTTGCGGTCTAAACTTTTGCGTTTTCCTATACAGAACCTGCGGGTTTTTATGAGTAAAGTGCAAAAGTTTAAGCGGTGATTACGGCGGTAATGCAGATGGAAGTTAGATGCTCATCGGAATCCATTTTTTAAAGTTTTTTTTCTGTCTCGACGAGCTAAAAATTTATAGTTAATATGATTCTGCATTGCATATTTTAGTAGCCAAAAAATATTTATAGTATAAACAAAACATAAGGCATTATGGACAAAAACCAACTTGATTTTGAGAGTATAGCACCTAATTTTAAGATTATACTATCGGAAGTATGCTCGCAATTGAAAACTAAATTTGGGGGGCATTTTGACAGTGATGTAAGATTCAATCGTATAAACAGAAAACGAGAATATCCTGGCATAGGGTTTGAAGTTTACTTAAAAAAAGGCATAATGCCATTGTTTAATGCGCTAAAATTCCGCCAATTCTATGATTGGCGGTAAACTAGTGGCGGAATTCGCTGAGTCAAAAACCACTTACACGATTTATTAATGTAAACATGCCACCAATCTTTGATTGGTGGTTTTTGACTAAAAAAAATATTTTTCATGGTGGATTAGCAAGGGGAGAACAAAATAATTTAGAGTTAACAATAACCATAGATGATTCTGCTTATGAGACTGCATTTAGGGATATGATTTATCCAACAATACTAAAAATAAAAGGATTTTTGGGCAAAATTGGACATGGCACTTGCTTGGTTCGCATTTTTACTAAAAGATCTAAAACAAAAAAAGAATTGTTTAATTTTTAGCTTTGTTCACTTCAAAACTCCCCTAAGCCTT
>Ga0209211_10012716_pt1 | contig 10553 bp, 8 predicted proteins | sample RifGroA2_FD_183992 | JGI IMG/M metagenome (GOLD analysis project Ga0209211, IMG submission 183992) | Groundwater microbial communities from Rifle, Colorado, USA - Groundwater A2 (SPAdes) (version 2) | ecosystem: Environmental > Aquatic > Deep subsurface > Groundwater | place: Rifle, Colorado...
ACCCTATTCAATCCCGGTAGAAGTCAATTTTGCAGCATTCGTATTTTCTCTTGTGAGGTCAGCCTTTATACATCTTGGAGAAGAACCGGATCCAGTTACCGGAGAAAAGAAGATATCTCTCCAATTGGCGAAAGAGACTATAGATATTATCTCAATGCTTGAAGAAAAGACAAAAGGAAACCTGACACAGGAAGAAGATCAGTTGATTAAGAATCTGCTTTATGCCTTACGCATGAGGTTTGTCGAAATAGCTTCCAGGAAAAGTTGATACTGAAAAAGGAGAGCGGTTGAAAAGAAAGGCTATTACTATTGTCTCCCTTGTCTTTTTCTCTCTCCTTATAATTTTCGCCTCACTTTATCTGAAACATGAATACCTCACCAAAATAATTGAACAAAAGGTTCTTCATAAAGTTGAAGATGCCATAGGCCGGCGGATAGAGTTCTCCGGCAGTCACGTCAGCCTGTTTCCATTTTACTGGCAACTGAATAATGCTCACATTCTGCAGGAAGATAAAGAAAATACCCTGCTCACAGCTAAAGAGGTCAGGGTATACCTCAGCCTGCTTAAATTACAGAGAAAAATAGTCCATATTGAAAATATCAGATTTGTTGAGTCTTCTCTTGTAATAAAAAGATATTCGGACGGCAGAATGAATATCGAAGGTCTCTTCCCGGACAGGCCAAAGACAGGATGGCATGTGAAAATAGACAAGATGCAGGTAGTAAACGGTCGTATTAAAATCAGCGACCAGGTTACAGGCAGAGATGTCGTTCTAAAGAGTGTGGCTGGTTACATCTATCCTGACCTTGACAAAAAAGAGGTTAGTACGGACCTTTCAGGAAGCGGTGATTATAAGGACCCGTATCTGTCTCATAAAAATCTCAAGGCTAAGGGAAATCTTGTCTTTGTGATAAAAGAGAAGAAATTAAACAGAATAAAGGTCAGGGACATTAATATCTCTTCACGTAAAGGTTCATATATATCAGCGGACGGTTTTGTAGGACGCGATGGTTATGTTGATCTTAAAGGTAAGGTATTTGTTTTACTGAACGATATTGCAGGGAATATCCCCGGCAAGAAGGAATTAAAGGGCAAAGTAACATTTAATGGAGGTATTAAAGGCAATCTGCCTCTGCCTGTAATAGATGGCAATATTGATGCGGAAGGTGTTGCATACGACGGGGTAAAATACGGGAAAGTGAAAGGCAGACTTTTATGGGAAGAGAAACTCTTTACGCTTGCCAATATTAAAGGAAATATTATCGGTGGCGAGATTGACGGAAATATACGTATTGACCACAAGAATGGAATCCCTTCATATACCGTAAAGCTTAAAGGGAAGTCTTTAGAACCATATAAGGTGCTGTCCCGTTATGTTTCTGGAATAAGTTCATCTCTTGATAAAAAAGGTGTCTTTGATATGGAGATAGAGGCTAAAGGCAGAGGCCTTGACAGAAATGAGATTGCATCAAAGGGGTGGCTCACATACCATGATGAAAATCAAAAACTCTCTCTTTCCGGTGAACTGAACAAAGGGCTTAATCTTAGTATTGGCATGACAGGGGAATTAAAAGATATTGCAGGTTATCTCCATATACCTCATTTCCCTTTGCATGGTGTCGCATCTCTAAGCGGCGAGATTTCAGGGACGCTTGACAAGCCTGTTGTAAATGGTGTCGTAATGATGCCGGAAGGACTGGTAAATGGCGTTACCTTTGATTCAATAACTGCAGACCTCATGTTCTCTGAAGAAACTCTTACCTTAAAGCCTGTGATATTTAAACGAAGTGATGCAATCTATAATATATCCGGTAACATAAAGTTCCGTGCACCCGGATTCAAAGACCCCTGGTTTGACCTCCAGGGGGACATAGCTCAGGGCAATCCGAAAGACATAGTCAGCATCTTCTATAAAGACCTTCCTTTACATATGAAGACCAGCGGAAAAATGAGCTTCAGAGGGGGCATTAAGGATTTTTCCGGAAGCGCTGATATGCACATCTTTAGCGGCTCGGCCTATGGGCAGACATTCGAAAGCGGTTATGTCGCAGCTACTCTGACAACTGACAGGGTTATCATTGAGAGAGTAAATGTAGAACGTAAGGATGAGACAGCCGAAGGCAAGGGATGGATAGGATTTGCCGGTGAGTCTAAGGGGGAATTTTATGCAGAGCTGAACTCGGAACAATTCATCCTGCAGAATGTGGATATCCTGAAGCAGAGGCTTCCTGCTGTCAGCGGGAGAGGTACATTGAAAGTAAAGGGGAGTGGCAAAATAAGCGATCCTGTAGTGGAGGCGGCGATACAGGTACCCCACCTCATGATTAATGGAACAGATACAGGGGTGACGCAACTTACAGTATCAAAAGAAGGAGATGCACTGAAGCTCAATGGGAATATTATGGATATACATTATGACGGGACAATGGCATGGAACAAGGATGCATGGATTGAAGTAACCGCTCATATGAACAACAGCAGGTTAAATACCTTTTTACTTCTTCTGAAACCATCTCTTGCAAGAGACATAACGATTACTGCAACAGGAGAGATAGTGTTAAAGGGCAGCCTCTCTGACTTTAACACTTTAAAGGCGGATGCGGTTCTTTCGCAGGTTACGGCTATCTATGGTGAATATAGACTGGAAAACGATGGAGAAATACATTTGAGCTATGAGGCGAACAGGCTTTCTCTTGATATCGTACGGTTTAAAGGAGAAGGCACGTCAATCGGCATGATAGGTAACCTCGTACCGAATGGAGAGGTGAATGTATTTATAAATGGTGAAGCAGACCTCAGACTTCTCACGCTCTTTACACCGGAGATCAAGTACAGCAAAGGGAAGGCGTTCCTTGCCTTCCTCATGAGCGGCGAGCTGAGAAACCCCTTTATCCAGGGTGGACTTGCCATAAGGGACGGTACGATAAGGAGCGCTACCCTGAAACAGACCCTTGAAGGTGCAGAGTTATCGTTATTTTTTAATGGCCGTGAAATTGTGCTGGAATCCATGAGCGGAAATATTGGGGGCGGCACTGTTAATGTAACAGGGAAGGTAACGACAGAGGATTTTGTTGTAAAGGAATTTGCCTTTGTCCTTGAGATTGCAGATGCCATTTTCAGGTATCCGGAGGGCCTCACATCAAAGATAGACGGTACACTTATTTTCCAGGGAACACCGGAATCGAGGGGACTCAGGGGAGAAATAAATATAGAAAAGACAGCGTATGAAAAAAAGATGAACATACGGTCGCTGGTCCTTGAACTCCAGAAAAAGAAGGTAAAGGCTGAACAACCTTTCCCGTTTATCGGGGATACGGAGCTTAATATTCATATTGCCGGTAAAAAGGACCTCCGTATAAATAACAACATCGCAAAACTACCTTTTGAGATTGATCTTATATTAAAGGGCACCATAGACCGCCCCCTTCTTTTTGGCAGGATAGAAGCGCATGAGGGGACATTTGTATTCAGCCGAAATGACTTTAAGGTGCTTTCCGCTACTGCAGATTTTGTAAGCCCTGATTCCATTAAACCTGTAATTGACATTCACGCATCTACAGAGGTCAGGGGATACAGGATAGAGATGAGATTAGCCGGGCCGGTGGATAAGATCAACCTTGCACTCAGCTCTGATCCTTTCCTTAGTGAGACGGATATCCTCGCCCTTCTGACAACAGGCCAGACAGCTTCCGAGGCTTCAGAGACTATGGCAGAGGTTGGAGCGCTTGAGGCAACTGCATTCCTTACTGCACCAATACAGGAAAAGCTGGAAGAGGCATTAACTGACATAATAAAGATTGACAGGTTCCAGGTTGACCCGTACTATTCAAGTTCATCAGCATCAGGAGGGGCACGGCTTACAGTAGGCAAGAGATTAATGGATGACCGGCTCTACGTTACATATACCACAGGTCTTACTACAGTAGAGGAGCTGATAAAATTAGAGTATCTGCTCAGCAAGAATGTATACTTAGTCGGCGAGAGGGATGAACTGGGCAGGATGAGCGGAGATCTCAAATTCAGGTTCGAGTTTAAATGATATGCACTTCTTATATTCCATTTTTCTCATCTTAATTATTTTCACTGCACAATATGCTTATTCCGCGGACGATCAGAGCACTTTCGTTGGTAAACGGATTTCCTCCATAAGGACTGTTCCTGATACCGCCGGTATTACAGACAAGGACATAGAGAAAGAGTGTGGCATAAAAGCCGGGGAAGTGTTGTTACTTCAACAGGTGAGAGAATGTATCATCCATTATTATAAGAAAGGGCTTTTTAAAGATGTAAGCGTAGAGGCATTTCAGGAAGAGAATGGGGTAGGCATTCAAATTCAATTTACAGCAAAAATGAAGGTTAATGATATTAAGATAAAGGGTAACAGCTACTTATCAGTAAAAAAGATTAAACCGGTTGTTATTGTCAAAAGAGGGGAAGAACTGTCAGACGAGAAGATTCCGGTATTAAAGGATAATATTCTTAAACTCTATAAAGGCGCCGGATTCTTTGATGCATCTGCAGAGGTATTCATTGTCCCTAAGAGAGGCGGACAACTGGCGGATATAGTTATAAAAATAAAGGAGGGCAAGAGGTCCGGAATTTCTGATATAAGGTTCACAGGTGATAAGATATTTGATGACGAGAAATTAAGATCAACTCTGAAAGTAGCCAGTGGCTCGTATTATGATGAGGCAGAAATAAAATCCGGTATAGATGCCATAACAAAATATTTCATAGAGAGAGGTTATCTGAACGTAGTTATAGAAAAATCTGAATTAGTTATTGAGAGGGATAAAGAAGAAGTGTCAGTTATTTTAGCTATTGAGGCTGGTCCTCATGTAGAGGTTATATTTGAGGGCGCCGAGGCTATAACTGCAGATACTATCAGGAAGGAGTTGTTGATATGGAAGGAAAAGGCATATGACACGGCTGTCCTTGATGAATCCGCTGACCGTTTAACGGAATTATATCAGCAAAAGGGCTATTACCTTGTGTCAATCTCACATAATGTGGAGAAGCCGGATGACAGAAATGTACGGATCCTGTTTAAGATAAAGGAGGGAGAGTCAGTAACCATAAGGGATATCAATTTTACGGGGAACTCATATTTTAAGGATGAGATACTGAAGGATTATGTTGATATTAAAGAAGGCAAATATCTTTTTGACGATATCCTGAGAGAGGACTTGAGAGACCTTTCCGGCCTCTACAAGAGTAATGGCTTCCTTGAGGTCAGGATTACCCATCAGGTTTCATTTAATGAAGATGATAAGACGCTTGGTGTTTCAATCAATGTTGAGGAAGGCGCTCAGACCCGCCTGTCAGTTATACGTCTTGAAGGTAATAGTTCTTTCAGCAGAGATGATATTTACCCCCGGATAAAATCAAGGGTTGGAAGACCCTTTAACGAGTCACAGATAGTGGATGACATCTACAACATACAATCTTTTTATCTGCAAAAGGGTCATATATATGCGTCTGTAGATTTAAAGAGCACATTTAGTCCTGATAAGACAGATGCTGAAGTTGATTACATAATCAATGAAGGCATGCCCGTATACATCGGGAATATAAATATTACAGGGAACTCATTCACCAGGGAAACAGTGGTTAAGAGAGAGTTATTGATTAAGGAAGATGAATTGTATAGTTATGAAAAGATACTCCGCAGCCAGAGACAGTTGCTGAAGCTTGGTATATTCAGGGATGTAAGGATAGAGACGGTTAACCCTGATGTAAAAGAAGATAAGAAGGATTTGTCAGTCAGGGTAGAGGAGGGTTATCCGGGGAGTGTAGAGTTTGGTATAGGTTATGGAGATGTGGAGAGGTTCAGGGGGATGTTTGAGGGGGGGTATAAAAACCTTTTTGGGACAGGACGCCAGATAACGATGCGGGCAGAGGGGAGTTCAATTGAGCAGAAGTATAGTATCAATTATAAAGAGCCCTGGGTTCTGGGTTATCAGATGGATGGGAGGTTCAATTTAGTAGACCAGATAGAGAATAAGAGGAGCTTTGACCGGCGGACACTTGGATTCTCGACAGGTTTGGAAAAGAGTTTCAGTGAGTTTATTAAGGGTTCACTTACATATCAGTATGAGGATGTAAAGCTATCTGATGTCCAGCCTGAGGCCATACTTACACCTGAAGACACAGGAAAGACTGAAGTTGCAACAATCAATCCCTCATTAATCATAGACAGGAGAGATGACCCCTTTAATCCATCAAGGGGATACATATTCAGCATAACATTCCGGGAGGCTGCCAAAGTTATTGGCTCAACACCTCAGTTTGCAAAGATAACGGTTCAGAACAGCTCATATTATTCACCGTTCAACAGGTTAGTCCTGGCCTTTTCAGTACGCGGTGGTGTGGCATGGAACTTCGGTGAGTCCAATGAAGTGCCAATATTCGAAAGATACTTTGTCGGAGGGAGGAGCACAGTACGCGGATACGACCAGGAAAGGCTTGGCATCCCCGGAAAGACCATCACCTTTGACGGCGATACATGGACACCTACCGGTGGGAACATGATGTTGATAATGAATGGAGAGGTTCGGTTCCCCCTTTTCAAAAAACTTGGGGGTCTTGGAATGGTAGCCTTTGTTGATGGCGGTAACGTCTGGAGAAAAGTGGACGAGTTTAAGGCATCAGAGATAAAGGCAACAGCAGGCGCAGGGATTCGCTATAATACCCCCGTTGGTCCTCTGAGACTGGATATAGGCTGCAAGCTGGACAGAGAGGTTGGTGAGGACAGGTGCCTGCCGCATTTTACGCTGGGGCATGCGTTTTAGCCCACACTTTTGTAGCAAACGATACAATCATGTGATTTTTGTTGAAACCTAACGGTATGGAACTATGAATGCCATATTGGTTAGAGGTTTATAACACTTTGAAAATAGAGAACTTATTTTAAATCCCCTGTTCAGGCAAGCCTTATGCAATACATAAAGACAGGTCAATAAGAATTGTGAATCCATCGAAGGGGGTGATCCCACAATGGCAACTGTAGAGAGTGTATCCGATGCTATTATCAATATGATAGAGATGGAGGGAAGCCTGACTCTATCAGAGTTGGAAAAGCACCTGGGGGTCTCTTATAACCTTATCTTTCTTGCGATCGACAAGATGGTGGTAAGACATCTCCTGATCCTGCAACGGCAAGGGGTGGATTATATCCTATCCCGGGCAGCGTAGAGGGATGAGAGAATGGATAAAGACGAGTCACGGTCTTTAGGGATTCCCCGGGCATTCAGGGATCAGATCACAGTGTCACATGATTGAGGAATCCTGCCTGAAGTCAACACTTCCAAAGATTCAGAAAAAAGTGTATATTACACCCATAAATCAACAATGTAGATATACTCCAAGCTTAAATGGGCTAAATATTTTAGGAAAAAGCAGCAACATAAAAAGGAATGTTATGCCCTCAAAGAAACTAAAAGATACTAAACCATACAATATTCTGTTTCCTCATAAAACAATTACAGACTGGGATCATCTTGTTAAATTCTACAACCAGAAACGAGAAGAATGGAGTGGATGGATATTTAGAGGGCATAGAGATTCCGAGTGGTCTTTAACGACCACAATTGAACGTCTTGCAATCGAACAATGGAGCCGTACTTATGATGAACTTCCAACAATTGAGGCTGGATTGATACGCTCCTTTAGAAGGCACTTTCTGCGCTTTTTTTTGCTCTTGGAGAAACTACTCCGATTCAAAAACCTGATAATATGAGTGCAATATGGGCATTTGATGCTGAATGGCTTTATAATGGACTTAAAGATAAACTTAATAACGAAGAAAAAAATGAATATGGTTATATTGATTTTAAAGATGTAGTTACAGACCCTAAAAGAGATAACTACTTTTTATTTCAACGTGACCAGGCAATACCATCTGTTTGTACTGTAAATCCTTTTAAACTCAATGAGAGACTTATAATCCAACAGGGCGTTTTCCTTTCTCCTGGCGATATTAAAAAAAGTTTTATAGATAATCTTGTAGCAGTTACCGAAAACAGAAGTCCCAAAAAGCATCTTTATCTTATTCTGCTCCCTAACAGTAGTGATTTTCTTAAGGTTACAATTCGTGAACTTAATCGAATGAACATGAATTCAGCCACTTTATTTCCGGGTCTTGATGGATTTGCAAGACATTTGAATAGCGGTCTTATTGTGCCCAAGTTGATTAAAGTTGGCAAAAAATAGAACTTAACCATTGTTGTAACACCTATACGTTATGACATATTTCCACTATTGATCAATAATCCTTACATATCACAAACTATTTTAGTAGTAAGTATATTCAACGGCGAGGAGTACTTCCTGAAGTTCGAGCATAGAGAGACTTTAGGAAGTACACAGCTTTCAAATTGTAATCCTTACCTGAAGGATAACTTTGTAGAATAATTGTACTGTGGCAATATAATATTTCTAAAAGCCATGTTTTCTAAAAAAATTGGCCAGTATAGGAACATATTTGATGCAGGTACGATTGACAATAGACCCTGTTATTATCTCTGCCCATGATGAGTATCGCCGGGCGCTTATGGAATACAATGAAGCAATGCAGGCATATAGGATGAATTCTTTGCATGAGAACTGGGAGAGGCTTCAGGAGGCATTGCCGAGGCTTAAGAGGCCGGCGGAGATTATTGAGGTGAATAGAAACCTGTAAGTTACCGATAAAAAAGTGATGACTCAAAAAAACATGAACTGTATAGATGTTTCTATGCCAGGGACTTTATTGTCTGTATTTAAGAAAAAGTTAATAGAGTTAATACAAACAATTCTAAGTGAAATTAATAAGAGGAGAAATGGATATAATAAGAATAAATTAGATAGGACTTTTTCTAATGCTGAAAAAGATATTTCAAAATGGGAAAATAATCCGAATGCCTTGTTGATAGAAAAAGAACGTTATATTTATGTCATAGACGGCTTATGGGCAACAATATATTACAACTCTATTGCAACATTTGTTGGAACAATAGAAGCTACCTGTAAAAAATGGAAAGTCTCTAAAGAAGAGTATAAGCAAATAGAACCACTGTTAGAAAAATGGGGATCAAAAGTTATCAAGATTGAAGAAAATCATGAAATTGGTTACCAGTTGTTTAATGATTTTAGGAACGATTTGAAGGAATTTACTGAGAAATATCCGCATTGGTTCGATGATGGTTCTTCTATGTTAGAGCTTTTTGATGAAAGGATTTGGAATCCAATATTCAAATCAAATTGTGAAAAAGTTCTTCTGTTAACTAAGAGGATAGAAAAAATATTAGATAAAAATAAGATCAAAATAAAAACTATGATTGATTCTGATTATTCTTTAATTACGCCTTTTGAATTCGAGGATTTTATTGCCGAATTATTTAAAAAGATGGGATATAACACGGAACTTACTTCAAAGACAGGGGATTATGGTATTGATGTAATAGCCAAAGATAAGAATGATGTTATCGCAATTCAAGTAAAAAAATATAGTAAAGGAAATAATGTTAGTAATAGAGATGTACAACGATTGCTCGGTGCAATGCACCTAAGAACAATCAAAGCAAACAAAGCAATTCTAATTACAACTTCAGACTTTACTATGCAGGCAAAGGAACAAGCGAAAGAAGCCCCCATAGAACTTTGGAATGGTAGTTACCTTAATAATATAGTGGAAAAATATATGCAAGATTATGATAAATGACCTTATAGTCCACTCTTGATTATGTACCTAGCACAGCCCTCAGCTGGTTAGAAAGACTCCCGCCTTTGTCGCCGACTCCCTGCTCATAGTTGTTACCCCCAGTCATTAAGATTCCATAGCTTGTTCTGTATCCCCATCAAAAGACCAGTTTATGCTTCCTTAATTTTACCATGTGCAAAAATCTGAACAGTTGTCGTCGACCCTTAGCTGAATAAAAACTAAATTTATATTTAATTCTGAAAATGTTATATTAATCTGTTTAATTCATCTCTTATAAATTTTGTGCCATCATCAGAACTTATAAAATCCGAAAAAGTCCACTCTTTATATGCACAGTATTTCTCAAAATGCTTATCCAAGAGAGACAGAGAGGCATTCTTGACTATACCCTTATTGGGGTTTATGAAATACACATTCTGTAAAATTTTATTTTCATTTAAAGCAAGGGCCAAAAGGCTTTTCACATAAATATCTGTATCAGGTAAAGAATAACCAATAATTATAACTCGTCTCGCCTCTTTTAGTTCATTATAGGCCATATCCCATAATTTTCGAATTTCAGTATCTGATTTATTCCAGGTTGGCGGCACAATAAACGTCTTATTATCCGTTACCGAAGTCCAGTTGATGGATCCATGCAGCTTAATCAATTTAATAGATTGTTCAGAATCTGAAAAAATATTCTCTTCTGGGAAATAACTTCCGCCACGTTTCTCATTGAAAAAACTGTGTATACTTCTATTCTTTATATTATGAGGCTCTTGCAAAAGTGATAAATTAAGTGGATTTTTCTGCATTATTTTGATGTAAAATAGCTCTCCTTCTGGTAGAATTTGTTTTGGAAAAACTCAC
>Ga0209211_10012720_pt1 | contig 10552 bp, 9 predicted proteins | sample RifGroA2_FD_183992 | JGI IMG/M metagenome (GOLD analysis project Ga0209211, IMG submission 183992) | Groundwater microbial communities from Rifle, Colorado, USA - Groundwater A2 (SPAdes) (version 2) | ecosystem: Environmental > Aquatic > Deep subsurface > Groundwater | place: Rifle, Colorado...
GTTCAGTTCCCGCGCCTCTTCCGGTTCCAGATCAATGCGCGTCTTCGTCATGATCACCTCCTCGAAGCAAGACCTGCTTCGAGTATAGGCGAAGTTGATTAATTGTAAAGTCATTAATGAGACACTAGCACAAATGCCAACGTAATTAGAAAAGTGACTTCGAGCGCCGACGGATTGCGCAATAAGTAAGATTTTGCAAAAACAAGTATGGGCCAATGCCAAAGATATAGCGAGTACGACACTAGACCGATGGTGACAAAAGGCGAGGTAGATAGAATATTCTTAATCCATGATGAATCTGTCTTCGCGTCGCCAGACTCACCCGACCAAATAATCAAAGCTGCTCCCATACAGGGTAGTAGGGCATAGGCTCCGGGGAACGGAATGCTCGGCGAGTATAGGTGGACTGCTGTTAGGATCATTAGCAGTCCAGCGATTGATGCAACATTTCGTACTGAATTGCTACTTGGCAAGGTAACAAGCCTCAAACCAAGTGACGCCCCCAACAATAGTTCCCACGCCCTCATATGCACAAAATAGAACGCTGCTTCGGGCGCGTATTCCACTCCCCAAATACTTAAGAATAGTGACCCTAAAAGTAAAGGTACCAGCAAGTGCAAGTCAAATGGTCGCTTCAGCCGCCACAACAAAATGAGCAACCAAGGAAAGACCAAATAGAATTGTTCCTCAACAGAAAGTGACCATGTGTGAAGCAGTGGCTTTTGCTCTGCAGGCGCATTAAAGTATCCCGACTCCTTCCAGAAAAGAATATTTGCAGCGAAGATTGTTGCAGCAATAAGACTCTGTGAAAAATCCCTATATTCTCTAGGTACAAAAAGTAGAGTGCTAGCAACCGCACAAGGCATAAGGACAAAAAAGAGCGCCGGGAAAATCCGTCGAATTCGTCTTTCGTAGAACCGCAATATCGAGAAACTTCTCGTAGCTATCTGGTCGCCAATAATCCGCGAGATAAGATATCCGGATATTACGAAGAATATGTCGACTCCAATAAACCCCCCGTTGAACCCGGGTAGTTTCGCATGATAAAAGACTACAGGGATTACCGCTAAAGCACGAAGGCCATCAACGTCTGGTCTGTATTTCATGAAATAGTGTCAAGTTCGGCTTACCAATTAATTTTTTGAGCTTGGCTTGGCGTTGCCTTTGAGCAAAACAAACGCATGCACATTGCCCACGTGCTCGTCGTACTCGACCAATTCGAGCCCGTTTTTCCTACCCCAATCCACGATCTGTTCGCGAGTGTGAAAGGTGACCTGCGGGGTGATGATGTAATCATAGAAGAAATTCGTGGCGCCGCGCCATGTTCTCTTTCCACGGGATTTGACAAGATGCACCGCATAGTAGATTGGCAGTAAGGTCGCGTAAATGAGGGCCTTACCCCAAGGACGCCTTTCCAGCCAACGTATGGGACGCCCGAGGTAGGTATACAAATAATAATAATAGCGCCATCGGCGGTACACGCCAACATACATAACTCCGCCGGATCGTAGGATGCGAGCATTCTCGCAAAAGGAGCGATGGGCATCCGGAGTATGGTGAATCACGCCATCGGAGATCACCGCATCGAATACGCCATCAGGAAGCGGCAGTTGGAGATTGCTGGCGAGAACAAATTTGCAAGATGGCGCGCGCCGACGCGCCAAACGTAACGACCCCGAACTGATGTCCACCGCGAGCAGATCGATGGCGCGCTTAGCCATGAACAACGTCGCACGCCCCGGCCCACAACCAATCTCCGCTGTTCTGGTTTCCGGCTTGAGGTACCGATTTGCAAATCGCAGAAATGGCGCTGGCTGAAGCCGTTCTATGTTCTTTTCATCCTCCTCGGTCAGGAAATCAAACGGAAAGTCGTCATAGTGCGCCTTGGTATTGCTCTGAAGATCAATATTGCTCATCGACATCTGCCCTCGAATGGAGCAGTAATGGCTGTGCCACCAAGCCGACGACGCCCCACCAGTTCATCGACCAAGGACACCGTTTCAACCGCGACCCGAGTCCAGTCGAAATCCCGGGCTCTTTGTAGACTGGCCTGTGCCCTAAGCTGAAACCACTCCGCATCATGGCTCAAGCGTTCAAGTTCGTTCGCCAGCAATTCGGCATCATGGGCAGGGAATACCACTGCGCCAGCGCCCGCCACCTCGATGTTCGAATCCGTATCGGAAACCAGCAAAGGAACTCCATGCGCCATGGCTTCCACCATGGGAAAACCGAAGGATTCGCAAATCGAAGGAAACACAAGCGCATGTAGCGTCCCGAATACCTTGTCGATCTCATCTGCCGGCCGTTCGCCGAGGTTTTCAATCAGGTCCGCAACCCCTTTGTCTTTTGCCGCCTGTAGAACTTCCTTGCTTTCCTGCTGTGTCTCGGACAATGTCAGGACCAGACTTAGCGGAACCCCTCGCTCCCTGAGCAGTGCGATCGCGTCAAACAGCACATTGAAGTTCTTTTGAACTCCATATTTCGCGATGTAACCGATACGAATTTTCTCTCCCTGTGCGGGTGACGCAGTTGGTCTAGCCTGGAGATTAGCCAAGCCAACCCCATGTGGCACGACACGAAAGCGGTCCGGCGAAAGACCCGTCTCATGGGCAATCTGATGCGCCAGTGCGTGGGTTTGCACTGTCACGATGTCTGCGCGACGAACCGAAGACTTCACCCAAGACCCCTTCAGCCGCCAGGCCACGCGTCCGAGCAGACCGAGCCGCTCCTCGGTAAGTTGCCGGAAGGCCGGAGAGAAATGCCCCGCATGCTGCACCAGCAGCAGTGTATGACACGGCATGCGCCGCATGGGCAGGTAGTTGGTCATCGAAAACAGAACATCCGCACTTACGCCCTTTAGCAACCGTGGCAAGCCGGTTTCATACCAGAGCCGAGTGCGCACCCCGCTTTGGTCCACTTTCGGAAACCGCAAATATTCGACGTTCGGCAAATCGAGCAGGGAACTCTTCACCGCATTGTTGACCACCACATGCCAGTGCCATTGTGGACGGTACGCCGCCATGCCGCCGAGCAACTCGCGCAGCACCACCAATGAGCCACCTTCCCTGATGGAAATGGCATTGACGACAACGATGGTCATGCCAACTTGCGCGCCAACCTCTGCTTGAACCCCAGATAATCCCAGCGCCCAGTCACCACGTCTGCGAAATCGCGCAACTCATATTCGGCGCGAACATCGATGCGCGGCAGGGCATAGCGGTCGGAGACCGCTGTCAAGGGGCCATGCAGCCCGGACGCAGCGCTCAGGTACCCCGCATCCTTGACCGCGCACTGCAGGGCCGGGGTGAAACGTCCCCAAGTATACGAAAAGTGCTGGCAGAGTCGCCCTAGGCGAGACTCGATCTCGCGCTTTGAGTCGCTCAGTTCCCCCGCCACGACAGCGGCCGGCTGCCGGGTCAGATCCCGATGTTCCAGCCCATGGGAACCGATAGTCCAGCCTGCCTTCGCCAGCGTCTCGACCTCGTTCCAGGTCAGAAAGTGTTCCTGCGGATAATGACCCAGCGCAGCATCCGAACTCTTGCGGGCAGTGCCCCCGATCCAACCGGTGTTGAGATACACCGTCGCCGTCGCACCATACTCCGCGAGGATGGGTGCCACCTGATCGTGCAGCGACGCATAGCCGTCATCGAAGCTGAGCGCAACCCGAAGGCCGTCTTCACCGCTATCCTGAACCATGGACTCTAGCGACACGATAGTTGCGTGTTCTGCCAGCCAAGCCACCTGCTGACGAAAGATCGCTACCGATACCGCAGGCGCGTTCGCACCCAAGGAGTGATACAGCAAAATGAGCCTACGGGAACGGGCCAAAGCCGGCTTTGCAAGAATACGGCCCAAGCCCCTTTTCCACGTCAGCGTCGACATCTGATGAATCAGACCGAAGCCGGACGGGAGGGGCGCCGTGTTGGCATGTACCCAATCGGCATCGCTCTCGCCAGCGGTGCCAGTGTCGCAGACATAGCCCGAGTACGGGTCAAGCCGAGCGCAACCCCCGCCAGCGCCCAGAAATACGCACTTTCCGGCGAGGCTGGCGCTACCCACCATGCCTCAAAAATTGACTGCACAACCATTCCGACCAGAGTTCCCGCCACCAGGCTCAACATCACTCTTTCCGGCCCGCGTGGCGAGCGAAGCAAGGTCGATCCCACGCGGAAAACCAAGGCCAGCAAGGAAGCCAGATAGATAATCAGCCCTACCCATCCAGCCTCTTCGACGATAGCCAATTGCGTGTTTCCCTTTTCCCGCCCATAGCCCACCGAAGTAACATTAAATTGAAAATCTGTCTCGCCAAACGATACCCCGTAGCCAAGGCCTATCAATCCGCCTTTCTCAGCCCCTTCCTGGCTGTCTGCCCATACCAAGTCGCGGGTATAAAGCAGCCCATCATCTTTGGCCCCCTTGTAGACATGCACCTCCTCAAATTGCCTGAACTGTCCAGGAGAAACAATGAATGTCGCAAACAGCATACCGACCGCCAGCAACGAAAGGTGGGCCTTGCGCTTGCCGCCTAACGACAAAAACATGCCGATCACGGTGCACAAAACCACCAGAATGGCGGCACGCGAACCGGCAGCAAACAGGTAGTACAGGTTGATACTGGTCAGCACAATCCAAAGCGCGCGTTGCCAGCGGTTGCTCCAGCGGCTGTAGGCTTGCCAAAGCAGTAGCGGGAAACACATCGCAAGCAGAGAACCAAACATGTTGGAACCTCCCACCAAGCCTTGCGTCATTGTCGTCGCGCCGTAAATTATCGAATCCTCCGAAAACCGACCCAGCACGCCAGCCAACAGCGCCGCCACAGTTAGCGGGAGGAGGTAATTCAGAGCCGCCGCCGCCGAATGCTGCCGAACCCAAGCCTGCCCGGCCGCCATACAACTGAAGGCGATAACAACAAACGTGCCCACCTTGATACCTGAAAGCAGAGGCACGTCGGACCACAGTACGGTCGCCCCAATCCACAGGGCAAAAAGCGACGTCCACATGCCAAAAAAACTTAAGAATGCCTGCCACAAGTTGCGAGTTGAAAGCAGATAAATAACCACCACACCCAATATCGCCCAGCGCGATGTGGTGTTAAAGATAGGTTTCAGAAAAGTGACGGTCGACCCGACAAAGGCCAACATCAAGAGGGGGAGCATCCAGTCCCTCAGTTTGAATTCGAGCATCAGGGTTTCACCAACCGATTCCAAGCATTGACGACGATTTCCGCCTCGTTTTGCAAAGTCCACCCGGTGATAAGAGCGCGGGAACTGCGCGCCATTTTCCCACACAATGCACGATCAAAATAAAGGGATTGCATGGCGGCGGCAAGCGCGTCTACCGAATCGGCCGACACCACGCACCCGGTTTCCCCTTCAATAACCAGATCGTCCACGCAGCCTACGCGATCCGTCGCAATTACCGGTAGTCCCGCCGCCATGGCCTCGTTGACCACCAATCCCCAAGGCTCGAAGCGTGACGCCAGAACAAACACGTCGGCCGCTGCATAGGCGTCCAGCAGCGCCGTACCGGATAACCGACCAGTGAAGCGAATGTGGGAATCGGCGGCGGCTCCTTCCACGAACGTACGCATCGAGCCGTCCCCTACCAACAGCAGTGTTGGTGATGCGCCATCTCCGACTGGCAAGCGACTAAACGCTTCGATCAGTTCCCGGACGCCCTTGTGCGGTTCCATTCGCCCCACGTACAGGAACACAATCGCCGCATCGGCCAAACCGAGTTCACCGCGAAGTTTTTCACGCTGCAAGCTATCGATTCCATCCACGTAGCGCGAGATGGACGCCACGTCCACCGTCATCATTGCCATGGTGATTCGATCACCTATAACGCCATAGTGCCGCAGATAAGCGGCCTGTCTCTTGCCACCAGGCAGGAACATGGCCGGAAGCCTGAACAGCAAGGGATAGGACAGTCGCTTGACGGCCCGCTTCCAGTAAGGCAATCCGCGTGGCAGGGGGGTATCCGATTCGACGGTCACCGGGATTCGCCGGCATCGGGCCATCAGCATCGAGGCAAGCATTAGCGACGGCGCCCATCCTGCAAGATGCACGATGGTGTAATCGTTGCTGGCCAATCGAGATCGAATCGCCTTGAGCGCAGCCATGGGCCTTGCTGGCAGCAGCGCCATATGCCGCGGATCCAGTGAGACGCCCCACGATTGGCTGACGTTCTCTTTCATGAACAGCACATCCACACCGTCGGGCCAAGCGCGCGAAACTATTTCCACCAAGCCCAGGATATAGGGTGTCGGCTCTACATAGATCAAGAGGACTTTGTTCCCACTCAATTCCAGTTACCCCGTCGCAATTTCGCCCAACACACCTACCATCTTCTCAGCATGGCGTCGCCAGGTAAATTCGCTGCGAACGACGTCTTGGCCCCTTGCCGCTATGGCCTGCATTTTCGCTTGATTCTCGAGCACTTCCTGAAAACATGCGACAAGGCTATCAACACTCTTTGGCTCCACCAAGAGACCGGTCTCGCCGTGACGAATGAATGCTGCCGGACCCTGCCCATTTACACCAATGGTCAACAAGCCACACGCCATGGCTTCGAGATACGCCACACCAAAGGCTTCGCGATAGGACGGCAGCGCAAACACATCTGCCTGAGCAAGATGCCCATACACCTCGTCGTGCCTGACCGCGCCGACAAAGCGTACCTGCGCGTCAATTCGCAAGTCTTTTGCCAACGCCTGCAGTGACCCGCGCTCCCGACCATCGCCAACGACCGTGTAGGTCCAGTCGCTGTACCCCATTTGATTCAAAGTCCCCAATGCCTGCATGTTAAGGTCGATGCCCTTGCCTTCATGCAAATTGGAAACACTGGCAAATCGCAGCGGGCATCCCCATGCGGCACGGTCTGCGCATTCTTCTGCCATCGGTAAACGAAAGCCGTTGTGCACAATCCGGAAGTGACTTGTCTTGCCAACGATAGGCGCAAAATATGCAACTAGCGGCTCACCCACCAGGACGACCCGATCTGAACTGGCAAGCGCCATTCCCACTCTGTTTAGCTGTGTAGGTGTATTCAATCTGGCGCTGGTGTTGATGCCATGCAGAACCACAGCCACGGGGACGCGCTGAGCCTTGCCACACTCAACACCAGCCAGCCCGACCAATTCGGTGTGCGCCAGAATCACGTCCGGCTTGAAGCGCTGTGTAGCCCGAATAATGGCGGGAATAACTCGCGCGCGGAAGGTCCAATTGGATAACTTCAACAAATGATTGCGCGGGACAGACAAATAGCGGACTTGCTCCAGGGCCAAGCTTGGCGAATGGGCTTCCGGTTGAAGTTTTGGACCACCCCAATCCTTATGCAGCCACGCGGCCCAGCCCGGATGCCACGGTTGGACCACCAGTACCTTGACGCGATGTCCCAACTCTTCCAGCGCATTGACCGAGTCGAGAATGAAATTCCCACTGTGAGCGCCGGGAAATGCCGGGAACCATGGCGTCACACACAATATGCGCATGGTATCAGGAACCCAGCCCGAGTTCATTGAACAGCTTCCGGAACCGCACTTGCCAAGTATGGTCCGCTCGTGCCCTGGCTGCCCCGGCACGAGCTATTGCTTCCCTCTCGTCATCGTGTTCCAGGTAGTAGCGAATCTTTTCCAGCAACTCGCCGGGCTCCTTCCATGTCTCCACTTCCGACCCGGGCTTGAACAAGTCCTCATAATCCGGCGCCTTCTCCACCAGATAAAAGCCGCCGGCCATGGGTGCCTCGAAATCCCGCAGCTTGACCTGGTTGATACCCGGAGTGTCTGGATCTTCGCCAATCATGCGGGTAAAGCCAAGGCTGATTTTTGAACAGCGAAACAGGCCGGACATTGCATCATCCGGAACAAATCCGTGAATGAGGCTGCTTGGCAGTCCATTTGTCACCCCTGACCGGGTCCGCGCCTTCCCCTTTGGGAATCGGTCGCCAATCGCACGCGCCAACCCTCCTGGCCCTTCTGCGCACAACCTTGCCCAGCCATAGTGACGAAGATCGGCCCAGGTCTTTTCCCAGTGGCGCTGTGGCGTCGCTTGTCGGTTCTCGATCCAGAATTTGCCGTACACAGCCAGCGGCACCCCGGCGTCGTTGAGTCGCGCGAGCACCTGCGACCTGTACGGCATAGGCGTTCCGACAAAGGTAACCGGAGCGTCCGGTTGCCAGGACCGATCTCTCGCCGCTCCATTGCCGAAAGCCCTCGCCGCCATCGGAAAGTACATAACCTTGGCGCCGTAGCGCGCCATATTCCGCATATTGGCCCGCTGGGCACAAAGTATCCGCGTGAAATATTTTGCCGTGCGTATCTGCCGGTACCACTGATTCACCATGTCGACGTTGAAATTGACCATCGGAACACCGAGGTCGGCTAGCGCTTTAGCATACTCCGGCAGCAGGAAATCGTCATAGACATAACAAAAAATTAGATCCAGCCGCCCTTCGCCCTTCAACCGCTTGGCAAAACCAAGCAATGCCAAGTTCTTCTGAAGGCGCTCCTGGCGACGATCGCGAGCATAAAACTCGCCGACTCCGGACCCATAGAAAAACCGGTGCACATCGTGCCCCATATCTTCCAGGCTGCCTGCAAGATGTGAATCTGCCCAAGACCCCGACTCTATTACTACCAGAATGTGCACTGTCAATTACCAGCGAAACACAATCGCGTCATTTCAGTCCAATCGGGTCTTGTCCTACAACACTGCTCGTCACCGTCATCGCTTCCACAGTTCAAATATCCCACAGCCATAGTCACAGCCGAAGCTGGATTCTGCTTCCTCAGGCGTCGGTGCGACATTCCTTGACAGATCACCGGCATCGTCAACGTAGGAGAATTCAATCAACTCATAATCCGCCTTGAACAGGTGCAAAAGGTATTCGACCGAGAACACGCGGTGCGCGTTGAATTCGACCCGTTGCCTGCCTATCGGTACCGAAAGGTATAAGGTTCCACCACAACTCAAGAGCGCAGTCAGGTTCTTGAGACCCGCCAGATAGCCATCTGGATCAATAGGATCGCCGTATCGCCCCAAGCCGAAATGCTCCAATGCATGGAGGCAGGATACCGAATCGCTGCACCCGACAAATTCGGCAGGCAATTGCTTCATCATGTCTACTTGACGGAACAATAAGTTAGCCAGCTTCGACTCAAGCGGTCTGATATCGAATACTTCGATCTGGCGGAAACATGCGACATGCGCAACAAAACCGTCAATTCTGGAGCCGACATCGACGTGGCGCTGCGGAGCATTGCAGAATACGCGGTTTGCGACCAGCAAGTCTTGATGAAAGTAGGCACCGCTGGCGGTTCCACTGTTTTCCTTGTCATCGGCCAGGCATGGGTACATCTTCCCCATAGCGAAAGGATGATCGCCGCTTTCGCTTTGCAGCGAACGAAACACACTATAGTCACGCAGAAATCTCGGTAACGCCAGCAACGTAGCAACACCTTGCCCGATGTCTATGCCAAACAGCCCTGCCAGACTACTCAATCGTCGACCCATTTAACTCACTACCTCGCGTAAAGGTTGTTGAAAGTCATCCGGCGAGGGAAAGTTTAGCCATCAGTTCCAGGAATCTCGAGCGGCTAAATATCCAAAGTGGCCCCAGCGTCAGAAGGCGACCCCCAAGACCTTTCTTGAAGTTATAAACACCGACATTCCCAGATGGATCAATTCCCCCACATTCAAAGAAAGCAAGGCCAAATTCCTCACACTTGGCTATTAAGGACCAAATAAGTACATAGTTTGCGTAGTTATTCTTTGCGCCGTCGCTAGAAGCAGCAAGGAAGTCAATCACATAGTTATGGCACCTATATCCAACCCTTACCGCCACAACCTCGCCCTTGTAAACAGCTTCACAAACCAAAAACTTCTTGTCGTCCGCGACAATATCCTTAATGAGGTTTACCGATATTGGTAATGCAAAGCCCTTCCTCGCTCCAAGACCCAGATACATACCTTCAAGCCGCGCCAGCGCAGCAAGACGCGCATCCCGACTTTGCGCCCATGAGATTACCAATTCCGAATTTTTCTGACCTCGTTTGAGATTGTGCCGCCAATTTCCTGACAAACCAGTTTGATAATGCGATTGGACGTCCGATGTATCCAAGGTAAACGTATACATTGACCCTGATACTACCGGCGTGAAACATGTAGCAAGTAGTGCTCTAAAGTGAATCTCGTCATGCTCCGCGTAGTAGTTTATGAAAATGACGTCTCGCCATTTCGACACGCAGTAATGCTTACATAGCTGATTTAAGACATCTGTGCAAAATGCCTCATCGCCTTTGATTCGAACTCCTCCTTGAATCAGGTAAAGCCTCAACAAAAACTTGTTTCTTTTTTGTAGCTGGAATAGTCCAACTGGTGTGTCGCAATTTGCAACCTTGATTACAACTCGATGCACATCCCAACCAAGCTTCTGCTTATATTCGCCCCAGCTCCATGAATTGTATAAATTATCGGCATCAAGAACTTCAAGGAGTCTATTCCATTCATCAATACCATCAATTTTTTTAAAAACGATATTTTTGTCAAAGATC
>Ga0209211_10012722_pt1 | contig 10551 bp, 12 predicted proteins | sample RifGroA2_FD_183992 | JGI IMG/M metagenome (GOLD analysis project Ga0209211, IMG submission 183992) | Groundwater microbial communities from Rifle, Colorado, USA - Groundwater A2 (SPAdes) (version 2) | ecosystem: Environmental > Aquatic > Deep subsurface > Groundwater | place: Rifle, Colorado...
AAACCTTATAAGCAATGAAAAAATTTTAATTCACTTGGAAATTTGCAAAGCAAATTTCCGGTGTGCTCAGAAATGCTTTGCATTTCTGACATTTTCAAGCATAAAAAGTATTTCATACTTTTTATACAATCAAAAAACTCTCTGCCAATTCATCCAAATATTATTAATTACTTCTTTTAATTCCATTCCTTTTATTTCCGCTATTTTTTTATAGGATTCAACTATGAAAGCAGGCTCATTCCTGCTGAAGCTGCCGTCCTGGCTTTTGAATGGGCTCAGATAAGGCGCGTCTGTCTCGCAGAATAATTGTGTTATGGGGCATAATTTTGCATTTTCCTGGAATTGCGTTGCTCTTGTTATGCATGTCGGAGTTGTGAGAAACCACCCATTATCTATAATTTTCCTGACCAAAGATTTTTTGCCGCCAAAGCAGTGCATTATTATTTTTTTCAATTTTGAGCTTTGGAGCATTTCAATTGCATCTTCCTCTGCTTTTCTTGAGTGAATTATTATTGGCTTATTTGTTCTTTCTGCCAGCGCTATCATCTTTTCAAATTGCTTTTTCTGCTCTGCCTTATCATCCAAATCAGAATAATCGAGGCCTACTTCCCCAATTGCAGCTATATTCTTCTTATTTTTCCCAATAAACTTTATCTCTTCATCAATATCGAAAATATTCTCCTTTTCAGAAGGGAATTCGCCCGATTCAATCTCTTTCTGCAAAGCCCGGATAGGATAGCTTCCAAGGCATGCTTTCACAATATCGTATTTTTTTGCCAATTCCAGGGCTTTCCTGTTGGTTTCGGGGTTGATGCCGGCAGTAAGAATTACCTTAACGCCCGCTTTTTTGGCGTTTTCTATAACTATGCCTATATCATCCTTGAAATAAGCATGGTCCAAATGCGAGTGTATGTCTATCAGCATTTTTTGTTAATTTTATTAGGGGTTTTTACTGGATTGTTCAATATGCCGCTACACAACAAAATATTTTATTTAAACTAATCAATATGCCTTCGGCAATTTTACTGCTCGGCAAAATTTGCCTTACACTAAATTTTGCCTCGCCTACCTATTCACTATCCAAAAAACAAAAACCTTTTTAAATGTTCTTTTGTTAGCAGGGCTTATGTGCTACATAGATACAGTAAGGCGGTCGGGCTCTTAGGAATTCTTTTGTTCTGCCTAAATGGCATTATAAACCTTATTGACAATTAGCCAATTTTTATTTTACATTATTATATTCATTGTTTGTAAAGCATTTAAAAATAAAAACTGGAACTTATAAAAATTAACAGAAATTTGGAGCGTGATTTCAATGTCAATATACAGGAAAAAGAAAGGAAAAGACCAATTAAAAACATACATGTCTATGGACAAGTTTCCTACGATAGAAGGCTACGATTTTGATAAAAAATTCGATTTTAATGAATTTATCGAGGGCTACAAGAATACCGGCTTTCAGGCCTCAAATTTTGGCATGGCAGTTGAAATAACAAAAACAATGCTTGAAGAAAGGAAGAAAGGCAAGCTGAAGCTATGGCTGTCTTTTACAGGGAATATGATAAGCTCAGGCAACCGGGAAATAATAAAATATTTGGTTAAAAATAAGATGGTTGATGGAATTGTGACGACAGCAGCTTCGCTAGAGGAGGATGCAATAAAGTGCATCAAGCCATTCCATCTTGGAAAATTCGAAATACCTGGGAAGTTCTTGTCGCAGGAAAGCATCGGCAGGATTGGAAACATCTTGGCGCCAATGGACAGGTACCTTTATTTTGAAAGATTTTTCAACAGCTTCATTGAAATGCTTTCCAAGAAATTTGATGTTGTGCCTTCAACCTATGAGTTTGCAAATGAGATGGGCAAATACATTGCTGAGCATAACCTGACAAGGAAGAGCCACAACGACTCATTTCTATTCTGGGCTGCAGAAAACAATATACCCGTTTTTTGCCCAGGAGTCACTGACGGGGCAATAGGCGACTTATTGACATTTGTAAAAAAAAGAAACCCTAAATTCAGCATAGACATTGCAAGGGATAATTTAACGCTGACTTCAATGCTTATGAATGCGGATAAAACCGGCTGCATAATTCTGGGAGGAGGAATATCAAAGCACTTCCTCCTTAACTCAGCAATTTTCAGGGAAGGTTTTGAATACAGCGTTTACATAACGACTGCTGCGGAATACGACGGCTCTGATTCAGGAGGAAACCAGGAAGAGGCAATAAGCTGGGATAAGATAAAGGCGAATGCTTTGAGGGTAAAGGTTGTGGCGGATGCTACGCTGATTTTTCCGCTTTTGGTTGCAGCAATTGCCAATGGGAATAGATGATTTGATTACGGCGCAAAGATATTTCAAAGATGCAGAGTATTTCGGGAAAAAAGGGACGAAGCCTCGGCATTCGGAGCATTAAATTACGCTTTTTGGTGGATGGATGCTGGAAGGTTGGGTTTTTTGAGGAAGTTGATTATCTGAAGAAAAAAGCTTAATTTGGAGAATTCTTTTTAAATCAATGATGGTTAGCCAGCTGTATGGGGGATGTTTTAGAGCAGATAGTTGATAAACACAGGGCATCTAGTCCTGGCGAAACGCTTGTTAATATACTGAATTTTGTGGATGGAGGCGTTACAACTGATGGTATTTCCTATAGGTTTGGCTATTCTCAACGTGTACAAAGCTATTTAAGATTCCTAGAGGATAAGCAGTTTATATCCAAAGATAAAAAATACCGAACTACTGGCTTGCACAATCAGATTGCTGAAGATATTTTGCCTTACGCGCTGGAAATTATGCTTAATCCTAAGCAAAGAGGGAAGTTTTTGATTCAATGGGATATGCTGCTAAGGTTAGCTGAGCCAGCAAATATTAATTCAATTTTTGCCGATTTAGGAATGAATTATATCCCTACACAAAGAGGCTACCTTAATGATCTTGTAGAGCAAGGATATATTGCTGAAATTACGGATGGAAATGGCGTTTATTACCAAATAACTCCTAAAGGTGATAATTTAATTCAAAGCGTTAGAACTGTCTTAAAGGAAAAATTTGATTATGAAGATAAAAGAAGCGTGAAGATTAGGGGTAAGAAACAGGGTAAAGGGTCATCTTATGTGGGAGAAACCCTTGATATCCTCTTAAATTATGCAATAAATGGCGCGAAGAAATGGCAAATTAACCAAGCTTTCAGTTCAAGCCGTAGGCAACATCATATTGATTTTCTCGTCAAACATGGGCTTCTAGCTAAGCAAGATGATGAAAAATATTATCCGACTAAACTGTACTGGGAAGCTGACAAAGATATCTTGCCTTATGCCTTAGGAATAGTATTTGATCCTAAAACGCGAGGCGGTGGATTAGCATATTACGATGTTTTATCGGAGTTTTCTTCGAGTGAGCCAAGAACTATTGGTTATGTATGTTCAGCTCTGCACGGTGGATATGATTTGTCTACTAAAAGAAATGCAATTGAAATGGCAAAGGAAAATGTTGGCCACTTAGATATTTTAACTAAAGGAAAACGAACTTATTACACAAGAACCCCTAAAGGCGATGCTTTCCTTGCGAGAATAGATTCGCTTGTGGAAACACTAAAAACTGTTGCGGAAAGGCAGGCTGCTTGAACCTTGCTCATTGAATAATTTTATAAATAACCATTATAAACTATAGCGCTATGAAAACCACCGTTGAAAAAATAAAATCAATGAAAGGCAAAGAAAAAACATCTGTCCTTACAGCCTATGACTATTCTACGGCTAAAGCCATGGACGAATCTGGAGTTGATATAATCCTAATAGGCGACAGCCTTGGAATGGTTGTTTTAGGGTATGAAAATACCTTGAGCGTTACTATGGATGACATGCTCAGGCATACCGGGGCAGTGGCAAGAGGCACAAAAAATGCCCTTGTTGTTGCAGACATGCCTGCGCATAGCTATGATGACAAGGAAACTGCTGCGCTAAATGCAGAAGCATTGGTTAAGTCAGGCGCAGATAGCGTGAAAATAGAAAACGAGCCGGAAATAGTCAAATTCTTGGTTGAAAATAAAATAGAGGTCATGGGGCATATTGGATTAACGCCTCAAACCGCTACCAATTTCAAGGTGCAGGGAAAAGACAAGGAAACTGCTGATAAGCTGATAAAATTGGCTAAGGAGCTGGAAAATGCAGGATGCTATTCTCTTGTTTTGGAGTGTGTGCCTGTCGAGCTGGCAAAAAAGATAACGGAAAGCATTTTAATACCTACGATAGGCATTGGCGCAGGAGTTTATTGCGACGGGCAGGTCTTAGTTACCAATGATATGATTGGGCTTTATGACAGGTTCACTCCTAAGTTTGTTAAAAAATATGCTGATTTAGGGCAGGAAATGAAAAAGGCATTTGCAGATTATATTAAAGATGTAAAAGAGGGGAAGTTTCCTGAAGATTGGCATAGCTTCCATTGAGCAGCTTTTTTCTCCATAAAACCAAAACTTTTAAATATATGTACACATACACATACATTGATTAAGATGGGAACTAAAACAATAACAATAATGGACGATGCATATGAGTTGTTGGATAGAAGCAAGAGGAAGAATGAGAGCTTTTCTGATGTAGTCAGGAGAGAGTTTTCAAAAAAAGGCAACATATTGGATTTAGCAGGTGCATGGTCAGATTTGAGCGACAAGGACGCCTTGGAAATGGAGAAGTCCATTAAAAAGTCCAGGGAATACACTAAAAAGCATATAATGGAAAGAATAAAATGATTTTATTGGACACAAGCTTTCTTATAGATTTGCTGAGGCAAAGAAAAAACGCAATCGATAAAGCAGTTGAAATTGTAAATAGGGATAGCCTCGCTACCACTTATGTAAATATTTATGAGTTGTTGATAGGAGTCTATAGCAAAAAAGATGCTAATTATGGGGAAATGCTGAAAACTATTGAAAATTTAACGGAGAAGATAGATATCCTGACATTAGAAAAAGCTTCAACAATTAAATCTGCAAAAATAGGCGGGGAATTAATGCTGAAGGGCCAGATTATTGGCGACACAGATAACATGATAGCAGGAATAGCATTATCTAACGGAATAAATATAGTGGTAACAAGGGACAAAGAGCATTTTGAGAGAATAAAAGGGATAAAAGTCGAGAGTTATTGAATAAGATTTATAAACCGCTATTTCTTCTTTATGCTTATGAATCCAACTCTAAAAAACAAAAACATCGTAATAGGAGTGACAGGAAGCATTGCCTGCTATAAAGCGCTTGATATAATTAAAAAGCTAAGGAATGAAGGCGCAAATGTATACACAATAATGACTGAAAGCGCAACAAAGCTTGCTGATATAAAAGACTTTGAAAAAATAAGCGGCAATGAAGTTCAAACTGATTTATTCCTGCCCAATATAGACTACAAATATTACATCAAAAAAAATCAGCCCATAAAGCATATTTCTTTGGCCGATATTGCGGACTTATTCCTGATATGCCCTGCTACAGCTAATATTATCGGAAAAATAGCAAATGGCATTGCTGGCGACTTATTGAGCACAAGCGTAATGGCGACAAATGCTCCAATATTAATTTGCCCTGCGATGAATGTGAAGATGTGGAAAAACCCAATAATGCAGGAGAATGTTAAAAAATTAAAAAACCTTAATTACGAATTTGTTGAGCCTGAATATGGGGAATTGGCATGCGGCTACAAGGGTGTTGGAAGATTAGCGCAATTGGATAAAATCATTGATAGGATTAAAATAATTATTGATAGAAGAAACGACCTAAAGGGCAAAAAAATAATTGTGACGGCAGGCGCAACTTCAGAGGAAATAGACCCTGTAAGGGTTATAACCAATAAAAGCTCTGGCAAGATGGGAGTTTATATTGCAGAAGAGGCTTTTTTAAGGGGCGCAGATGTCACATTAATCCGGGGGGCAAATTCTGTTGAGCCGCAGTACCATTTTAAGGATATAAAGATATACTCAGTGAACGGCTTATTTAATGAAATAAAAAATAATATTAAAAATGTTGATATAATGATTCATGCCGCTGCTGTTTCTGATTTTACAATAAACAACAGGCGCAATGGCAAAATAAAAAGTGATAATAATATTCATTTAGAATTAACCCCGACAACAAAAATATTCGAGAACATAAAAAAGCTTAAAAAAGATATTTTATTAATTGGCTTCAAGGCGGAGTATAATGTAAGCGAAAAAATATTGGTGGAAAGGGCTTATGGCTTATTGAAAGATGCAAATGCCGAGCTTGTCGTTGCAAATGATGTTGGAAAAGGGGGAAGGGGCTTTGATGTCGAGACGAATGAGGTTTTTATTGTGGATAAAAACAGGAAAGTAACGCATGTTGATTTAGCGGATAAGAGGGTTGTTGGGAACAGGATATTGGATGAGATTAAGAAAATCGCTTGATTCTTAGAGCTTCTCGGAAAATTAGCGCAGGATTGGCACGATTGTAGGTGTGACTATATTTGACTCTTTGCTGGAACGCATCTGAAGGTAAAGTTCAATATTGCCGGGCTGAAGTTCATATCTTTTTACTTTAGAAGGAGAATAAGAAGGGCTTAGGAGAGGCATTCGTGCTGCTTGCTGGCCACTGGAAAAGAGCTCGACAAAGCCTTGATTGAAACTTCCTCCGCCTTTCTCCAAAAGCTCATTTAGGATATATTGCCATATTCTTGCTGTGGTTAAGTAACCTTCTGGCTGGCATACAAAAACGGTTCCACTTGTTGTAGTGGGAGCGTCTACATCTTCATCATCTCCAATTATGATTAGGTCAGAAAGCGTTCGCTTTTCAGTAAGCCCAAAGTGTTCAATCACTTTCCGATAATCCTTGCCGCCACGTCTTGGTGCGTAGTCCAATTCATCACGCCCAAACGGCCTGTCAACGGAATAAATTATGTCTGATTCTTCAAGCGCCGCTAATAGGGAAATTATGCGCCTGCCGGAAGATACTGCTATGAGCATATCCTGCATTAGAAGGTCTGTTAAAGTGGCAAGCAAATCCTGCCTTATGACTGGAAATCTTGATATCCTTACCTCATCTCTTGAATTTGCAAAATAAGGAGTGATGCCCCTAAAATCACCCATTGTCTCATCCAAGTCAATGCTTATAACTTTTTTTTCAAGCATTTTGCCTAAAGCCCCTGCAAAAACTCCTTATAACTCCCGCTTTCCTTTATCTTAAAAACCAGCTCCATGTCAATCATAACCGGCTTGGTCATCTCTTCCGGAGATAAAATCCTGTCTAGCTCCTCTTCTTCAATCAAATTGTATTTCAAGACAGTCTCTTTTATTGTTGAATTATTTTTTAATGATTCTTTGACTACTTTTGAAACAACCTGGTAGCCTAAGTAGGGATTAAGCGCAGTCGCTATAGCTGTGCTTTTGTGCAGCAATTCCAGGCATCTTTCTTTATTTGCCCGTATTCCGGTAATGCAGAATTCCCTGAACATCTTCATCGCATTTGCCAATATGCGCATTGATTGAAGGATGTTGTAAGCAATAATCGGGCACATAACATTCAATTCCAAAATTGAATATTGCGCTGCTGATTCCACTGTCTTGTCTTTTCCAAGGACGTCAAAGCACACCATCAGCACGCATTCAGGAATGCTTGGATTTATCTTTCCCGGCATTATGGAGGAGCCTGGCTCTACATCTGGAAGCATTATCTCTGCAATTCCAGATTTAGGCCCTGAATTTAATATGCTTAAATTGTTTGCAATCCTGATCAAGCCAATGGCAAGCATTTTTAATGATGATGAAAAAGAGACAAAGCAATTATAATTTTGAGCCTGCTCCAATAAATTTTTAGAAGTTTTTACGTCAATGCTTGTCAATTCTTTTAGGTGTTTTATTATTATCTCATGGAATTTTGGATGTGCTGTAATGCCAGTTCCTATTGCAGTCCCACCGATTCCAAGCTCTTTTAATTCCCTGCCTGCGCTTATGATGCGCTCTATGTCTTTTTCCAAAGCAACCGCATAGCTTTCAAATTCCTGGCCTAAAGTTACCGGAACTGCATCTTCCCAATGTGTCCTTCCAACTTTAAGGATGTCATTGAATTCAACCCCATTGTTTCTTAAAGAATCCTTTAATTTTTCAGCTTCGGAAGTAAGGTTTTCTATCAAAGATAAAATGGCTAATTTTGCTGCTGTCGGGATGGCATCATTGGTGCTTTGCGCCATATTGACATGGTTGTTTGGATTTACAATATACTCGCCAAGCTTTCCGCCTAATAATTCTGTCGCGCGGTTTGCAATTATCTCGTTGCAGTTCATGTTAAATGGAGTTCCTGCGCCTGCCTGGTAAACATCCAAAATAAAGTAAGAATCAAATTTTCCTGCAATCATCTCATCAGCAGCATTTACTATTGCATTGCCGGTTTTTTCGTCTAATTGCTTCAATTCTATATTTGCCAATGCAGCAGCTTTTTTTATTGTTGCGAGAGAAACAAGAAATTCCTTATGCGCCCTTATTCCGCTTATCTTGAAGTTTTCCTTTGCCCTTTGTGTAAACGCGCCGTAGTAAGAATTAGAAGGGACTTTGACTTCGCCCATTACGTCCTTTTCATTTCGGAAGTCCATATTTTATGGTGCAAACAGAAATATATTAATAATTTTTTGGTTATGCCTATTTTTTGCCTTTGTTGAGCAGATAAACCAGAATCTCCATCTTTGCAAGCTGCTTTTTAGAAACGTCTACTGCAAGGCTCAATAAGACAAAAAGGACCAGCAGGGTAAGCCAGTTGAATATGGCTATAATCATCATCCAGCTTATTGCCCCTTCCTTGTCGTGGACGACATTTATAAGCTGAAAGCCCAGCATTGCTGAAGTTATGCCTACTACTACGAGTACAACCTCGAATGTGCTTATCTTTGGCTTGGATATTTGTACATCCATTTTACGGCTTTTCCTTATTCTATCAACTAATTTTTATTTAAAGGTTTGCTTTTTTTGCTTTAAAATTACAAACTTCCATTCCCTTTGCAAAAAGCTATGATTGCGGCTTGGAAACTTTACTTTACAAATCCATAACATTTAAAAACAACCATTTATTCCTATTTTTGATGGGAAGCAAGAGCAGAGGAATGAATGCCGGCAAGAAGCTTAAGGCAAGAAGGCATGATGGCAGATGGCATAATAAATGGTTTGTAAGGAGAGTTCTGAGGCTTAAAGAGAAATCTGATCCATTAGAAGGCGCATCGCAGGCTCAGGGCATTGTTCTTGAAAAAGTGCAGATGGAGGCAAAGCAGCCTAACTCTGCAATGAGGAAATGCGTCAGGATACAGCTCATCAAGAATGGAAGGCAGGTTACTGCATTTGCGCCAAGAGACGGAGCAATAAAGCTAATTGACGAGCACGATACAGTGATTGTAGAGTGCATTGGCGGCGCTATGGGGAAGAGCAAAGGAGACATTCCTGGAGTAAGATGGCAGGTAATCAAGATTAATGATCAAAGCTTAGATGCTCTATTGAAGGGCAAAATAGAAAAGGCCAGAAAGTAAAATAGATAATCCAAAATAGTAAAAACCATTAAAATGACTGAAAAAACAGCTGAAGCATTGGAAACATCGCCTCAAGTCAAAGCATTTAACAGGTGGGATGTGAAAGGCGTTGAAGTAACTGATTTAGGGTTAAAGCCTTATGTTACCCTTGAGCCCAAGATTGTTCTTAAGACTGGGGCAAGATATGCAAAAAACAGGTTCTATAAGAGCAAGGTGTTTATTGTTGAAAGGCTGATAAACAAGATCATGGTGCCGGGCCATAAGGGCAAAAAGCATTTTAGGACAAGCGGCCATATGACTGGGAAGGCGAATACTGCTTTTAACATAGTTGAGAAATCATTTGAGGAAATAGAAAAGCAGACCAAAGAGAACCCAATCAAGGTTTTTGTCAAGGCTCTGGAAAATGCCGCTCAACGAGAGGAAATAATAACCATAGAATACGGAGGCGCAAGGTATCCAAAATCAGTTGAATGCGCGCCGCAAAGAAGGGTTGATTTGGCATTAAGGCATATGACACAAGGTGCTTACCAGAAATCTTTTAATGCGAAGAAAACAATCATAAGCGCGCTGACAGACGAAATAATCAATGCCTACAGGATGAGCAATGCTTCCAGCGCAATTGCAAAGAAATTAGAAGTTGAAAGGCAGGCTGATTCTTCGAGGTAATTTAGCTTAAACGTATGCGATTGCTATTCAACTCTCCGAGGGATCGATAAACTTCACGCTAAACCATTTCACCATTGGTAAATCTAAAATAAATTTCATACTGGAAAATAAAATTTTTATCAACCGTTATTGCTTAAAAAGGTATAATCAAATTAGCATCGTATGGCGGGTTCAATTTTAGTTGTGGATGATGAACATGGGAGAGACTTTCAAACATGTTTAGAAGAAGCAGGCCATCTTGTAACACTTTATTAAAATGGGAGAAAAGCTTTCGATGACATCAACGCCGGTTTAAGATATGGACTTGCAATAATCGACTTGTCATTGCCAGAATGTGGAGGAGATGATGTCATTAGTATATCAAAAAAATTA
>Ga0209211_10012723_pt1 | contig 10549 bp, 12 predicted proteins | sample RifGroA2_FD_183992 | JGI IMG/M metagenome (GOLD analysis project Ga0209211, IMG submission 183992) | Groundwater microbial communities from Rifle, Colorado, USA - Groundwater A2 (SPAdes) (version 2) | ecosystem: Environmental > Aquatic > Deep subsurface > Groundwater | place: Rifle, Colorado...
CGCACGTCTTTCGCGTCTCGCAGCGCCTGGGGCTCGCGCGGTCGGAGGACGCCGAGGTGATCCACGCGCAGCTCGTGGAGGCGCTGCCCACGCGCGACTGGACGCTCTGGAGCCACCTGCTCACCACGCACGGCCGGCGGACCTGCGGGGCCCGCAAGCCCCTCTGCCCGGCGTGCCCCGTCCGGACGCTCTGCCCCTGGCCCGGCAAGACCCGGGCCAGCCGCGGCTGACGCTCGACCGACCGGCCCCAGGTTGACAGTCGGGGGGAATTCCTATAAAGTCAGACGTTGCGATTTTTTCTGTGTGGACGCCTACTTAGCTCTGGTGTGAGAGGAAGCCATGCCGACGTCGATGCCGAAGGAGAGCGAGATCGAGCGGAAGTGGTTCGTCGTGGATGCCGACGGGCAGGTGCTGGGGCGCCTCGCCAGTCGCGTCGCGTCAATCCTCCGCGGCAAGCACAAGACCACGTTCGCGCCGCATCTGGACGTCGGGGACCACGTGGTGGTCATCAACGCCGAAAAGGTCCACCTCACGGGACGCAAGCTCAAGAACAAGCAGTACCGCTGGCACTCCGGCTACATCGGCGGCCTGCGGGAGGTTCGCGCCGAGACGATGCTCCGGACGCATCCGGAGCGCGTCATCGAGTGGGCGGTCCAGGGGATGCTGCCGAAGAACCGGCTCGGGCGGGCCATGGCCAGGAAGCTCAAGGTGTATCGCGGCGCCGCGCACCCGCACCGGGCGCAGCAGCCGACCCTGATGCCCGGTGCGCGCACCAAGTCGGAGGCCAGCTGATGGCAGTCGTGCTCGACAGATTCTACGGGACCGGGCGCCGCAAGACGTCGATCGCCCGCGTCTGGGTCCGGCCCGGCGCCGGCCGCATCGTCGTCAACCGGCGCGCGTTCGAGGACTACTTCCCGCGCGAGACCCTGCGCATGATCATCGCGCAGCCGCTGCAGGTGACCGGCACCGCCGGCCAGCTCGACATCACGATCACCGTCGGCGGCGGCGGCCCGACGGGCCAGGCGGGCGCGGTCCGGCACGGCATCGCGCGGGCGCTCGCGCGCCTCGACGACAAGTTCCGGCTCCCCCTCAAGAAGGCCGGCTTGCTCACCCGCGACCCGCGGATGCGTGAGCGCAAGAAGTACGGCCAGCCGGGCGCGCGGCAAAAGTTCCAGTACTCGAAGCGGTAGTGCCGGAGCCGTCTGCCGTGGTGCGCGTCGCCGTCGCCGGAGCAAGCGGCTACATGGGAGCCGAGCTCCTCCGGCTGCTGCTCGTCCATCCCCGGGTGAGCGTGAGCGGGGTGACCTCCGACCGGCTGGCCGGCGAGCCGCTCGCGCGCGCGTACCCGCACCTGCGCGGCCTCTGCGACCTGCGCTTCCACGACCTCGACGCCGGGTGGCTCGCCGACGTCGCCGATGTCGTCTTCCTGGCGCTGCCGCACATGGAGTCGCAGAAGGCGGTGCCCGCGCTCCGGCGCCGCGGCGTGAAGGCGATCGACCTCTCGGCCGACTACCGCCTCCGCGACCCACAAGATTACGTGACCTGGTACAAGGCGCCGCACGTCGACGCCGCGGGCCTCGCCGAGGCGGTGTACGGGCTGCCCGAGCTGCACCGGAAGGCGATCGCCGGCGCGGCGCTCGTCGCGAACCCCGGCTGCTACCCGGCCGGCGCGATCCTCGCCACCGCGCCGCTCGTCAGGGCCGGCCTCGCGCGGCTCGACGGCATCGTCATCGACGGCAAGTCGGGCGTGACGGGCGCCGGCGCCCAGGGGCGCAAGGTGGACCCGATGTACCTCTACACCGAGGCCAACGAGAACGTGCAGGCGTACGGCCTGGCCTCGCATCGCCACACGCCGGAGATGGAGCAGGAGCTCGGCGCGCTCGCGGGCGCGGCGGTGCGGGTCGCGTTCACGCCGCACCTGCTCCCGCTCAACCGCGGCCTGTACACGACCGCGTCGGTGCCGCTCGCGGCGCCGGTCGCGACCGCGCGGCTGCTCGAGGTCTACCGGGAGTTCTACGCGGGCGAGCCGTTCGTGCGCGTGCTCGACGAGGGCGAGCGGCCGACGACGCGGGCCGTGGTCGGCTCGAACTACTGCGACGTGACCGTGGTCGCGGACCCGCGGACGGGCCGGGCGATCTGCGTGTCGGCGATCGACAACCTCGGCAAGGGCGGCTCGGCGAACGGCGTCCAGAACCTCAACATCCTCTGCGGGTGGCCGGAGCGGACGGGCCTCGACGCCCCGCCGGTGTACCCGTAAATGGCCGAGCTCGAGTGGCTTGACGGCGGCATCACGGCGGTCCCGGGGATCCTCGCCGGCGGCGTGGCCGCCGGGATCAAGCCGGGCGGCAAGAAGGACCTCGCCCTGGTCTACTCCTCGACGCCGGCGCGCGTGGCGGCCGTGTTCACGTCGAACCAGGTCAAGGGCGCGGCGGTGGTCGTCTCGATGGAGCATGCCCGGAGCGGCACCGCCCAGGCGATCCTCGCGTCGAGCGGATGCTCGAACGTCTGCACCGGTGAGCGCGGCCTCCGGGACGCCCGGGAGATGGCCAGGCTCGCGGGGGAGCTCCTGCGCGTCCCGGCCGCGCAGGTCCTGGTCGCGTCGACCGGCGTGATCGGCGTGCCGCTGCCGATGGACCGGATCCGCGCGGCGCTGCCGAAGCTGGTGAAGGCGCTCTCGCCCCAGGGCGGGCGGGCCGCCGCCGAGGCGATCCTGACGACCGACACGCGGACGAAGGAGGCGGCGCTGCGGGTCGAGCTCGGCGGCCGGCCGGTGACGATCGGCGGGATCGCCAAGGGCGTCGGGATGCTCGAGCCGCACCTGGCGACGATGTTCTGTTTCGTCGCGACCGACGCGGTTGTCGCGCGGGCGCCGCTCGCGGCCGTCACGCGCCGGGCGGTCGAGCGGACGCTCAACCGGATCACGGTCGACGCCGACCAGTCGACGAGCGACACGGTCGCGGTGCTGGCCAACGGCCTCGCGGAGAACCGGCCGCTCGCGGCGGGCGGATCCGGCCTGCGGCAGTTCGCCGCAGGACTCGAGGCGGTCATGGGCCGCCTCGCGCGGATGCTGGTGAGCGACGGCGAGGGCGCGACGAAGCTGGTGGCGATCACCGTGCGCGGCGCCGCGAGCCGCAAGGACGCGCTCGCGGCGGCGCGGAGCGTCGCGAACTCACCCCTCGTGAAGACGGCGATCAACGGGCAGGACCCCAACTGGGGCCGTATCATGATGGCGCTGGGCAAGTCGGCGGCGCGGGTGGAGCAGGACAAGGTCTCCATCGCGTTCGACGACGAGCGGCTCGTCGAGCGCGGGATGCTCCGCGAGGGCGCGCGGCTCGACCGCCTGCGCGAGATCATGGCGCGGCCGGAGTACGCGATCACGGTCGACCTGGGCCTCGGCCGCAGCGAGGAGCGCGTCTTGACCTGTGACCTGAGCGAGGAGTACGTCCGGATCAACGGCAAGTACACGACGTAACCACATCACGCACGCCGCGCGCCTCCCGGTCGGAGGTCGCGCGCGCCGCGGGCCGTGGCGGGGCCGGGTCCCCGCCGTCCGCGGCGTGTCCGATGCCGTAGCGCGGCGGGGGCAAACCGGAGGAGGAGACATGGCCGCGTTGACGATGAAAGAGTTGCTCGAGGCCGGGGTGCACTTCGGGCACCAGACGAAGCGCTGGAACCCGAAGATGCAGAAGTACATCTTCGGCGAGCGGAACGGCATCTACATCATCGACCTGCAGAAGACGCTCAAGAAGTTCCGCGAGGCGTACGCGTTCGTCCGCGACCTCGCGGCCGGCGGCGGCACGATGCTGTTCGTCGGCACGAAGAAGCAGGCGCAGGAGACCGTGTTCGAGGAGGCCACGCGCTGCGGGATGTTCTACGTCAACCAGCGCTGGCTCGGCGGCACGCTGACGAACTTCGCAACGATCCGGAAGTCGATCGCGCGGCTGAAGAAGCTCGAGGAGATGAAGGAGAACGGCGAGTTCGAGCGGGTGCCGAAGAAGGAGGCGCTCGAGCTGGACCGCGAGCGGGAGAAGCTCGAGAAGGCCCTCATCGGCATCAAGGCGATGGAGCAGCTCCCCGCGTCGGTCTTCATCATCGACCCCCGCAAGGAGAAGATCGCCGTGGCCGAGGCGCAGCGCCTGGGCATCCCGATCGTGGCGATCGTGGACACCAACTGCGACCCCACCGGGATCGACTATCCGATCCCGGGGAACGACGACGCGATCCGCGCCGTCCGGCTGATCACGGGGCGCATGGCCGACGCGATCAGCGAGGGCCGGGGCACGCTCGCCAAGGAGGAGGCCGAGACGGCGCCGGAGGCCCAGGCGGAGCCGGTCGAGGCGGCGGCCGCCGAGGTGGAGGGCTGACGATGGCGTCGAGCGCACAGCTGGTGAAGGAGCTCCGCGAGCGCACGGGCGCGGGAGTGATGGATTGCAAGGAGGCGCTCGCGGACGCGAAGGGCGATCTGGACGGCGCTGTCGAGTACCTCCGCAAGAAGGGGATGGCGCAGGCCGCCCGGCGGGCCCACCGCGAGGCGCGCGAGGGCGCCGTGGGCGCGTACGTCCACGCGGGCGCCAGGCTCGGCGTCCTGGTGGAGGTCAACTGCGAGACCGACTTCGTGGCGAAGACCGACGCCTTCCAGGAGCTGGTCCGGGACCTCGGCATGCAGATCGCGGCGGCCAACCCTGCGTACGTCGCGCGCGAGGAGATCCCGCCGGAGCTGGTCGAGAAGGAGCGGGAGATCTACCGAGGCCAGCTCGCCGACCAGAAGAAGCCGCCCCAGGTGATCGACCGGATCATCGAGGGCAAGCTCGAGAAGTTCTACGGCGAGCAGTGCCTGCTCGAGCAGCCGTTCATCAAGGACGCTTCCGGCAAGACCCGGGTGAAGGACCTGGTCGATGGCGTGAACGCGAAGACCGGCGAGCGAATCCTCGTCAGGCGCTTCGTCCGCTTCCAGGTCGGCGAGGGCGGGTGAGCATGGCGGCGGATGCCGCGGGGGCCCGCCCGGCGTACCGCCGCGTCGTCCTGAAGCTCTCCGGTGAGGCGCTCGCCGGGGACCAGGGCTACGGCATCGATCCGGCCGTGCTCGATCGGGTCGCGGTCGAGGTCCGTGACGTCATCGCGCTCGGCGTGCAGCTCGCGATCGTCATGGGGGGCGGCAACATCTTCCGGGGCGTGGCGGCAAGCACGGGCGGGATGGACCGGGCGACGGCCGACTACATGGGCATGCTCGCGACCGTCATCAACGCGCTCGCGCTGCAGGACGCGCTCGAGAAGGCGGGGCTGCAGACGCGCGTGCTCTCGGCGATCGAGATGCGCGCGGTGGCCGAGCCGTACATCCGGCGGCGGGCGATGCGGCACCTCGAGAAGGGGCGGGTGGTGATCTTCGCCGCCGGCACCGGCAACCCGTTCTTCACGACCGACACGGCCGGGGCGCTGCGCGCCGTCGAGATCGGAGCCGATGCGATCATGAAGGCCACGAAGGTGGACGGCATCTACTCGGCCGACCCCAAGCGGGACCCGCACGCCGAGCGGCTCGCGCGCGTGACCTACATCGACGTCCTGAACCGCGGACTCGCAGTGATGGACTCGGCCGCGATCTCCCTGTGCATGGACAACAAGCTGCCGATCATCGTCTTCGATCTGACGCGGTCCGGGAACATCAAGCGGATCGTGCTCGGCGAGCCGGTGGGCTCGATCGTGTCGCCGGGAGGGTAACGGCATGCAGGCGCTGCTGAAGGATCTCGAGTCTCGGATGTCGGCGGCGATCGAGGCGCTCGCGCGCGAGTTCGCGAGCGTGCGGACGGGCCGTGCCTCGGCCGCGCTGCTGGACGTCCTCCGCGTCGACTACTACGGTACCCCCACGCCGATCAACCAGATGGCGTCGATCTCGACGCCGGACGCGCGCACGCTGGTGATCCAGCCCTGGGAGGCCTCGCAGCTCAAGGCGGTGGAGAAGGCGATCATCGCCTCGGACCTGGGCGTGACGCCCATGAACGACGGGAAGATCCTCCGCCTCACGATGCCGAGCCCGACCGAGGAGCGACGCAAGCAGCTCGTCAAGACGATCCACAAGATGGCCGAGGAGTCGCGGGTGGCGGTGCGCAACGTCCGCCGCGAGGCGAACGACCGGCTCCGCGCCATGGCGAAGGACAAGAAGGTCTCCGAGGACGAGGAGCGGCGCGGGCACGACCAGATCCAGAAGGTCACGGACAGGCACGTCGCCAGGGTCGACGAGCTCCTGAAGAAGAAGGAGCAGGAGATCTTGTCGTTTTGACGATCCGTGAGATGAGCGTCGCATGGCCGTGAGGGGGACGCGCGCGCCGGTGGGCGAGCCGCTCGCCGAGATGCGCGAGGCGGAGCTGCTCGCGCTCGTGCGCGCTCAGCCGCTGCCCCGCCACGTCGCCGTCATCATGGACGGCAACGGCCGCTGGGCGACCCAGCGTGGGCTCCCGCGCGTCGCCGGGCACCGGGCGGGGGTCAAGGCCGCGCGCGCCATCGTGCGCGCCGCCGACGCGCTGGGCCTCGGCTACGTGACGCTCTACGCGTTCTCGACCGAGAACTGGAGCCGGCCGGAGAACGAGGTCTCCATGCTGATGCGCCTCCTCGAGCGCGCCGTGCGCTCGGAGCTCCCGGAGCTCATGGCCCGCAACGTGCGGCTCCGGCTGCTCGGCCGCACCAACGGGGTGCCGGCGGGCGTGCGCCGGGGTATCGAGCGCGTCGCGCACGAGACGCGGCACAACACCGGCCTCACGCTCCTGATGGCCTTCAACTACGGCGGGCGTGACGAGCTGGTGGACGCGTTCCGGACGCTCGCCGCGCGCGTGCGCGCCGGCGAGGTCGCGCCCGAGGCGATCACCGAGGCGCACGTCAGCCAGGCCCTCTACGCGGCCGACGTGCCGGATCCCGACCTGCTGATCCGGACGAGCGGCGAGATGCGCGTGTCGAACTTCCTGCTGTGGCAGATCGCGTACACGGAGTTCCTCGTGACCCCGAAGCTGTGGCCGGACTTCAGCGCCGCCGACCTCTACCGCGCCGTCGCCGAGTTCCAGGGGCGCACGCGCCGCTTCGGTGGCGTGTGAGCGCCGGTGGGGGCGTGACGTGGGCGGCCTGAGCGTGGCGGCGCTGCGGGACGACACCGTGCCGGCCTCCGGGGTCTGGACCCGCGCGCTCACCGCGGCCGTCTCGGTCCCGGCGTTCGTCTGGGTCGTCACGCGCGCGCCGTGGTGGGTCTTCGACGCGCTGATCCTCGGGCTCGCCGGCGCGGCGTCCTGGGAGCTCGGGCGGATCTTCGAGCGCGCCGGACGGCCGACGCACCGCTGGCTCGGCGTCGTCACCGCCGTTGCCGTAACCGCCGCGTTCCGCGCCCCGGGCGGGCCGGTCCCCGCGCTGGCGGTCGCGATCCTCGTCGTGCTGAGCGTGCCGATCTGGAAGGGGGCGACGCCGTCGGCGGAGCCGGCGACGATCGGGCTCCTGGGCCTCACGTACGTGAGCTGGCTCCTCGGGCACGGGCTCTTGCTGCGCCAGCTCCCGGACGGCCCGGCGCTGGTCCTGTTCCTCGTCGGCGTGACGTGGATCGGCGAGTCGGCGGCCTACCTCGTCGGCTCGGCGCTCGGCCGGCACCGGCTCGCGCCGGTGATCAGCCCGCGCAAGACGGTCGAGGGGGCGGTGGCGCAGCTCCTGACCTCGGTCGTCGCCTCGCTCGCCCTCGCGCCATGGCTCCTCCCCGAGTGGCCGCCCGCCGCGGCGCTCGGCGCCGGGGCCCTCCTCGGCCTGGTCGGGCAGGTCGGCGACCTCGCGGAGTCGGCGATCAAGCGCAGCGTCGGCGCCAAGGACACGGGGAGCTTGATCCCGGGCCACGGCGGCGCGCTCGACCGGCTGGACAGCCTGCTCTTCAACGCGCCGGCGCTCTTCTACTTCGCGACCTGGACGGGGCTCGCCCGGTGAAGCGCGTCACGCTGCTCGGCGCCACCGGCTCGATCGGGCTGCGCACCCTGGAGCTCGTGTCGAGCTTCCCCGAGGAGTTCGCCGTCGCGGGCCTGGCCGCCCGGGGCTCCAACGTGGAGCTGCTCGTCGACCTGTGCCGGAAGTACTCGCCGCGCGCCGTCGCGCTGCTCGACCCGGCGGCCGTCGACCGGCTCGCCGCCGCGCTGCCCGCCCCGCGGCCCGAGCTGCTCGCCGGTCCCGACGGCCTCGTGGCCCTCGCGGGCGACGCCGACGCCGACGTCGTCGTCTCCGCGCTCGTGGGGGGCGCCGGGCTCCTGCCCACGATGGCCGCGATCCGCGCCGGGCGCAGCGTGGCCCTCGCCAACAAGGAGACCCTGGTGATGGCCGGCCGCCTCATGACGGCCGCGGCCCGCGCGCGGGGGGTCAGGCTGCTCCCGGTCGACTCGGAGCACAGCGCCGTCTTCCAGTGCCTGCAAGGCCACAACCGCGGTGACGTGCATCGGATCCTCCTGACGGCGTCGGGCGGGCCGTTCCGCGAGACACCGAAGGCGCGGCTCGGCGGCGTGAGCGTCGAGGACGCCCTGCAGCACCCGACGTGGAAGATGGGCGCGAAGATCACGATCGACTCGGCCACGCTGATGAACAAGGGGCTCGAGATCATCGAGGCGCGCTGGCTCTTCGACGTGACGCCCGACCAGGTGCAGGTCGTCGTCCACCCGCAGTCGATCGTCCACTCGATGGTCGAGTACCTCGACGGCTCCGTGCTCGCCCAGCTCGGGGTCGCCGACATGGGCGTGCCCATTCTCTACGCGCTGACGTACCCCGAGCGGCGGCCGGCGCCGGCGGCCCGGCTCGACCTCACGCGGGTCGGCCGGCTCACGTTCTTCGAGCCGGACACGGACAAGTTCCCGTGCCTCCGGCTGGCGCGGGCCGCGCTCGAGGACGGCGGCGCGGCGCCGGTCGTGCTCAACGCGGCCAACGAGGTCGCGGTCGCGGCGTTCCTCGATCGGCGGATCGGCTTCACCGAGATCGCCGAGCTGATCGAGGGCGCGCTCGACGCCTCCCGGGCCGGGGACCCCGCGTCGATCGAGGAGTGCGTGGCGGTGGACGTCGAGGCGCGCCGCGCGGTCGCGGGCGCGATCGACGCGCGCCGCGCGGGGCGGCGCCCGTGACGACGCTCGTGTCCTTCGTCGTCGTCATCGGGGTCCTCATCCTGTTCCACGAGCTGGGCCACTTCCTGGTCGCGCGCTGGTGCGGCGTCGGTGTCGAGCGCTTCTCGATCGGGTTCGGCCCGGTGCTCCTCCGCTGGCGCGGCAAGGAGACCGAGTACTGCCTCTCGGCGATCCCGATGGGCGGCTACGTGAAGATGCTCGGCGAGGAGAACCCGCTCGAGGGCGGCGGCGGCACGATCGCCCTCGACCCCAAGAAGTCATTCGCGCTCAAGCCGCTCTGGGCGCGCTTCCTGATCGTGTTCGCCGGGCCGGGGATGAACTTCGTGCTCGCGGCGATCATCTTCACGGTCGCGCTCGCGACCCTCGGCCGGCCGGTGTGGCCGCCGCTCATCGGGCGCGTCGCGGAGGACGGCCCCGCCGCGGCGGCCGGAGTCCGGACGGGCGATCTGGTGGTCGCCGTGGACGGCGGCAGGATCGCGCACTGGGAGGACCTCGAGCGCGCGGTCGCCGACTCGCGGGGGCGGGCGCTCGCGCTCACGGTCCGGCGCGACGGCGCCGAGCGGTCGCTCGACGTGACGCCCCGCCGCACGACCGTGCACGACCCGATCTTCCGGGACCCGCGCGAGGCCTGGGAGCTCGGCGCCGGTCCCCAGCTGACGCCGCAGATCAGCTCGGTGACGCCCGGCGCGCCGGCGGAGAAGGCGGGCGTGCGCGTCGGTGATCTCGTGCGCGCGGTCGCGGGCCGGCCCGTGTACTCGCCGGACGAGATGATGCAGGCCATCCAGAAGCGCGCCGGCCAGACGTTCGACCTGACCGTGGAGCGCGCGGGCCGGGCGCTCGCGCTGCCCGTCACCGCCCAGAGCGTCCGCGAGCGGGGCCCGGGCGGCCAGGAGACCGAGATCGGGCGGATCGGCGTCGGGATCATGACGAAGGTCGTCAGCTACGAGGCCTACGGGCCCGTCCTCGCGGTCTGGTACGGCCTGGCCAAGACCTGGGACATGACCGCGCTCGTCGTGAAGGGGTTCTCGAAGCTCGTCCTCGGCACGATCGAGCGCTCGAACATCGGCGGCCCGATCCAGATCGCCGCCGAGGCCGGGAAGCAGGCGCGGGAAGGCATGGCCTCGCTCGCCCTGTTCACGGCCGTGATCAGCGTCAACCTGGCCGTGCTGAACCTCCTGCCGGTGCCGATGCTCGACGGCGGGCACCTGTTCTTCTTCGTGATCGAGGCGATCATGGGGCGGCCGCTGTCGCTCAAGAAGCGGGAGGCCGCGCAGCAGGTCGGCTTCGTGCTGCTGATGCTGCTGATGGTCTACGCGCTCTACAACGATTTCGTGCGGATCGGCGCCTTCAAGCTCTTCCGGTGGGACGCGCCGTGATCCCGCGACGCGCGACGCGGCAGATCCGGCTGGGCGGCGCGCGGATCGGCGGCGACG
>Ga0209211_10012726_pt1 | contig 10545 bp, 7 predicted proteins | sample RifGroA2_FD_183992 | JGI IMG/M metagenome (GOLD analysis project Ga0209211, IMG submission 183992) | Groundwater microbial communities from Rifle, Colorado, USA - Groundwater A2 (SPAdes) (version 2) | ecosystem: Environmental > Aquatic > Deep subsurface > Groundwater | place: Rifle, Colorado...
AAAGTACTTGCATTTTTTATTTTGACTTTTGTTAAGCCCATAAGCTCAAAAATAAGACATTTTATTTTTCGATTTATTTTACCAACGGTTACTAAAAATTATTTTTTTCTCTCGTTTAATCGCCTTATATTTGATTAAAATTTAAAAAATGGGTTTTTAGACGGACTGACGTTATAGCTCATTTTAAGGATAAAAAAAGCTCACATTATATTGTTTATTGAGCTATATTTACGAGCTTAAAAACAAAAAAAACATGTTAAACATTAGAGAAACTGAAATACTTGCCATAATTAAGAAAAGAATTAAATGTTCTTCAAAAGAAATTCATGAAGATTTTTCAACTTCAATAAGCTATGCAACAGTAAAAAGAATCTTGTCAAAATTAACTATTGAAAATTTAATTAATTTTGAACGAAATGGCGAAAAATAATATTGTAATACAATCAGAAGATCGGCTTTTTCAAGAGTTATCGCAACTTATTGAGCAAAGCAAAACACAGGTTGTATCTTATGCCAACAGTACGCTAACCACTTTGTTCTGGCAGGTAGGCAAACGAATTAATGAACATATACTGCAAAATAAGCGGGCGGATTACGGAAAAGAAATTGTGTCGACACTGTCTACACAATTGAAATTAAAGTATGGAAAAAACTTTGAAGAACGCAATTTACGGAGAATGATGCAGTTTGCAGAGCAATTCCCCGATTTGGCAATTGTCGGTCCACTGGCACGACATTTAAGCTGGTCGCATTTTGTAGAGTTGTTGCCATTGAAAAAATCAGAAGCTAAACTGTTTTATGCAAGCCAGTCAGCTGAACAGGGATGGGGCATAAGAGAGTTGCGGAATAAAATTGAAACCAAAACTTTTGAAAGAACCGAAATAGCAAACACTCAACTGGTAAAATCCGGTAATATTCCCGAAAATACCTTTAAAGACCCATATATCCTGGATTTTTTAGGACTGAAAAATGCATATCTCGAAAAGGATTTGGAGTCGGCTATTTTAAGAGAATTAGAACAATTTATTCTCGAAATTGGCAAAGGCTTCGCATTTGTTGAACGCCAAAAACGGATGATTATTGACGGTGAAGATTATCACCTGGATTTGCTTTTCTTTCACAGAAAACTGAAACGACTTGTAGCTATTGATTTAAAATTAGGTAAGTTTCAGGCAAAGGACAAAGGTCAAATGGAGCTTTATTTGAAATGGCTTGCTCGTTACGAAAAGCAAGAAGGAGAAGAAAAACCAATTGGACTTATATTATGTGCCGAAACCAGCCGAGAACAGGTTGAATTGCTTGAACTGCACAAAGATGGAATAATGGTAGCTGAATATTGGACTGAATTACCTACCAAAAAAGAACTGGAGAAAAAGTTACATCAGGCATTAATAGAGGCAAGAGAGAATATTGAAAAAAGAAAGTTATTATCATAAATAAAAAAGAAATGTATAAGTCATTTTATTATCCCGATGAACCTTTAAAATTGTGTAATGGAGCCAGATGCTCTTTCGGTTTTCAGAAAAGAAAAAAATGCTCCGAGTCAAATAAGACAAGGTATGCCACAAAATCAGATTACTGAAATTGTTTCTGATAAGTTTATTGGTTACATCAAAAATCAATTTGAGGAAGTTAAAAAGCAAAGTCAGAAAAACAAATAGTGCATTGTGGAATATTTTGGCAATAAAGACCTTTTAAAGCAAAACAAGACTGCTTTTCTATGCAGTAGGTCAATTCCTGCATCTGCTGTTTTAAAATGCTACGATTGGGCTATTGCACAACGGGAGGAATGGAATTGTATCATCAGTGGTTTTCATAGCCAGTTAGAGAAAGAGGTATTTCATTATTTGCTTAAAGGAAATCAGCCAATAATTATAGCGGTAGCCCGTGGATTAAAAGAAAAAGTTGAACAGGAACTTATCAAACCATTGGAACAAGGCAGAATTTTAATTAGTCGTCCCTTAAAAAATATTAAACACATTAATTATCAAGTATTTAAGTTAATAATAACCCATTTTTATTTGCAAGAAATATTAGTAAACTTGTTAAAACCTTGTATATTTTAATAGTTTCTTAAATGTAAAAAGGTTAATTATTTTCTATACTTTTTAATCGAAGCGGTGCGGTGGGCTGTCCACGAACGGCTTTAGCCCTCACGAACACCATAAAAAAATAAAAAAAAGATGTGAGTAACTGTGCGAATTACAATTTTATAGAAAAAGCCTTGCTTCTTCGAAGAAGCAAGGCTTTTATCCAGTTTTATCGGATTTTACATTTAACTTATGAGCAAAATAAGCTCTTTCGGAGAAAGATTTTTTAAGATGTGTTGCTACATTTTAATTTTTTGCATCTGTTTATCGGTTATATTTAGTAATTCTAAAATTTGTCTTTGTAAATCATTTGGTTGTGTAATTTTTATTTCACGATGTTCATAACCAAGTTTTATAATATTTAATTTTATCATTTTTAGTTCCTCTTCAATATCTTTGTACGATAATTTGTCGTTTTCTTTTTTATTGTAATTTGTTAAAAATGGACAGATTTTTGTTTCCAATTCCTTGATAATACAATAACTAAACATACTTATTAGTACATGTGCTCTTGTTGTTTCTTCTTTTACATGAAAAATTGGTCGAATATCTAATTTTGCTGTTTTTAAATCTCGAAAAGCATGTTCTACATTTTGTAGTGCTTTATAATTATCTTTAACTTCTTTTGTATCAAGTTTTTGTTTTGAAACTGTTGTAGCAATAACATATTTGCCATCTAAATTACGGGAGTTATTATATGCCTGTATATCAAATTTAATGTTAAAGTTTTGGCTATCAATACTAATATTATAAAATTTGTTCATTTTATACTTTTGAAGTAGTGTTTGTACATCAAATTTATATTTATCTAATTGTTTTGCAGTAAATTGAATGACTAATTTTTTATTTTTTGAACCTTCTTTAATTTTTTTTATATTGTTTTGAAATTGAGTTTGTTTTTTGTTGTATGATGTTTGAACCTCTCCAATGTTTTCTTCAAACTTATTTCGTAGCTCGTTGCGTTTTGAGGCGCTTTCTTTTTCTAAATCGGGATTAACAGATAAGATATACCGTATTTTATCATCCTCTATTTCAACTAATTCTTTTGCAAATAGATTAAGTTGAATAACTTTTTTTTCTATCAATTGTTCTATTTCTAATCGTGTCAATCCTGTAATATAATCAACTCCATTTTGTTCTTCTTGTGTTATTTGTTCTAAATTAAATCGAATACGCATTCCTCTATCGCCCACAAATATAATATGCTCTGCTCCAAATTCTTGTGAAAGCGATTTTATTTGTTCCACAACAGTTTTGTAGTCGTTTATATTGCCTTCAAAGACTTGTATTTTTATAGGAAATCCTTTTTTATCTGTAATTAATCCGATATTTATTTGCATTTTTCCTTTTTTCTTATCACGATTATATCCAAATGCTGCTAATTCGTTTTGGTTACCCTCAAAATACGTACTTGTAATATCATATAAAAATATTTCTTTTTCTTTGATTTTGTGATACATACCCCACTTCCGTTCAATGCTTTTTTGCAAGTTTGTTATCTCGTTAAGAGTTGAGTATAAATCATCTAATTTTAATTTTTTAATGTCTATCCCTAAATTTTGGGCAATAGTATCGTTTCGTAGTATCCAATTGAAAATAGATAATTTACTGCCCTTTGTTACAATTTTTCCAATAATCATTAATTTTGCAATTGCAGCTTGATTTGGCATAAGGGTTTCAAAAACTTGATTAATGCGTAAATTCTCCATCAACAAAAGTAATATGCATATAAAACCATAATCAATGCTTTTTTCAATAACAATATCTTTTACTGCCACCATTTGACCATCGGGTTTATGCAAGCTGTTTTTTATTGCACTAATAACATTTTCAGGGAAATTAGTTAATGGACAGATTATCTGCGTCTTAATTTTACCATCTTGTCGGTATTTATGACACAAAAGAACTGATTTATAGGTCTTTCCGCTCTTTGAAGTGTTTTTATTTGTTTGTATATACATGCTGCAAATATACAAATAAATGTAACTACCAAAATATATTTATCAAATTATTAATCATAATTATAAATTTATTTCAAGTTGCTACATAAACTAATAATATTTGCGAAAACCCTTGATAATACTCGAAATGTTAATGTAAAATCCGTTATAGATAAAAAAGGTAAGTTCTCAATAATTAGGTGGTATTATTTAAACAATAGAACATTTGAAAAACGAACTGATGTTACGTAAAAGAGTTTCACACAATGATTATTTCTCGCAAAAGCGCCATTACGCCAAGAAAAATTTTTTTTTTAAAACTTTGAGACCTTGGCGGCTTTGCGAGACAAATTTTTTACTTGCGTAACATGAGGTATTAACAAAAAAAGGAGCAATGCTCCTTTTCTTTGTTTAATGTTTTGATTCGGCAGGAACTTTAAATTTATCACCGGTTTGCCTTACAATTTCACGATAAAATTCATTGCTATATCCTAGTTGTGAAACTTTAGGATTACGCTGTCCGGGAATAGTGGTTTTAATGTTTCCGTCCATATATTTTGTAAACAGAAAACCATAAAGTTGTTTCCATCTTTTAACTGTTTCGTTTCCTGTGTTTACGCTATAATTTGTAATATATTCTAATGCTTTTGCAGGGGTTTTTTTATAAAGTTCAGATGCTTCTTTATCAATATTTGGAATAGTTTCGATGTAATTAGTTTCGAGTTCACGCTGAACCAGTTGAATATCTTTAATAATATCACTATATCGCGTATATGCAAAATTAGAAACCTGATTAAATGCCCAGAATGCACTATTATCGCTAAATACCATCATCGAACCATTGCCAACAGCAAAAGTTTCGGGAACCTTTGTTATTCCACAATACATTGGTACATAAACATTTGAATAGGTATCGTCAACACCAAACCAAAATATTCCACCAATTGGGTTTGGTAACCACGAACGACTTTGAGTTACAAATGTAAATCCTGTTTGTTGAGTACTTACTGCACGTTCGTTAAAATATTCCGTACTATCTACTTTCCATGTTAAAGGTCTCCATCTTACAATACAACTATAAGAACCAGCACCAAAATCTTTTGTCATATCCATTTTTGTTCCCTGATAATAATCGCGCATAAGCTCTATAACATCGTGAACACTTAGTTTTTTATCAGGTTTAATATAAAGAGGCATACGGTTTATTAAATCATAACCCATTGCATATTGTTCGTATTTTGCCATATCTTTATTAACTCTGTTAAATTGTGCCCAAACACGAGCTTCGCAAAATCGTGCAGCTTCAAAATCGAGTGGAGCATATACATCTGAAAAACTAAAGTCTTTGTCTTCCCCTTTAAAATAACCCATTTTTCGAGCAAAAGAAATAACATCCGGCGAATGAAAAACTGTTTGTTTTGGGTCAAAAAAGTTGTTCTTTTTTTGAAATGGGAATGTTGTTATACGGGCGTGGTTTGCATGTCCCGAAATATATCCATCAGGTATTAAAATTGCAACCCAAACAGCACCTTTGCTATAATCTATTTTACCTTTTGCATCTTTTTTTGGTGAACTTTTGCCAATCATCTCAAGAATCCAAACTTCGTTTGCGTCAGAAATCGAAAACGACTCGCCCTCGCTGTAATAGCCGTATTCATTAATAAGTTCTGAAAATATTTTAATTGCTTCGCGTGCAGTTTTGGCTCGTTGAAGTGTGATATACATAAGTGAACCATAATCTACTATCGCTGTTGTGTCTTGAAGCTCTAAACGCCCCCCCCAAGTTGTTTCACCAATAGACACTTGATTTTCATTCATGTTTCCAACAACCGAATAAGTATGTTTTACTTGTTTAATTTTTCCAAGATATTTACCGGTATCCCATTCGTAAATATCAAACCATGAGCCTTCGGGATAATCGGCGGCAGGTCTATAATATAACTCGCCATATAAAACATGACTGTCGGCATTGTACGAAATCATTGTAGAACCATCGGTTGTTGCTCCCTTTGAAATTAATAGGTTAGTGCAGGAAATAGCATCTTGCGTAATAAATAAACCTATAGCAATTGAAATAGTTAAATTAATTTTATTCATGTCATTATTTTTTTTAATTGGCAAAGTTAAATGAAAAAATGTTTTTGCCAATTTTGTTTTTTCATTCCGAACGATTGCTTTGTCATTCTGAACGGAGTGAAGAATCTAATTGCAAATATAGATTATTGGCATACTCGGAATAACAGTTTTTATGCATATAATATACTCATTTAAAACATTGTTGGTTAAGGCATTACCCTACAGGTTACAAAGTTCCTGTTGGATTGGTGTTTAATCAAACAGGTGTTGTGCGACCTGTCGGATAGTAACAGCAAAATATTAATTTACAATTATTCGATAAACAACATTTTCTTTTTCTGAATAAATTTTTAAGAAATATATTCCTGCTGAAAATAATTTTGTTGGAAAACTGAATTTATCTGCATTTTTAATTTTCTTTTCAAACACTTCTTTTCCATACACATCAGTTAGTAAAAAGTTATAGTTCGAAAGTTTAGGCATTTTTATTTGTAACAATTGTCCTTTATTAATTGGGTTAGGAAAAACTTTATATCCGTAATTCGACACATTGTTAATTCCTATACAAACATTATTAGTAATTTGAATTGTATCGCTACTAAAACAGTCATTATTGTTCGAAACGGAAACCCAATAAGTTGCAATTCCAATAGGAGTTATGCTACCATCAATTGTAATAGAGTTTAATAAAGAACCTGTATTCCACAAATAATTATCATAGCCAATTCCTGCATCAAGTGTAAAAATATCTGTATTGCACATAAATGTATCTATCCCAAGGTTTATATCAGGAGAAGCGAGGAAATTTACTGTAATTGTATCAATATCTGAACAGTTGTTAATATCATAAATCAGAATTGTGAAATCAACAATTCCAGAATAATCATGATTTGTATTTACATTAACAGACTGGCTGTTTCCGCAACAACTCCATTGATAAAAAGGAAAACCTGCAGTGGCAGTTAAAATTAAAGATTCATTGCTGCACACGGTTGTGTCATTACCTGCAAAAACAGTAGGATTGGCAACAACGTTTACGCTGATGGTGTCGTAACTGTCACAACCGTTATTATTCCATACATGAACATAATAGGTGTGCATCCCCTGTGAAAGAACTGTTCCATCAAGTAACACTGAACTTGAAGTTTCACCTGTATTCCACAGATAGTGATCTGCAACAGTATTTGAATTTAGGATAAGTGAATCTTCTTTACAGAAAGTAATATTATTACCTAAATTCGCATTGGGAGAAGGGATAAATGTTACGGAAACAGTATCGGAATTTGAACATGAGTAACTTTGATAATATATAGTTACAGTATAGTTCACTGTTCCTAAATTAGTGTGATTTGCGTTTACATTAATGGATTGAGTATAACCACAACAACTCCAATCGTAATTTACATATCCCGGAGAAGCTGTTAATGTTACAGTTTCGTTATTGCACACTGTTGTATCTGAGCCTGCATTAATATAAGGGGTAAAAACTGTTAATAAGATAGTATCTATAATAACATTGTTCAGATGATCAGTTGCAGTTAAAACATATTGAGTTGTGACAGAAGGTGTTGCTATAGGATTTAATACGGTATCGTTACTTAATCCGGTAGAGGGTGACCAATGAAACGAATAAGGTGGAGTACCACCAACAACAATGTTGTTAAAATAATATGGAGCTCCTTTGCAGATAGTAGTGTCTTTAGTATATAGATGAGCGATGGTATTGGTATCAGCAAAAATCTCACCGCAACTCCAGTTTTGCGAATTGTAAAAATCAATAATGTTAGAAGTTATTTTTTTCAAAAGTGGGTTTACAGATGTTAAATTATTTCCCGAATAATCAATAGCATTAGGAAAAGCTACGTCAATACAAAGAGTGGTACCTGCATTAAAAGTAAATGGTCCAACCGTACCAACCCCTCTTCTATCACCAGGTGGAAAGTTTTCAGTTACTTCCGACCATCCTCCCGGAATATTCGGATAACTGCTAAAACAATAATTTGTGTAAACATTTCCTCCATATCCATTTCCTCCATAACTATAAGGTGTTCCATCTTTCCAGTATCCATTTAATACATTATAAAACTCAAAATTTGTAGAAGGATCGCCCATATTTCCACTTGAATTACTGTAGTAATTGAAAGAATACATTGGGGAACTTAATAATACTACTCCTTGAGCGGGGATGTTAGTGCCATATTGTGCATCGTTAGGAGTAGCATTGTAAACATAATATAAACTTATAGTGCTATCGCAACCTATATAATCATCTGTTGGTACTCCGACATCAATATCGGTGTATATACCAAGATAGAAATCATGATAATCGTTGACTGAGTAATTATACACTTTATAGTTGCAGAAAACAGTATTTGCAAGTGCCGAATCGGTTGAATTAAATGAATAAGATAAGGAATGGATTTCAACACCCAGAGGCAATCCACCTGAACCATGTGTGTATGCAACATCATTAAAAATTGTCAATATAGCCTGGTCGCCTCTGATTAACGGATAGTCACCATTTATTGGGTCATAAAGATTATTATCATTTACATCTATATAATCAGCAGTTGGAGCCGGCCAATCAATAATTGAGAGAGGAATTATATATCCTGGTTGATTGTAATTCAGAATGTGATTATCTATGTCTGTTTTTGAAATTTTCCATATTCTGTTCCATGTACTATCTTCAGAATAATTATTTAAATCTGAGTAGATTGGTCCCGACCATGTGTCATTATTATAATTAGAAAACCCTTGTGCAGCTAAATGAAGTTGGTTATTCTGGTCAAATCCACCGAGCCATATTGAACTGGCAAAAATGGATGTAAATGCTGTATTTTTGGGTACTCTAAAACCCGCAATTTGTTCAGGTCTTTCAAAGAGTAATCCGGTGGAATTAATTCCGGCAGCAATATTGTTAGTGTCAAGATAATCAAAACGAACAGGTGGGATAGTCCATTTACGTGTTTCTATTAAACCATTGCTACTACCAAAATATACAAGATTACCATTTGAGATAATTGAAACAAAACTACCGTATGAAAGACCATTATTCTCATTGAAATTTGTAAAAAAAACACCATTATAACGAGTTACGCCAACAATACTATAACTAATCCAAATATTATTAGAATTATCTTGTGATAATGCTGTAATTGAATTTCCAAGAAGTCCATTTGTTGTTGTATATATTGTAAACGAACCATCATATTTTACTAACCCTGCTGTAGTGCCAATCCACACATTACCTGTGTTATCACAAAAAAGCGATTTTATTGAATTTGATGGCAAACCATTTCCGGTTGTGTAATTAGTAAAAGTAGTTCCATTAAAAACCGAAAGACCAACATTAGTTCCAACCCATACATTTCCTGTTAAATCTGTGCAAATACAAACTATACTATTATTAATTAATCCATCGGCAGTTGTGTAATTTGTAAAGGTTGTACCATTATATTTTGATAAACCTGAAGTAGTTCCAGCCCATAATATACCACCTGTAGAAGTGGTAAGCGCCATTATATTGTTTCCGATTAATCCATCAGTTGTATGATATTGTATAAAAGTTGAGCCGGTATTTTTATTTAATCCAATTTGTGTTCCAAGCCAAACTGTTCCAGAAGCATCGCAAGCAAGAGATTTTACATAATTGTTCGAAAGTCCTTGAGTTGTTGAATAATTTGTAAAAGTTGTTCCATTAAACATACTAGCGCCATAAGTTGTTCCAATCCAAACATTTCCTGTTAAATCAGTTGTTAAAACTTTAACATTATTTGATGGAAGTCCATTTGCAGTAGTATATAATTTCCATACTTGAGCTTTAGTATTTACAACAATACAAATTATTACAAATAATAACGTGATTGTTTTTTTCATAGTAAATGTAATTTATTACAACAAAGATAATAATAAAACAAAAAAAAGCAATATTTTTATAATGTTTTTTTTGCATTGTAAAAATTTTTAATTTACAATAATTTATTAGTTAAGACACTACCCGACAGGTTACAAAGTTCCTGTTGGATTGGTGTTTAATCCAACAGGTGTTGTGCGACCTGTCGGATATTTGTTGTAATTTGTTTTTTGAAAGTTGAATGAAAAATGTTTTTGCAAAGTTGTTTTTTCCATTTAGAACGAAGCATTTTATTATTCTGAAATGATTGAAGAATCTAATTATAAATAAAGATTCCTCACTCACTCGGAATGACAAAAAAACCGCGAAACAAAGTTTCGAGGTTTTTTTAATATCTGCTAATGTTATACTAAAAACGGGATAAATTTGTACAGAATAGGCATAAAGTATGATGGTTTCATTGCTCTATTGCTTCATTGTTAAACATTTAAATTCCTGTAACTACTCAGCCACTAAATATGGAATTTTTGCCACAGATTGCACAAATTTACGCAGATTTAAAACCACCAAAGGTGGTTTATTG
>Ga0209211_10012727_pt1 | contig 10544 bp, 11 predicted proteins | sample RifGroA2_FD_183992 | JGI IMG/M metagenome (GOLD analysis project Ga0209211, IMG submission 183992) | Groundwater microbial communities from Rifle, Colorado, USA - Groundwater A2 (SPAdes) (version 2) | ecosystem: Environmental > Aquatic > Deep subsurface > Groundwater | place: Rifle, Colorado...
CCGCGACCCCGCGCAGAACCTGATGCCCGTCACGCTCGAGCTGGTCTCCGCGCGCGCCACGCTCGGCGAGATCGTCGCGCGCCTGCGCGAGACGTGGGGGACCTACGTGGAGCGGCCGGTGTTCTGACTAGCGCGCCGGCGGCGGGATCATGCTCGCGAGCGCGGCGGCGCGATTCGCGGATGGCGCACTGGCCGGCGCGGGCGGCGACCGAGCACCAGCGATCGAGCCCATTGACTTCGCCGCAGAGGAATCTATAGCATGTCGCAGTCTCGCCAGGAGGACGCAACCAGTACCCTGGCGGCTCGGCCTGCGGGCCTGCTACCATGCAGGCGTGAGCGCGCGCCGGGCCCGCACCGCGCCGGTCGCCGAGACCGCCAGCGATCTGCTCCTGGGCGAGATCGTGAACCGCCTCGTCTCCACGTACCGTCCGGACCGCATCTATCTGTTCGGCTCCCGCGCGCGTGCGGCGGCGGGCTCCGATAGCGACTACGACCTGATGGTCGTGGTCCCCGACGACGCGCCCTCCGCGCTCCGCCGCGCCGCCCCGGCGTACGCCGCCCTCTGGGGCCTCCGCGCCGCAGTCGACGTCCTCGTGTGGACCCGCACCGCGTTCGAGGAGCGGCTTCACCTCGCGGCGTCCCTGCCCTCCACCGTCCTGCGCGAAGGAAGGCTCGTCTATTCCGCTTGACCCGGTCCGGCTGGCGGATGCGCGCGCCTGGCTCCAGCGCGCGCAGGAGGACCTCCGGGGCGCCGAGATCGACCTCGCAGCGATGCCGCCGCTCCTCGGTGACGCGACCTTCCACTGCCAGCAGGCAGTGGAGAAGGCGATGAAGGGATTCCTGGCCTGGCACGATCGCGTCTTCCGCAAGACGCACGATCTCGGCGAGTTGGGCGGGCAGTGCGTGCAGATCGACGCCTCACTCGAGCCCGAGCTGCGCGCGGCGGCGCCGCTCACCGAGTACGCGTGGCGGTACCGCTATCCGGGGGAGCCCTTCGCGCCGCTGGAGACCGAGGTGCGCGATGCGCTCACTCTGGCGCGCGCGGCGATCGCCGCATTGCTCGACCGGCTGCCGGCCGACGTCCGCGCTTAGCCTCACCGCCGCCAGAACGACGGGCAAGCGAGCGCGTGCCGGCTGGCGCTTCAGCCAGCGCGGGCGGCGAGGAGCGCCCAGGCCTGCTCGGCAAGCGGGCGGGCGCGCGCGCCGCGCGCGCGGGCGTTCGGGTCGTTGGCGGTGCCGGCGCGCACGCGTCCCATGATCCCCTGGGCAATCGCGGAGAGCCGGAACATCGAGAACGCGAGGCAGAACTCCCAGTCCGGGATCGCCGTGCGTCCGGTGCGCCGGCAGTAGGCCGCCAGGTACTCCGGCTCCGTCGGGATGCCGAGCGCGCCGAGGTCCCGGCCCGCGAGCCCCTCCCAGTCGCGCGCGAAGCGGTACGGGAGGCAGGTGTACGCGAGGTCGGCGAGCGGGTGGCCGAGCGTCGCCAGCTCCCAGTCGAGCACCGCGACGACGCGCGGCTCGGTCGGGTGGATGATCGTGTTGCCGAGCCTGAAGTCGCCGTGCACGAGCGTCGTCTCGTCGTCCGCCGGCAGGTGCGCCGGCAGCCACTCGATCAGCCGCTCCATCGCCTCGATCGTCTCGGTCTCCGAGGCGCGGTACTGCTGGGTCCAGCGGTGGATCTGGCGCGCGAAGTAGCTCCCAGCCCGCCCGAAGTCCGCCAGGCCGAGCTTTTGGAAGTCGACGGTGTGCAGGCGCGCGAGGGTCTCGTTGAGCGAGTCGTAGATGGCGGCGCGCTCGCGCGGCGTGAGCCCGGGGACCTGCGGGTCGGTGATGACGCGGCCGTGCACGCACTCCATCACGTAGAAGATCGTGCCGATGACGTCGGGATCCTCGCAGAACCCGTAGGTCTTCGGCACCGGATAGCCCGTCGTGCCGAGCGCGGTGATCACCCGGTACTCGCGGTCCACCGCGTGGGCGGAGGGCAGGAGCTTGCCCGGGGGCTTCCGCCGCAGCACGTACTCGCGCCCGCCGGCCGCGAGGTGATAGGTCGGGTTCGACTGGCCCCCGCGGAACTGGCGCACGGTGAGCGGCCCGCGGAAGCCCTCGACGTGCTCGGCGAGCCAGCGCGCGAGCGCCGCCTCGTCGAAGCGGTGGACGTCGCGCACCTCCGCGAGCGGCGGCAGCATGGGCGCCAGTATAATCGCAGAGCCGTCACCAGACGAGCCGGCGCGAGGTGAGCCCATGATCCGCGACATCCCAGGCAAGAAGCCGCGCGTCCACGCCGACGCCTTCGTGGACGTGCAGGCCGCCGTCATCGGCGACGTGACCATCGCGGAGGGCGCGAGCGTCTGGCCCTTCGCCGTCCTGCGCGGCGACCAGAACTCGGTGCGGCTCGGACGGCACTCGAGCGTCCAGGACAACTCGGTCGTCCACGTCGACCCCGACTGGCCCTGCATCATCGGCGACAACGTCACGATCGGCCACCGGGCGGTCGTCCACGGCTGCACCGTCGGGGACAACTGCCGCATCGGCATCGGCGCCGTCGTCCTGAGCGGCGCCGTGATCGAGGCGGGCGCCCAGGTGGGCGCCGGCGCCCTCGTGCCCCCCGGCAAGGTCGTCGCCGCCGGCACGCTCGTCATGGGCGTGCCGGCCCGGCCGGTGCGCCGGATGAGCCCGGAGGAATTGGAGGACATCCTCCGGAACGCGCGCGAGTACGAGGCGCTCTGGCGCGCGTACTACGGCCCGCGGAGCGCCTGACGTGGCGCGCTTCCGTGGCAAGACCGTGGTCGTCACCGGGGGCGCCGGCGGCATCGGGCGCGCGGCGGCCGTCCGCTTCGCCTCGGAGGGCGCCCGCGTCGTCCTCGTGGACCTCCCGGGGACGGGCCTCGCCGACAGCGTCGCCGCCGTCGAGCGCGCGGGGGGCGAGGCGCTCGCCGTCCCGGCCGACGTGACGCGCCGGGCCGACGTCGAGCGCTACGTCGAGGCCGCGCTCGGCCGCTTCGGCGGCCTCGACGCGTTCTTCAACAACGCGGGCATCCTCGGCGCGGTGAGCCCGCTCGTGGACTACCCCGAGGAGACCTTCGACCGGGTGCTGGCCGTCAACGTCAAGGCCGTCTGGCTCGGGATGAAGGTGGTCGCGCCCGTGCTGCGCGGGCGCGGCGGCGGCGCGATCGTCAACACGGCCTCGATCGCGGGGCTCCGCGGCACGCCGAACCTCATCGCGTACACGGCGTCCAAGCACGCCGTCGTCGGCATGACGAAGACCGCCGCGCTCGAGCTGGCGCGCCACGGGATCCGCGTCAACGCGATCTGCCCCGCCCCGATCGAGACGCCGATGGCGCAGGCGCTCGAGGCGGGCATGAAGCGCGAGCGGCTCACCGCGTCCATCCCGCTGCGCCGCTACGGGACGCCCGAGGAGGTCGCCGCGCTCGTCGTCTTCCTCGCGAGCGACGAGGCCGCCTACGTCACCGGCGGTGTCTACACGGTGGACGGCGGCGTGATGGCGTGATCGTCGCGGTCACGGGCTCGTCGGGGCTCGTCGGCACGGCGCTCCTGCCCGCGCTCGCGGCGGGCGGGCACGGGGCGCTGCGGGTGCTGCGGCGCGGCCCGGCGGCCGCCGGCGAGCGCGCCGTCCACTGGGATCCCGCCGCCGGGAGGATCGACGCGGGCGCGCTCGAGGGCGTGGACGCCGTCGTCCACCTCGCGGGCGAGAGCGTCGCGGCGCGCTGGACCGCCGCCCGGCAGGCGCGGATCCGCGAGAGCCGCGTGGGCTCGACCGCGCTGCTCGCCGGCGCGCTCGCGCGCCTGGCGCGGCCGCCGCGCGTCCTCGTCGCCGCGTCGGCCACCGGCTGGTACGGCGACCGCGGCGACGAGACGCTCACCGAGGCGAGTGCGCCGGGCACGGGCTTCCTCGCCGACGTCTGCCGGGAGTGGGAGGCGGCGGCCGCGCCCGCGACGGCCGCGGGCCTGCGCGTCGTCCACCTCAGGATCGGCCTGGTGCTGAGCCGCCGCGGCGGCGCCCTGCCGCGGCTCCTCGCGCCGTTCCTGCTCGGCCTCGGCGGGCCGATCGGGTCGGGCGCCCAGTGGGTGAGCTGGATCGCGCTCGACGACCTCGTCGGCGTGATCCTGCACGCGCTCGAGCGCGACGCCCTCCGCGGGCCGGTCAACGCCGTCGCGCCGCGCCCCGTGACGAACCGCGAGCTCGCGCGGACCCTCGCGCGCGTCCTGCGCCGCCCCGCGTTCCTGCCGTTCCCGGCCCTCGCCGCGCGCCTCCTGCTCGGCGAGATGGCGGACGCGCTGCTGCTCGCGAGCGCGCGCGTGCTCCCGGCGCGCCTCACGGCGTCGGGCTACGCGTTCGAGCACCCGGAACTCGACGGCGCGCTGCGCGCCGAGCTCGGCCGCTGACGGCGCCGCGCCGGCGCCCCGGCCGCGCGCCGCAGGGGTCGCCGGAACCCGTTCCCGGCACGCGGCAACGGATTTCGCGTGCCCGGATGGAGCCCAGCCGCGACCGGGCGCTGCGGACGCGTGCCGCGTGGTTCCGCGACCCCTGCGGCGCGCGGCCGGGGCGCCGGCTCAGGCCTTCGAGGTGGCCGCGATCCGCTCCGCCAGCTTGCGCCGGAGCGCCCAGTCGATCGTCCGCTGGACGACCACCTTCTGCGCCTGCGGCGAGCCCGCGCCGTGCATGCACTCGACGATGGGCGTGGCGCCCGTCATGTTCTCGATGAGCCGGCCGAGGCGGAGCCGGTCCTCCGCGGGCACGTCGGCGCGGGTCTGGTAGTACTTGCGGACGAAGCCGGCGACGCGCGGGTTCGCGAGCTCCCGCTCCGAGGGCATCGTCGCCAGGAAGCCGCCCGCGAGATCCTGGGCGAGCCGCGTGACCTCCGGGTAGTAGCGCGCCGTGTTGAACTTCGCGGAGTTGGCCAGCAGCGGGTCGACGATCGCCGTCCCGCAGGCGAGCGTCGAGCACTCGTGGCTGCAGGCGAGCGCCCCCGAGTACATCGTCTCGACGAGGTGGGCCATCTCGGCCAGCTTGTCGCGCACGTGGGCGGCCTTGGCCGTGCCCTGGATGTCCGTGATCGCCGCCGTGGCGCCGATCAGGACGTCGAGGTTGCCGCTCTTGCAGCCGCCGTAGTTCTGGCGGTGGTAGGAGGTGAAGCGCTCGACGAGCGTGCCGGCGAACTCGACCTCGCCCAGCATGAAGACGCGCTCCCAGGGCACGAACACGTCGTCGAAGATCACCAGCGCCTCGCCGCCCACCACGCCGTACGTGGCGTTCCCCTGGTCGATCGTGCCCTCCCACTTCCGGCTGTCGTTGACCTGGCGGCCGAAGACCTGGATCACGCCCGGGGCGTCGGCGGGCACGGCGAAGGCGACGGCGTAGTCACGGTCCTCCGGCCCGAGCGCCTGGCCGGGCAGCACGATGAACTGGTGCGAGTTCACGGCGCCGGTCTGGTGCATCTTCGCCCCGCGCGCGACGATGCCGTCCTCGCGCCGCTCGACCACGCGGACGAAGAGGTCGGGGTCGTGCTGCTCATGCGGGCGCTTGGAGCGGTCGCCCTTCGGGTCGGTCATCGCGCCGCCGGACATGAGGTCGCGGTCCTGGGTCTCGACGAGGAACTTCTTGAACCGCTCGTGGTAGGCGGTGCCGTGCTTGCGGTCGATATCGTGGGTGACGCTGTGGAGCGTGATGAGCGCGTCCATGCCGACGCAGCGCTGGAAGCAGGTGCCCGTGATCCGCCCCGCGACGCGCATCATCTTGGCCTTCCTGACGAGGTCCTCGCGGGTGCGGGGGACGTGCGTCCAGCGGTTGATGGGCCGGCCCGTCAGGTGCGAGGTCGCGCGCGCGAGGTCGCCGTGCGCGGGGTCGGTCGCCAGGTCGTAGGTGACGGCCGCGGCGTTGACGTGCGGACGGATCGCCGGGTGGTCGACGACGTCCGCGATGCGCTCGCCCATGAAGTAGACCTCGGTCTTCAGCGCCCTCAAACTTCCGATGTACTGGCTTCCCGTCATCATGGCGCGGTCCCTCCTCGTCGCGTGGCGAACCTGCTCCTATTCTACTGCCCTCGCGGGCGGCGTTACCGCGGCAGGCGCGGAGGCTCGGCGCACGCGCGCTCGACCTCCTCGACCGTCTTCGGCGTGCCGGCGGTGAGCACCTCGGAGCCCCCGGCCGTGATCAGGACGTCGTCCTCGATGCGCACGCCGATGCCGCGGAACTCCTTCGGGATCGGGTGCACGAGCGTTTCGGCCTTCGCCTTCTCCTCCTCCTCGAGCTTCCTCGCGGCGGCCATGCCGAGGCGGAGGCGGCGGTCCCACATCTCGTCCTCGCTGTACTCGCGCAGGTGGAAGGTCGCGCGCGCGCGCGCCGGGTCCACGTAGAGGCCGGGCTCGACGGTCAGGACCATGCCGGGCTCGAGCACGCGCGACTTCCCCTCGACCTTGTAGGCGCCGACGTCGTGGACGTCCATGCCGAGCCAGTGCCCGGTGCCGTGCATGAAGAACTCACGGTAGTGGTGCATCGCGAGCGACTCCTCGACGCCCCGCGGGAGCAGGCCGAGCGCGACGAGCCCCTCCGTGAGCACGCGCCGCGCCGCCTCGTGCACCGCCTCGTAGCGGTGCCCGGGCCGGGCGGCGGCGATCCCCGCCTGCTGCGCGCGCAACACGACTTCGTAGACCGCGCGCTGCGGCGCCGTGAAGCGGCCGTTGACCGGGAACGTGCGCGTGATGTCGGCCGCGTGGTAGCCCCACTCGCAGCCGGCGTCGATCAGCAGGAGGTCGCCGTCCTCCAGGCGCCGCGTGTTCTCGCTGTAGTGGAGGATGCACGCGTTCGGCCCGGAGGCGACGATGGACGGGTAGCCGTTGCGCGGCGAGCCGTTCACGCGGAACACCCACTCGAGCGCCGCCTGCACCTGGTACTCGAAGAGGCCCGGTCGCGCGTAGCGCATCGCCTCGACGTGCGCGTCGCGGCTGATCTCGCAGGCGCGGCGCTGGCGCGCGAGCTCCGCCGGCGCGCGGCGTAGGCGCAGCTCGTGCAGGAGCGGCCCCGGGTCCTCGATGCGCACGGGGGCTGGGTGGCCGCGCGCGCGCGCCGCGCGCAGCTCGGCGACGAGCCGGAGGACCCGGCCGTCGAACGCGGGCGTGCCGAGCCGGTAGAAGAGCGCCGGCCGGTCGAGCGCGTACTCGCGCAGTTTCGCGTCGAGCTGGTCGATCGGGTAGGCGGCGTCGGCGCCGTAGGCCGCGACCGCGCCCTCGACGCCCGCGCGGTGGCCGTTCCAGGTCTCCAGCTCCCGGTCCCGCGGCCGCACGAAGAGCACGTACCGCTCCTTGGAGTCGGCGGGGTTGAAGACCGCCACCGCCTCGGGCTCGCCGAAGCCCGTGAGGAAGAAGAAGTCGGAGCTCTGGCGGAATTCGTGGTGGACGTCGCCGTTGCGGACGATTTCCTGCGCGCCCGGCACCACCGCGAGCGCGTCGCCGAGCGCCGCGGCGAAGCGGAGCCGGCGCTCGAGAAAGGGAGCCTGGTCCGGCGCTGTCGTCATCGTGACGCCTAGCATACAATGGCGGGAGCCGCGCCGGCACGGCGCGCGTCCAGGGGGTCCCATGCACGTCGGACTGGCGACCGTGTTCCAGAACCCGCAGCGGGCGCGCAGCGACCGCGAGGTCTACGCGCAGGAGCTGCGCCTCGCCGACCTCGCCGAGCCGCTCGGGTTCGAGTCCGTCTGGGGCGTCGAGCACCACTTCACCGACTACACGATGTGCCCCGACGTGCTCCAGTTCCTCACGTACATGGCCGGCCGCACGACGACGGCGAGGCTCGGCACGATGGTGGTCGTGCTCCCGTGGCACGACCCGCTGCGCGTCGCCGAGGAGATCTCCATGCTCGACAACATCTCCGGCGGCCGGCTGATCCTCGGGCTCGGCCGCGGCGCGGGCAAGGTCGAGTTCGACGGCTTCCGCCTGTCGATGGAGGAGTCGCGGCCGCGCTTCGTCGAGGCCGCCCGGATGGTGCTGCGCGGCCTCGAGACCGGCTTCTGCGAGTCCGACGGCGCCTTCTACACGCAGCCGCGCGCCGCGATCCGGCCCGCGCCGTTCAAGTCCTTCCGCGGGCGCACCTACGCCGCCGCCGTCTCGCCCGAGTCCGTGCGCATCATGGCCGAGCTGGGCGTGGGCATCCTGGTCATCCCGCAGAAGCCCTGGCACGAGGTGGCCAGGGAGCTCGACGCGTACCGCACGACGTACCGCGAGGTCAACCGGGCCGAGGCGCCGCCTCCGGTCTGCGCGGGCTGGACCTTCTGCGACCGCGATCCCGACCGGGCGCGCGAGATGGCCCGGCGCTGGATCGGCGGCTACTACCAGACCGTGCTCGACCACTACCAGTTCGCGGGCGACCACCTGAAGACCACGAAGGGGTACGAGTACTACGGGAAGATGTCGGAGAAGATCGCGACCCACGGCACCGACGCCGTGATCGACTACTTCACGAACCTCCAGGTGTGGGGCACGCCGGAGCAGTGCTACCAGCGCATCCTCGACGTCCGCACGCGCGTCGGCCACGACACCTTCGTGGGCGTGTTCAGCTACGCGGGCATGCCGTACGACGAGGCCGAGCGCAGCCTGCGCCTCTTCGCCGCCGAGGTGATGCCGGCGCTCCGGACGCTCGGGCCCCCGCCGCCGCCCGCACCGCCGGCGCCGCGCGAGCGCGGCGACCAGAAGGTGGCGCTCGGGTTTTGACCCCGCTCACGGTCTACCTCCCCTACAACCGCGGCGCGCTCGGCGGCGCGTTCGCGCCCGCCAAGCGCGGCGCCACGCCCCCGGAGGCGCGGGGCCGCTGGCTCGTCGTCCAGGAGCAGGCGCTCGTGCTCCCCGAAGGGGACGACTTCCGCCTCCCGGAGGGCGAGGCGCCGCGCGGCTTCGGCGAGGCGCTCGGCGAGCCGCTCTGGCTCGGCACCGTCCAGGGCGCCGAGTGCTGGACGGCGTCGCTCGCGCGCGGCGCCGCGCTGCCGCCGGGGTTCCGCCGCGAGACCCTCGTGCCGATGCAGGGCACGCGGCTGCCCGACGACCTCCTCACGCTCGGCGGCATGGCGATGCAGGCGCTCTGGTGGCAGCGCACGAGCAGCCACTGCCCGCGCTGCGGCGAGTCCACCCAGCGCATCGCGGGCGAGTGGGGCAAGCGCTGCCCCCGGTGCCGCTACGAGCACTACCCGCACCTGCACCCGGCGGTCATCGTGCTCGTCCGCGACGGCGACCGCGTGCTCCTCGCGCGCAAGGCGGGCTGGGCGCCGGGCCGCTACGCGCTCGTCGCGGGCTTCGTGGACAACGGCGAGTCGCTCGAGGACGCCGTGGCGCGCGAGGTCAAGGAGGAGGTCGGCGTGGACGTGAAGGACGTCGCCTACGTCGGCAGCCAGAACTGGCCCTTCCCGAGCCAGCTCATGGTCGGCTTCGTCGCGACCTGGGCGGGCGGCGAGATCACCACCGACCCGGACGAGCTCGAGGACGCGCGCTGGTTCCCGCGCGGCGCGCTGCCGCCCGGCCCCACGCGCCACAGCATCGCCGGCTTCATCCTCGAGCACTTCGCGGCCCCTGACCACTCGACCACGCGTTCTTGACGCGCGCCACGCCGCGTGATTGGATTTGGTCCATGGGGGAGGTCCGCGTCGGCATCGTCGTGGTGAATCCTCGCACCGGGGCGCGCTCCGGCGAGATCCGTGCCCTTGCCGACACCGGTGCGACGCTGACGGTGATTCCCCGCGATGTCCTCCAGGGGCTCGGGATCCGGGCGCTTCGCCGGGTCTCGCTGGTGCTCGCCGATGGACGGCGAGCGGAGCGGGATGTCGGAGACGCCGACGTCGCGGTCAATGGGGACGCGGCTCCGTGTCGCGTGGTCTTTGGCGAATCGGGGGACGCCATCCTGCTGGGCCTCACCGTGCTTGAACAGCTCGGTCTCGCCGTCGACCCCGTCCAGCGCCGCCTCGTTCCGACCGACTTTCTCCTGTATTGACTTCATGGGGGGCTCCGGGCGCCCCCCATGCCCCCCAAACGCTCGGGACGCCCCGGCGCAGCCGTGGCGCCCCTCGACACCGCGATCGGTTCACACGCTCTGAGCTTCATGGGGGGCTCCGGGCGCCCCCCATGCCCCCCAACGCTCGGGACGCCCCGGCACAGCCGTGGCGCCCCTCGACCTCGCGATTCGCTACGCCGCGGTGTAGCCGCCGTCCACCGGCAGCGCGACGCCGGTGACGAACGCCGCCTCGTCGCTCGAGAGATAGAGGATCGCCGCCGCGACCTCCTCCGGCTGGCCGAAGCGCCCGAGCGGGTGCTTCTGGACGATCACCTCGCGCCACGCCGGGTCCTGCCGCAGCTCCGCCGTCATCGGCGTCTCGATCACGCCCGGGCAGACGCAGTTGACGCGCACCGCCGGCGCCCAATTGAGCGCCATCTGGCGCGTGAGGTTCACGACCCCGCCCTTCGACGCCGTGTACGAGGGCGAGATCGACCCGCCGACCAGCCCGAAGATGGACGCGAGGTTGGTGATCGCGCCGCTTCCGCTCGCC
>Ga0209211_10012729_pt1 | contig 10539 bp, 9 predicted proteins | sample RifGroA2_FD_183992 | JGI IMG/M metagenome (GOLD analysis project Ga0209211, IMG submission 183992) | Groundwater microbial communities from Rifle, Colorado, USA - Groundwater A2 (SPAdes) (version 2) | ecosystem: Environmental > Aquatic > Deep subsurface > Groundwater | place: Rifle, Colorado...
CGTCATCATCATCGACGAGCTGGCCGACCTGATGATGGTCTCCTCCCGCGAGGTCGAGGATTCCGTGGCCAGACTGGCCCAGATGGCCCGGGCCGCGGGGATGCACCTGATCCTCGCCACTCAGCGCCCTTCGGTGGATGTGCTCACCGGCCTGATCAAGGCCAACTTTCCCACCCGGATGTCGTTCAAGGTTTCCTCCAAGATCGATTCCCGCACCATTCTGGACGGGAGCGGGGCCGAACACCTGCTGGGCGCGGGCGACATGCTCTTCATGCCCCCCGGCACCAGCAAACTCCAGCGGATCCACGGCGCCTATATCTCGGAGAAAGAGACCGAGCGGATCGTCGCCTTTCTCAAGGAGCAGGGGGCGGTGCGCTACGATGAAAGCGTGCTCAAGCTTGCCGAAGAAGTCGAGGCGGGTGAGGGCGACGAAGCCGGGGATCTGGACGAAAAGTATGACGAGGCCGTGGCCCTGGTCTGCGAGTCGGGGCAGGCCTCCATCTCCATGGTCCAGCGGCGGCTGCGGGTGGGTTACAACCGGGCCGCCCGGATGATCGAGCTCATGGAAAAGGAAGGGGTAGTCGGCCCGGCGGACGGTTCCAAGCCGCGCGAGGTTCTAGCTAGGAAAAGTTACTAATTATTTTTTGTGGCTATCTTGTAATAATTTAACGAATGACTAAATTACAGAGCAAGGATGTTCTGTTTTTCATAAGATGAGGGTGGAAAAATGAATATGAAAATGGCTGGATCGCCCATTGATATAAGCAAGGTCCGGACGGTTATTTATCACATGCCGGATGGTCAGAAGTTTTTCCTCAACATGGAAGGGTTGGAGCAATTTGTCGAGCTCGGCCCCGGCCGGATTTGCGACACCTCGGAGATCGACGGGGTGCTGCATTTCTTCCCGCGCGGCAACGCCTAGTTTCCGAAAAATTCGTGTTCTCCGGCAAGCCGATGCTGATCAATGCCAAAAGCGACGGTCATGTCCACACCCGGCTTTGCCATCACGCCAGCGGCGAGATGGAGGAGTATGTGGTCGCTGCCATCGCCAAGGGGCTTGAGGAGCTGATCTTTCTCGAGCACCTGGAATGCGGCATCCGCTACCGCGAAGCCACCTGGCTGACCGAGGAGGATTTTGCCGCCTACCACCGCGAAGGGCAGAGGCTGCAACAGGTTTACGGAGACAGGCTCCGCATCGGCCTCGGGGTGGAGGTGGGATACAACCCCAGGCAGGCGGCGGAGATTCTTGCGTTTCTTCAGCGGTACCACTGGGACCGCGTCGGTATTTCCTTTCATTACTACGAGATCGACGGGCATCACTACAATGTGGTGAGCCGCCGCAAGGCCAATCTGGAGCCTCTGGGCAAGCAGGGGGTGGAGCGGGTGATCTCCGACTACTTTGCCACCCTGCTGGAGGCGGTGGAGGTTCTGCCCGGCACGGTGCTTTGTCATCTGGACGCCGTGCTCCGCCATCATCCCGAGGTGCATTTTGCCGAGGGGCACCGGCGCCAGATCACGGAGATTTTCCAGGGGATGCTTGGCAAAGGCATGGCCTTGGAGGTGAATACCTCCGGGTTTTCCCATCGGGGGGAGCAGTATCCGGCCCGTGGGATTCTTGAAGAGGCTATTGCCCTGGGGGTTCCGCTGGTTGCGGGGTCGGATGCGCATCGGCCCGGCGAGGTGGGGCGGCATTTTGAGAGGTTGAAGTAGGTTGGGTTAGCGGTTTCATCGCGTAACCCAACATTGCCATGCGTGGTACCAAGGTCTGAGCCGTCGGGTTACGCTACGCTAAGCCGACCTACGAGGAGACCTATCACGGAGAGGACCCCATTCCGAGGTGCAATCCCCACCCGAGTATCGCGGTGCTCAGTATCTGGACAAGGTGAAAGACCCCATTGTGATCAAAGGGGACAAGAAGGTGGAGCGAGACATTGCTCGCCTGCACTGCGGCCGCAGCCAGATTGAGGAGGATTGCCAGGGCCACGACGGCGGTGCCTTGCAAACGATGGCTGGCGGCGAGAAAGGTATAGATGGCCAGGGCGCCCAGTAAAACCGCAGCCGCGTAAATGATGAAGACGATAAACGGTCCGCCCATAAGTGCAGTCAGCCCGAAAAAGGCAGCGCTCACCCCGAGGCCCCAGGGGACAAGACGCAAAGCTACAGCTCGCCCCCGCCAATCCGCAACAGTCCCCACGCTGAACAGCACCACGAGCATCCCCAGACTAAGGTAGAGAACCGCCCACAGTGCCGTGCGCATGGATTTTGGCATCTCCAGGCCATGTGCCAGGGCACCGAGAAAGGATGCAATTGCGAGAAGGCCAAATACCCAGCACCAGAGGTTTGTTCGCCAGCGATCGGCTGGCGCGGTGCGCAGCAGGAGTGCGATGATCACGGTGCATTCGATGGCCAGCAGGGCATCGGTGGCGCTGGTTGTGAGTTCAGTGGGGGAGATTACCAAATGATACTCGCGATCGTGTTGGTGCTCATTTGGGGCCTCGGTTCATGTTGCATAACGCTTCGCTTGAGGGGCGCGGTCACAAAAACTATAATTGAGAGAAAGCGGCTCAGCCCGCGGTCCCTCTCGAAGCGGTTGTTATGAGATTTTCAGTTTAGCCCTTCAATCCAGTAACTGCCAAACTTGGACGAATCGTATGGATTCAATTGGTTCTCTTTAAGATATACTTGGAGTCTGTTTAGAACGGTAAGGCATAGCTTCTCGAAAAATTTCACAGGGTAAACTAGCTCAATTGTTTCGAGAGGGGGGGCATCAATGTGTGAGAATGTGGACAAATCATGATAGAAAGGCTCTCCGTCATCGTTCATTTCTTCCACGCCGTATCCAGGTGTGCGAAGTTCATGAACAAGAAAATTTCGGTGTGAGTAGAGCAGGTGTATATGAGTTAACGACTCAAGGTTTATGTTCTCAAGCGGCTTTTTATACTCATCAATTTTGGGCCAATACTTTAATACTTCATTTTTTTGAGGATCATTGTCAAGCTTGACGTTGTTCCACGATGCTTGCCTTTTCGTAAGCTTATCAAGTGCAAACTTACGAAGTTTCTCAAACTCTGGATCAGGAATTAACTGTAGGAGCCTAGCTAGATGCGGCAAGCTGACGCGATCATGATCAGCCCAGTTGCCGAATCTTTTCACCAAGGATCTGAAGCGGTCACCAGGTCTTTTGCGAGGATAGATTGAACGAGACAAAGCGTCGAGAATGGAACAGAATAATATTTTCCTAAACAAATCTGATGCCTCCCCAGAGACAGCGTTAACCAGATCAATTTGTTTCGAAAAATATTTACAATATCGCTCTATTGGTTCATCTAATTGTTCTTGCATAATTTTATTTTTCCGGGAGTAACAGTCTAGTAATGCATGCCTAGAAATATAACATTATCGCGTTTGTAATTCTTCTTCATACGTTTTGTCGCAGAATTCACAGGTGTCGTCAAAATTGGGGTCATATTCCTCTGCGGTGACTATCTGTGCATCCTCTTTACGATTTCTATCAGCTTCTCAGATCACCCCTTTTTTTTGCCGATAGGAAAAAGCTGTTCAGTCCCGTCTGCATCCTAATTCCGTCGAATTCGACGGGATTAAAATTTGGGTTGTTGAGCCGCTCCCAGATTCCGAGGAACTCCACCGTATTGCGACTGAATAGCCAGTTGCGGGTCACATCGTCCGTGTGATCGGGGTGCGATGTCGGTCAAGCAGATGATGTCTTGCCGGCTCTGCGAAAGTACTGCGACGGCGGCTCCCAGAACCTTGATGGTGCTTTTTTGGGCTTTGTTCATATGTCGGCCTTTGGGGTTGGAAGTCGCCAAACCCCTCGAATTCGAGGGGTTTAAATGTGGCAGATTCGCCATAATTTAGATCGAAGCATTGACGGATTCATGGCTCAGGCCGCGAACTGATTCAAAGAGGAGTAGTCCTTATGCCAAGCTGATCATCAGCGGAATAACATGCAGCTTTTTGGAAACGGTCTGGGTGGTGCCGAGCTTCCAGTCGGTGCAGGTGGCTTTGTCGCCCAGGAGGGCGTCGATCTCCGCCGTCAATCCCTTGAGGTTAATGATGGGGTGGCGGCTGAAGACCTCGGGCAGGCCGTAGGTCAGGTTGCAGGCCAGGCATCTGCCGGGGCGCTCGTGGAGTTCGAGGGCAAGGGTGAGGAGGTTTGCCGCCAGTCCTTTGAAGACGAGGCGGATGTCGTAGGCCCCTTCTTCGGCGTCGCCGAACAGGGCGTCGAAGAAGGCGTTGGCCCGCTCGGGCGGGAAGAGGGCTTGCAGGGTTTCCGGGGTAAAAAGAGTATGTGCGCTGTCCATTTCTATTCCCTTGGATTTATGAGAGAAAGTATCCTTATGGGGCCTGGGTGTCGCGTCCCGCTACTCTACCAGCCAGACATTTAAATTCAACTTTTTTGTCGATTGCCTCCGGGCTCTTGTGTTAGAGTTGCCGCCATGCAACCCACCCTATTTCCCATGGAACCAAAAGCAAAGCCCCAGCCCTCCAGCTCCGCTAGCCAGATCAGCCGCAAGGCCTTGAACGAGGCGCAATACGAGGCGGTGACCACCGTGAATGGTCCGGTATTGGTCATTGCCGGGGCAGGTAGCGGCAAGACCCGTACCCTGGTCTATCGGTTGGCCCATCTTGTTGAACAGGGCGTGCCTCCGGAGCAGATTCTGCTTTTGACCTTTACCCGCAAGGCGGCCCAGGAGATGCTGCACCGGGCCAGTCTGCTGCTGGACGATTCCTGCCGCCGGGTGATGGGCGGCACCTTCCATGCCACGGCCAATCTGCTGCTGCGCCGCTACTGCCGCCATCTCGGCTATGCGGCCAACTTCACCATCATCGACCAGTCCGATGCCGAGGGTATCGTCAACCTGCTTAAGTCCTCCCTGAATCTGGGCGGCGAGAACAAGCGCTTTCCCTCCAAGCGGGTGGTGATCTCCATCCTGAGCAAGTCGGTGAACAAGGGGCTGGGCATCGAGGAGCTGATCGAGGCCGAGTACGGCCATTTTCATGATTTTGCCGACGACCTGCAGACCATTGCCCTCCATTACCGGCGGTTCAAGCTTGAGCACAGCCTCATGGATTACGACGACCTGCTGGTGAACTGGCGCCGGATCCTGGAGGAGTTTCCCGAGGTGCACGAGGAGCTGGCCAACCGTTTCAGCCATATCATGGTGGACGAGTACCAGGACACCAACCCCATCCAGGCGGCGATTGTCCGGCTGATGGCGGCGCGGCACAACAACGTCATGGTGGTGGGGGATGATTCCCAGTCCATCTACAGCTTTCGGGGCGCTGATTTCCGCAACATCATGGATTTCCCCAATCTTTTCCCCGAAACCCGGCTCATCCGGCTGGAAGAGAACTACCGCAGCACCCAGAAGATTCTTGATCTGACCAACGCCATCATCGAGAAGGCCCAGGAAAAATATACCAAGACCCTGTTTACCAACATCATGGGCGGGGAAAAGCCCGTGGTCTATGGGGCCAGGGATGAGGCCAGCCAGGCCCGTTATGTGGCGGAAAAGATCGTGGCCCTGCATAAAGCGGGCGAACTGCTTGATGAAATAGCGGTGCTTTTCCGTTCCGGTTTTCATTCCTACAAGCTGGAGCTGGAGCTGACCCATCGGCAGATCGAGTTTGACAAACGCGGCGGCCTCAAGCTCAACGAGCTGGCCCATAACAAGGACATCATCTCCTATCTGCGGGTGGTGGCCAACCCGCACGACCATCTCTCCTGGAACCGGCTCCTGCTGCAGCTCGACAAGGTGGGGCCCAAGACGGCCCAGAATATCCTTAGCCGGGTCAAGAGTGCGGATGACCCCTTGGCTGCCCTTAGGGAATACCCGGCTGGCAAAACCTGGCGGGAGGGCTTGCTGGAGCTGCTGACGATGCTTGAGGCGCTCCGGCAGCCGGGCATGAGCATGGGCCAGATGTTCGAGCGGATCATGGAGTATTACGAGCCGATCTTCGAGCGGCTTTACCACGACGATTATCCCCGCCGTCGCCGGGATCTGGACGAGTTGGGCCGGGTGATGGGCGGGTATGACGAGTTGCAGGCCTTTCTCGACGATGCCTCCCTCGATCCGCCCCAGGCCGGGGCTTTGGCGGAGGATGGCGGCAAGCGGCTGGTGCTTTCCACCATCCATTCGGCCAAGGGGCTGGAATGGGACACGGTCTTTATCATCAATCTGGCCGAGGGCCGTTTTCCTTCGGCCCAGGCCGTATTGCCGGCGCACCGGGAAGAGGAGCGCCGCCTGCTCTATGTGGCCGCGACCCGGGCCCGCAAGCAGTTGTATCTGGTCTATCCCCAGGAGGTCATGTCCTACGATTCCTCCTCGGCCGCGGGTGGGCCTTCTCCTTTTCTGCAGGAATTGCCCCATACCCTGACCCGGTCGCCCGCCGCGCCTGTTTGGCAGCCCCAGTCCTCCGCCTATGATGCGGAGCAGGAGGAACGGCCCGATTACAGCATTCCCCCCCTCCGATCTGCATATCCGCCAGGGCTTGCCAGTTCGGCCGCGGCTGTCCCGGCCCAAAGTATCAAGCTCGGCAACCGGGTGCGCCATCCCTTTTTCGGAGAGGGCGTGGTGGAAAAGATCATCAGCCCCAAATCGGTGGAGGTTCTCTTTGCTCGGCACGGCAAAAAAACCCTGCATCTTGACTATGCCAAGCTGGAGCTGGTGCCATGAATTATCAGGAGGCCTGGGCCTTTCTCGATAACCTGCAGTTTTTCAAGATCAAGCTGGGCCTGGAGAGCATGAGCCGGTTTCTCGATTCGGTGGGCAATCCGCACCGGAATTTGCGTTTCGTGCATGTGGCCGGCACCAACGGCAAGGGCTCTGTTTCCACGACTCTGCGGACCATTCTGACCAGGGCCGGCTACAAGGTCGGGCTCTACACCTCGCCGCACTTAAGCTGCGTGCGGGAGCGGTTCCGGATCGATGAGCGGTTTATCTCCGAAGAGGCCTTCGCCCGCCAGGCCAGTGCGATCCGCGCGGCCTTGGGGGAGCGGCAGATCACCTATTTCGAGTTCGCCACGGCCCTGGCCCTGCTCTGGTTTGCCGAGGAGCAGGTGGAGGTGGCCATTCTGGAGGTCGGCATGGGCGGGCGGCTTGACGCCACCAACATCATCACCCCCCTGGTCAGCATAATCACCAATGTGAGCATGGATCATGAGCAGTACCTGGGTAACACCCTGGCCGCGGTGGCTTTTGAAAAGGCCGGGGTTATCAAGCCCGGCGTGCCGGTGGTGGCCGGGTTGGCCGCGGATGAAAGTCTGGCGGTGGTGACGCAGGTGTGCGAGGAGCGGCAGGCCCCCCTGTTTTTGCTGGGCCGGGAGTTTGCCGCGATTCGAGGCCGTGAGGGAGGCTGGGACTATAAAGGGATCGATGATAACCACTCCTTGGCCGGCCTGCAATGCCGCCTCAAGGGTGGCTACCAGATTGGCAACGCCGCCCTGGCCCTGGCCGCGCTGGAGGCGATCTCCGGCACCTTCCCGATTTCCGGGGAGGCGATCCGGCAGGGGCTGCTCTCCGTGACCTGGCCAGGCCGCCTCGAATATTTCTGCCTGGTGAACAGCAACCTCGTGGAATGTCCTGTCGAGGATGCCGCCGAAAAACCCGCCTCCCTGCGCCGTTATCTGCTGGATGGAGCCCACAACCCCGCCGGGGTCGAGAGCCTGCGGGAGGCCCTGGTCAGCGAATTCCGCTACGACCGGCTCATTCTGGTCTGGGCCTGCATGGGAGATAAGGATGTGGCCGCAACCCTTACCACCATCGCCCCCCTGGCGGACCGGATCATCTTCACCAGGCCGGAAAGCGAGCGTTCGGCCACGCCGGAGCAGCTTACCGCTATCCTGCCCGCAGAGGAATGCTTCAAGGCACAGTCAGCGGCAACTGTCGCCGAGGCCCTGATCCTGGCCGCAAATCTGGCGCGGAGCGGGGATTTGCTCTGCGTGGCTGGGTCTCTCTATCTGGTGGGGGCGGCCCGGAAGATTCTCCTGGGGGAGGTGGCGTCATGAGTGCGGACGGGGATCTGTACGGCGAGGGGGTGGCCGAGGAGGATATTCGCCGCGAACGCGCCAAGGCGAGGGAAATCCGGAAAAGCAGATGGTGGCAAACCAAGCTCTCCCTGGGCATCTGCTACTATTGCGGCAAGAAGACTCCGGCCAAGGAACTGACCATGGATCATATCGTCCCCTTGGTCAGGGGAGGAACAAGCAGCAAGGGGAATCTCGCCGCCTGCTGCAAGGAATGCAACAATCTGAAGAAAACCATGCTGCCCATCGAGTGGGATGCCTACATGGAACGGTTGGAACGGGATAGCTGACAGCTGATAGCTATAAGCGGGCAGCTATTTTTCAATCCCCCAGGCAGATGCCGATTTCCCGGGCGGTCAGAACCTTGTCGCTGTCCAGCGGCACTTTTTTTCTGCCCTTGATCGCGTCCGCCAGGGGCACGGCGACGATGTCGGTGGCGGACAGTGCCACCATGTGATCAAGATCTCCTGCTCGGCCAGACGAACCGCCGCGCCGGTTCAGCCGGGAAGCAGATTTTCCAGGATTTTTTATGGTTTTGTGAGTACCATGTATGTGTGTGGCGGGCCCGGTTGGTGCCGGCCGGAGAGTGCCGCGCATAGGCCGGATGTCCCTGTCGCCCCAGTGATCCGAACCCTGTCGATTCCTGATTGAGGATCCTTCATGAAACCGTGTCTGCTGTTTCGTCATGTCCTTCTGCTGTCCGCCCTCGCCCTGCTGGTCCTCGTCTCCGTCCCTCTTGCCCGGGCTGCGGCCCCCAGGGAGACCCTGGTCCTGCTGAACTGGCCGGACTACATGGACCCGGCCCTGCTCAAGGATTTCGAGGCAAGGTACCATGTCCGGATCCGTGAGGTCCATTACGAGACCGAGGCTAACATGGACCAGCTGCTCTCCTACACCGGCGGCAAGAAGTACGACCTGCTGATCGCCAGTCACACCAAGGTGCCGAGCTTCGTCAAGCGGGGATGGATCGCCCCGGTGGACCGGGCAATGGTGCCGAACCTGAAACATCTCGACACCGGCGGCCTCCCCCACGATGAGGAACTGGCCCGCCATGCGGTGCCGCATCTCTGGGGCACGGTGGGCATCGTCTATCGCAAGGATCTGGTCAAGGAGAAGATCTCCGGCTGGAAGCAGCTGTTGCAGCCCGCCGAAGGGCTGCGCGGCCGGATCATGATGATCGGGGATGTGCGGGACGTGATGGGGGCGGCGCTTAAAACCCTGGGCTATTCCCTTAACTCCCAGGATCCACGGGAGCTGGCCGAGGCCGAGAAACTGCTCATGGCCCAGCGACCCTTCGTGAAAAAATACGGCTACATGCCGATCAACAAGAAATCCGACCTTATCAAGGGCAACTACTGGATGGCCATGGTCTACAGCGGCGATGCCCTGACCCTGGCAGATCTCAGCGCCAACATCGCCTACGTCACCCCGGTGGAAGGCACCAGCCTCTGGCTCGATTCCATCATGGTTCTCAAGGATTCCAAGAAACAGAAACTCGCCTTCCAGTTCATCAACTTCCTGCATGAGCCGGAAAACGCCGCCAAGCTAGCGGCCTTTGTCTCCATGGCAACTCCCAATGCCGCGGCCCGCAAGCTGTTGCCCAAGGAGCATCTCGGCAACCCAGATATCTATCCACCCCAGGCGGTGCTGGACAAATGCGAGTTCTACGCGTCGCTGCCGCCGCGGGTGCTGAAGCGCTACAATGAAATCTTCACTCGGGCTTCCCAGGGGCTGCTCTAGCAGGATGTTGAAAAAAGCCGTCCTGGCTTTTTTCAACCACGAGGCAGCAGAAATGAATTCCGCTGCCTCTCGCAATTTCACCGAGTGAACACTCGGCAGAATCGGCGACCCGTCCTTGGGTCGTCGGCAGGCTGCCGAAAAACGAGTTTACAATAGCCTGCCGGATAGAGCCGCAGGGATAACGGAGCGGCAGGGGGCAAGGCATGCGACTGCGGGTAAAAATTATCATCGGACTGCTGCCGCTGCTTGTGGTGCCTCTGCTGATCGTCGGGTGGCTGGCTTATGCCCAGTTGCGGGAAAAAACCCAGGAGACAACGCTCCGGCAGTCGGACGTGCTGATGGCGCAGGTCGCCACCAGCTCTCAGGCCTATCTCCGGGGCGTGGAGGCCGATCTCGCCCTGTTCTCCGGCTCCGATCTCCTCCGTAACTATCTGGCAGTGGAAGACGCCGCCGACCGCTATGAAATTCTCCAGACTCCTCTGCTTTCACAGTTTGCCAGTTATATGGCGGCGCATCCCGAATATTACGAGATCCGGGTTCTGTTGCCGGACGGTTCCGAGGATGCACGCCTGGCCGCGGGGGGATTGGCCAACATCCGGGATAACGAAAGCGGCTCCTTCTGGTTTGCGGAGCTGACCAGGGCCGAGGCCGACACCTACGCCCATTTCGTGGTCAACCCTGATAATGGCGAACTTGCCCTGCTCTATGCCAGGAAACTGAAGGAGCCGGAGCAGGCAGCCGCCGGCGGCCCG
>Ga0209211_10012736_pt1 | contig 10536 bp, 16 predicted proteins | sample RifGroA2_FD_183992 | JGI IMG/M metagenome (GOLD analysis project Ga0209211, IMG submission 183992) | Groundwater microbial communities from Rifle, Colorado, USA - Groundwater A2 (SPAdes) (version 2) | ecosystem: Environmental > Aquatic > Deep subsurface > Groundwater | place: Rifle, Colorado...
TAATCAACTTATAAACTGAAACGGCAATACAAATTTCCCAGACCCACTGACTAATTTTTATTGACATAAAACCATCTTCAATTTTAAGTCCAAACAAATATTGCCAAGCCACAGCCGCAAGAGAAATAAGAATAAAATGCCAAATTGGCTTAACATATTCTCCTAAAGTTTTGCCAAAAATTTTAATTTTATATATAGCTAAGACGGAAAAGAAGATAATTATTACCAGAAGAATTGTGAAGAAAATCGGATCATTGCGTTTTTCTAAGACAGGAATTTGTGGTAAAAGATCGAGTTTGTCACCTATGGCAGTAAATGATTTACCACTTTGCGGACAATCGACTTTTTGATTCCCAACAAAACACTCCCGGTTTTTTGTCTTAATTTTTCCTGAGTAATAAACGATTAAAGGCAGCTTTTTATTTTTCATTCTAATGTTAGTAAAACAGAAGTAATATTGTTTTTCAACTTTTAACCAATTGACAACTTTGATTACTTATGTAATAGTGATATCATGGCAGATGACATTACTCAACCAGCCCTTCAACCGGTCCCTCAACCCACAAAACCCAGTCGTTTGAAACTCATTCTTCTTATCGAGGCATTCATTTTTATTATTGTTATAATAACCGGTCTACTTGTTTTTACAAGAAGAAAAAATCAGACCATGAAAAACAGCACGCCTTCTCCAACACCAACTGTTCAGGTTGAAAATAAAATAAATGTTCCCATGGAAACAAAATATGAGAATCCGTTTAGCGAAAAAACCCAGTATCAAAACCCGTTTTCCAAAAATACTAATCCATTTGACAATCTAAAATGAAAAACTTATTTATTCATAAATTTATTCTATATTTATTTTTTATAGTTTTGTTTTTCCATCCACCTCTATTAGTAAAAGGTCAGACAACAAATGAAGATGCTGCTAAAAAGTATGGCATCACTTATCCGATTACAAGCCTCGGAAACTGCACAGACCATACAAGCTGCCGCAACTATTGTGAAGATGAAGCTCACCGTGATATCTGTATTCAATACGCTAAACAAAAAGGATTTTATGAGGAACGAAAGACCGATGAGACATTAATACATGCAAAAACAGAATTGGGTTGTAATTCGGAGACTGAGTGTAAGAATGTATGTGAAAAAGAAGAAAATTTTGAGAAATGTACCAACTTCGCAAAAAAAACAGGGTTAATGAAAGAACAAATATTAAGTCCAAAAAATCAGGAGATTCTTGCGAAAGCAAAAGAAATCCTCGGATGTGATTCTCCCCAAACATGTAAGTCAATCTGTGAACAGGAAGGAAATCGACAAAAGTGTTCGGAGTTTGCAAAACAGACAGGACTAAAAGGAGGCGAAGAAAAAAGAGGTCCGGGTGGTTGTAATTCTGAAGAATCCTGTAAAGCATTTTGTTCCAGTCCTGATAATTTTAATGAATGTTCTAAATTTAAACCGCCTGAAGGCCAAGAACGCCGTGATGGTCCGCCACAAGAAGGATTTAAAGGACCGGGGGGATGTACTAGCGAATCATCGTGTAAAGAATACTGTGAAAAAAATCCGTCAGAATGTCAAAAGTTCGGACCGGGCCCGGAAGGGAAAGAAGGAGAACGAGGCAAACCACCAGAAGGAATAAAGCGAGAAGAAATGGAAAAACTTTGCAAAGAAAATCCCGAGAAGTGTAAAGAACAATTTGGTGGTGGCCTACCCCAAAATACGAAACCGGAAAATATACAACTGCAAGATAGAGAAAAATTTTGTAAAGAGAATCCGGAAAAATGCCGAGATCAAGGTCCTCCACAAGGTTCGGCCGAATTTAAACGGCCTGAAGAATTTCGTCCCCCAGAAAATTCTCAAGAACGTCAGGGTCCGCCATCAGGACAAAATCAAGGCCCCCCACCAGAACAACAAAACCAAGGTCAGCCTCCACAAAATTCTTCATTAGGTCCTCCGCCTGAAGTCAGAGGAGCATCTACAATCAGGAACATAGTAGAGAAATTTCTATATTTTCTTTTTAAGAAATAAGGTCAATCTATTTATTTCCTATTCCCAAAAGCAATCCGGTCGAGAATGGTTTTTTTACTCTCAATCATTAGGGCCGGAGAAATGACATATTCTCCATAACGGTCGTTGATTTCATCAACTGCCAGTGAGACTTTTCTTTTCTTTTCAATACTGTCTTCAAATAAAGATAAAGTCTGGGAATCGGCAGGGACAAAATCAAAACAAGTTACTGCGATTTTCCTGACGATTTTTTTTACCGGCTGCCGGGAAAAAATAAACATGACTTTTTGAAATAATTCCGAAGTCGTGTATAAGAATTCGGAAAATTTTTTGCCCTTGTGCCAAAAAGTCCAGTCATCATAAAGCAGACCCAGATGGACGCCTTGGGCTGTTTGCCCTGAAGCCCGTAGTCTTCTCCCCATTTTCTCAGTCAGCATCATAATTAATTTAGCTAACTTTTCCTGATCAGAAGTTTTTTCGCCGAGAGAATATTCCTGGCCAAAACTTTTCCTGGTTGATATAAAATCGTCAACCTCATAACCCCGCAGTCTTAAGTACCAATAATGGCCAGCAATTCCCTTAAAAACTACTTTTCTTAAGTAATCGTTTTTTGCCGATAGAAAATCAAGCGGCGTAAAAATTCCCGCCGCATTTAATCGGATTTGATACATGGTATTTATCCCGGGAAAATCAACTAGTTTGATTGACGAATAAATCTTGTAAATATTTTCCTGATTAATTACATCCAATCCGTCCGGCTTATGAAGAGACGAGGCCAGTTTGGCCAACATCCTATTTGTTGCGATCCCGACGTTACAAAAAATCCATTCACCAATTTCTTTATGAAATCGGTTTTTTATTTCCTTACCGATTTCTGGAAGGGATTTTTTCCAGTAGCTTTCTGCTTCGGTAAAATTTATAACTACTTCATCAATTGATTTAGGAATAACGTCGGGGGAATAGTCCTCACAAATTTTTATAAACTTACTGCTGGCGTCACGAATTAAATCGGTGTCAGACTGCCGGACAATCACTTCGGGACAAATTTTTTTTGCCTCCCCAACCCGCATACCAGTTTTTATTCCCAGTTTTTTTGCTTCAATTGATGGTGAAAGAATGCAACCGCCGAGTGTCGTGTAAGCGGCAATCACTAAAGGTTTTCCGCGCAACTGGATGTGAGCTTGTTGCATGACAGTCGCAAAACAGGAATTTAAGTCAATATGGATAAGTGATGGGTTGGCGGGATTAATTGGCAGATCCATCAGACACCTCCTCTAAAATCCATTCAAGATTTTCCGTGTCAAAACGAATTCGGAAATCCAGATTATCATCTGTGACATGAAAAATATGGAAAAGATCTCGCCCCTCGCGTACTTTATGGTGATAGGCCATCCGCTTGATAAAATAGTCGCGTTTCCTCCAACCCATTTTGTAAATAGTAAAACTGTTTTTTTCCCGATTGTATGAAAAAATGATACTCACTTTTTCAAAAACTTTTTCCAACATATAAAAATATCATAGTGAACGCTTGTTTACTTTGCAAGTCCTATTTTATTTATTTACTTTTCTATATAATTAAGCTTATGAACATTGCTTTTTTTGAACTTGAAGACTGGGAAAAAGATTATCTCCAAAAAACTCTCTCCGGACACAGTCCTTCTTTTTTTAATGAAGCCTTAACCAAAGAGAATATTACCTCAGTCAAAGATGTAGAAATCATTTCCCCTTTTATTTATTCCAGTCTTTCCAAAGATCTTCTTTCAAATTCTCCCAATCTTAAATTAATCGCCACCCGTTCGACCGGCTTTGACCACATTGATACTAATTATTGTAAAGAAAAAGGGGTCATCGTCTCTAATGTTCCGACCTATGGAGTAAATACAATCGCCGAACACACTTTTGCTCTTATATTGGCATTATCCCGTAAAATTGTCTCTTCGGTAGAACAGACAAGACAGGGAAATTTTGAGCTGGCCGGACTGAGGGGAAGTGAACTGGTTGGTAAAACTTTGGGGATCGTCGGGCTTGGCCATATTGGGACGCGCGTGGCAGAAATTGCCCAGGCTTTTAAGATGAAAGTAATAGTCTACACCCGCCACCCAAACGTTGCTCAAAAAACAGGGATTACTTTTGTTGATCTTCCAACTTTGCTTTCCACATCCGACATTGTCAGCCTTCATCTGCCGGCAACCGCGGAATCCCGTCATTTGATTAATAAGGAAAATATCAAACTGATGAAAAAAGGCAGCCTACTTATTAATACTGCCCGGGGGGCAATAGTTGATATCGAAGCGATATTCTGGGCGCTTGATCAGAAAATATTAGCCGGAGCGGGACTCGATGTCCTTGAAGAGGAATGTACTTTAAAAGAAGAACGACAGCTTTTATCAAAAGACTTTTTAAAAACCTGCAACTTAAAAATCCAGCTTTTCGACCATGTTATTTTAAACAAAAAAGAAGTCATCGTCACTCCCCACAATGCTTTTAACAGTGAAGAAGCGCTTAAAGAAATTTTAATAACTACGGCTGCCAATATCATTGGATTTATTTCCGGGAAACCGATAAATCAGGTGAAATAATCTTCTTCACCTCGTTAATACTATTTACCTGCATTAGGCGGTTACGCATTTCGGCAGAGCTGGGAATTCCTTTCGTATACCAGGCTAGATGTTTCCTCATTATCTTGAATTCAAGTTCCGGAAATGTTTTTGAAAAAAGCTGGCAATGTTTTATTAACGCTTCAAATTTTTCCTTCGTTGTTGGTATTTTATCAGTAAAAACCCAAGGATTCCCAAGAGCCGCTCGGCCAATCAAAACTCCTGATAATTTATATTCTTTGATTTTTTCCAGTGCCTCTTTCCTGCTTCTCACATCGCCATTCCCTAATATTTTTGTCTTTGTATTTTTCGCCAGATCAACGGCAATTTTAATCTGCTCCCAGTCAGCAACCCCTGAATATTTCTGACTGTAGGTTCGCGCATGTAAACAAATAAAATCAGGAGAAACTTCAAGTAAATTTTTTATCCACTCATTTGTTTGGTGTTTTTTATAACCGGTTCTCGTTTTTACAGAAACAGTAATTTCTTTTTTACTATGATTTTTTTCTTTCCAATCTTCAACCGCTTTTTTTACTGATAAAATAATTTTTTTTGCTAACTTTGGTTGTAATATTAATCCTGCTCCTCCTCCACGATTAAAGACAGCCCGATCAGGACAACCCATATTAATATCCACTCCGCCAAAACCTTTATCCAAAACAGTCATTGTTGCCTGATAAAATAATTCTGGATCTATACCGAAAAGCTGGGCAACTATAGTTGTCTTGGTTTTATGAAAAACCAGCATTCGCTCTATCGCCGGTTTGCGCAAAATCAAAGCATCAACCGGAATAAATTCTGTAAACAAAATGTCCGGTTTTCCATAAATGTCGGTGATTTGACGAAAGACCGCATCGGTAATTCCGTCCATCGGAGACAGACCAATAACTGGATATTTCATTTATATTTTTTTGGCAATATTTGTCTTTTTGATATTAGGCTGGGAATCTTTTTTCAAATAGGTTTCTTCAATTTCAGAATAGTCACCGATTTTACCTACGGCAACGATAACAAACGGTTTTTGATCTTTATTTAGATTTAACAATTCTTTTAATTTTTTTGTATTACAGTTTCCTATCTGCCTCGCATAAAATCCTAAATGTTGGGCTTGTAAAATTAATGACATGACTGATGCTCCCAAATCATACAAAGCATACAGATTTCTTTTTCCTTCATCGATTGGCAGATAACAGGCAACGATAAAAACGGCAGCAGTCTTCGCCCAATAATTTGACTTTGGAAAACAGGAAATAATTTTTTCAAAAGTTTTATCGGTATCTCTTGTCCAATAAAAATACCACGGTTGTAAATTATGACCTGAGGGAGTCAAGCGAGCGGCTTCAAAAATTGAATTAAGATTTTTTTCCGAAATTTTTTCATTGGAAAAATGACGTGGACTGAAACGGTCAGCTATCGGTTGAATAACTGAATAACGAGTTTTTGGTTTCCTAATTTTGATTATGTCTTCTGCAGTTGTCATTTTAATAATTAATTAATAATGATTATAAATAATTCAGAATGGTAACGTCAGCGGCATATCATTTCCTTTTTCTTCTTCCAGATATTTTCTCCAATCAACTTTTATCTCTGTTTTTCCTTTTTCATTAAGATAAAAAATTCCATCATTCTTTACTCCATAGTTAAAAAGTTCGCAAGTTAGTTTTACATCATCCATGCAATAATTTTTTAACTCTTCTAACTTTCCTTCTTTATATAGTTCAATTGCCTGAAGTCCGTGACCGCTTTTTTTCTTTCCGAGTGTTGCATAAACTACATCATTGAGAGACAATCTTTTGCCAAGAATATTTCTTATATCCTCTAAAATATCGAACGTTTTAAAATGAATAACATCTCCCGGATAGTAAGCTTGGAGCACCTGCATATCAAAACTGTTGATGTTATAACCGATTGTATATGAAGCCGATTCTAAAACGGAAAATAGTTTATTTACATCTTGTCTGAAAAATGAAGACAAGGAATTATTTTTATAATCGTACAAAACGGCGACAGTCATCTCTAATTTTTTAGGGTCACTAAATTCGCGAAATGTATATTGTGTTTCTAAATCCAGGACAACTGGAAATTTTTTCATATAATATTAATTTGTCTTTTTTAATTTTCTTTCACGAAAAATTTCCACCTCTAGCCGAGTCCTAGGATTAATTGTTTTGTATGACCTTTTAATATTAACTCTGTTAAGATCCGTTTGAAAACGATGATAAACTTCTTCAAATATTTTATTGAATATTTCCTTGTCTTTATAATTTAAACTATTAATCTTTTGTTGGTAAAATTCATCCAATTTCCCTAAGCTCCATAAAACAGAGACAAACTGATCATTCTTTAAATTAACAGATAAAACATCTCCGCTAAGAGGTCTTACTCTAAACTTCATTATTTGTATTTCTTCATACATCTGATCAATGGATGGTTTTATTTTTAACAAACTTTCAAAGTCGGCTAAAATTATTTTTATATCTTTTATTTGTTTTTTCATTTTAGAGTATAATTATTATATGTTAAGGAAAAAATTACAAGATGATTCGATTATCTGTCTCAAGTCCGGTGAGAAAGACAAGCTTTCTCTTATACGTCTAATTTTATCACAAATAAAAAACCGCGAAATTGAGAAAAAATCGGAGCTTAATGACGAAGAAGTCATTAGTATTATCCGAAAAATGGTCAAAGAACTGAAAGAATCAATTGAGGCTTTTGAAAAAGGTAATAGAAGCGATTTGGTAACTGAGTATAAAAAACAACTTGATATCGTTTCTACTTACCTACCATCAGAAATCAGTGACGAAAAACTCAAGATAGAAATAGAAAAATTAATTGCTGAAAATAAGGCTATTTTTAAACAAAACAAAAAACAAATTATCGGTATCTGTATGGGCCGCCTTAAGGCAAAAGCTGATCCGTCAAGGATTATAAAAGTCCTTTCAACTTTCCTGACCTCCTAACATAGTATAATTTTGTTATGCAGTTGATTAAAAAAATAATCGGAGTAATTTTTGTTATTTTTTTGTTTTCCTCACTCATCAAAAATGTTTTTAACTATACAAGCAAAAATCAGTTCTATCAGGATTATAAAAACGATTATGAAAAAGAAAACAAAAAAAATATTGAGTTAAAGACGGAGATTGTCAAAAAACAAAGTGTTGCAGAAGTAGAAAAAACTATTAGGAATAAATTAAATTTATTAAAAGAAAACGAAGTCGCTATTATCCTACCTGTTCCAACCTTAACAATAATCACTCCGACCCCGACTCCTGTCCCAAACTATTTACAGTGGTGGAATTTATATTTTAAGAATTAAAGAACAAAATAATAAAATAACCATAGAATAAAAAGTGAAATCGCCATAATAATTGTTGTTTTGCCAAGAACACCAAACTTATTACGTTTTAAACAATAAAGCGAAATAATTACTTCAATAATAGCTACGACAACAGTGTTATAAATAGTGTAGTAAAGAATTAATGAAACTTTTGGAGGTCCTGGCGATTCAAAAAATGTTGAAAGGAAATTTTTAATTCCTAATTCTTGAAAAATATCCCGAATAAAATGCAAGGTAAAAATAATAATAACGAAGTATAGCCAGTATTTTTGCCATTTTTTCATAATTTAATGATACTCAAACTTATTCCTTCAATATAACCAAATATTTTTCTTAAAACAATAATGTCATTCCCGCGGAGGCGGGAATCCAGATGAAAATATCCTAAGTTTTATTATCTTATCAACGATCGTGGTTAAGATAATATTTAGTAATAATTAATAATTAAAATTAATAGACTGGATCCCCGTCTTCACGGGGATGACAAAAGTATTAAATAATTCATTATTAGAGGAACACAAACATCAAAAATCTAGTATAATTTATATGTACTTTTATATTACGGGGTAGTGTACGGCCGCACAGGAGGCTCATAATCTCCTAGACCGTGGTTCGACTCCCGGCCCCGTAACAAAAAATGATATACTTAAATCATGGATAATTTTTTGTTATCAATCATTATTCCTGTTTTTAATGAAGAAAAAAATGTGGTTCCCCTTCTTAAACGTTTAATTCCTTCTATAAAAAAAAACCAATATGAAATTATTTTTGTTGATGACGGCTCGTCTGATAAGACAGATTATGTGATAAAAAAACAAATTGAAAAAAATAAAAATATAAAGTTGATTTCTTTTAATAGAAATTTTGGTCATCAGATGGCCCTTTCAGCCGGATATAAAAATGCTAAAGGAGATGTTGTCATTAGTCTTGATGCCGACTTGCAGGATCCTCCCGAAATTATTACCCAGATGATTGAAAAATGGGAAAAGGGGGCTAAAATAGTTTATGCAAAAAGAGAGAAACGAGAAGTGGATGGATTTTTTAAAAAGCAGACGGCTCAGATTTTTTATAAATTTATTAACTTATTATCAGATACGCCAATTCCAACTGATGTGGGAGATTTCCGACTCCTTGATAAAGAGATTGTCAGTCTATTAAATAACCTTCCTGAACAATCAAGATTTCTAAGAGGATTGGTTGCCTGGGGAAACTATCCGACTGAGTATGTATTTTTTGAAAGAGAGAAAAGACATACAGGAGTTACCCACTACGGACTTTTGAAAATGATGAACTTTGCTCTTGAAGGGATTACTTCTTTTTCCACTAAACCATTAAGGATCGCTACTTATTTTGGATTTTTGTCCGGCATTCTTGGTTTTATCGGAATAGTTTATAAGCTAATTGAAAAAATTATTTTCCCCCAGCAATTTACTGTTGGCTGGACCGGTCTTTTCACTGCAATAATGTTTCTTGGAGGGATTCAATTAATTACAATTGGAATTATCGGTGAATATATTGGTAAGATTTATAAAGAAATACAACGACGGCCAATGTATTTAATAAAAGAAAGGGTGAATATATGAAGAATATCGGATTAATATTAATTGCGATCGGTTTTGCTTTGCTTTGTTTTGTTTTTTATAACTTCGTCAAAGAAAGAAACCGGATTGCTTCTCCAATTCCAGAAGACAAAGGAGTTAAAGTAATTTTTATAACACCATCAAAATAAATTAGGGTTCGCCTATTTCAAACTTAAACAGATTGGGAACTTTTCTTGTTGGATCATTTGGATCCGGCTTGTTTGGATTGCCTATAAATAATCTTTGAATTATATTTAAGATTAAAAATGCACTAACAAATAAAATAAATCCGATTAAAGCCATTTTTAAAGTCCCTTGGGCTTTTTTGACTTTTTCTGCATTGCCAAAAGAAGTCAGATAGCCAAAAGCACCGACAACAAACATAATAAATAGCGTAAGAACAATAAAGGCCGATGCCATCACTAGAATATTTCCAAAAACAATCTCAAGACATTTTAGGGTTGGGACCCCATCAATTACGCAATCTCCCCATGGGCTGATTGTCTGTGCATAAACAGTAAACGGAGTAGAAAATAAATTTATCACAATTCAATTTTATTGAATAAGTTGAGGAAATACAATTGGTTTGGTAATCCCCATCCCCATACCGAGGATATTTTCCAACACTCCAACTAAAGCCAAGACGAAGAAAAGGAGAATAATACCGATTAAAGCGGCTTGGATTTTTTCCCGGGCCTTATCAACCGACTCTTTATTGCCACCTGACGTAATCCATGCCAAGGCACCAAGAATAAAATAAATAAGAGCCACTAACCCGGCGATGATGAAAAAAAATCTAATGATAAATGTTAAAACTGCGTCAAATGAAGGAATGGTAAAACCAAGGTCGACTTTAGGATAAGAAACGTTATCAACAGCAGTCGTTGGCGGGAAATTTGTTGAAGCTAATAAATTTATTAAAAACAAAGTTAACATATCTGTCAATAATCATAAATAATTTTTTTTGCCTTGTCAACTACATCTATAGAACCTCGTCATGGGAACGAAATTGCAAAGC
>Ga0209211_10012741_pt1 | contig 10534 bp, 11 predicted proteins | sample RifGroA2_FD_183992 | JGI IMG/M metagenome (GOLD analysis project Ga0209211, IMG submission 183992) | Groundwater microbial communities from Rifle, Colorado, USA - Groundwater A2 (SPAdes) (version 2) | ecosystem: Environmental > Aquatic > Deep subsurface > Groundwater | place: Rifle, Colorado...
ATTTGCCCGTATCAGAGAGAGATTTTAGATGGAATGTTGGGTTGCGACTTAATCGGTTTTCATGTGCAGAATCATTGCAATAATTTCTTAGATACCGCTAACCGCCTGCTTGAATCCCGGGTGGATACGGAGAAATTCAGCGTGGTTCGGGCTAATAAAGAAACCTTTATTCGGGCCTTTCCCATAAGCGTTGATATCAACGGTCCAGGCCTAAAAATAGATTCGGACCGGGAAATAGAGAGGCTGAAGAAAGAATTTGAGCTTGAGGGTAAGATTGTGGGCGTGGGCGTGGAAAGGATTGATTATACCAAGGGGATAATTGAGAGGATATCGGCGATTGACAGGTTCCTGGAGAAATACCCCGACTATAAGAAAAAGTTTGTTTTCATCCAGCTTGCCGCTCCCAGCCGCACCCATATTAAACGTTACCACGACCTTATGGGGGAGATTGACGAGTTGGTGGAGAAGACAAACTGGAAGCACGGCGACGGCGCCTGGAAACCGGTTATCTATCTAAAGAGGCATTTTTCCGCGGACGAAATAGGGCCTTATTATCAATTGGCCGATTTTTGCATCGTCAGTTCCCTGCACGACGGGATGAATCTGGTGGCAAAAGAGTATATTGCCGCGAAAAAGGATTTATCCGGGGCGTTGATTCTTAGTCAGTTCACCGGGGCCGCCCGCGAGTTGAACGAAGCCATTCTGATTAATCCCTATTCCATAGAAGAATTCTCCGACAGTATAAAGCTGGCGATGGATATGCCTCCCGAAGAGAAAAAGAGGCGGATGGAGATTTTGCGCCGGATCATCTCTGAAAATAATATCTACCGCTGGGCGGCGAATATTATCAGCGAATTAACAAATTTAAAGAAAATATAATTTTTAAAATAAGGCGGCTGGAGCGCGAGGATTGGATTTTAACCGCGGCTAAGCCGTGATAATCAGGAGGAAACGATATGCCTGGGCAAGCGGAGATGTTCTTAAATCATGCGATTCTCGGTAATACTGTTTTTCAGTATTTGGCCGCGGCCTTTGTGTTGGCGTCCGGACTGTTGACCGTAAAATTAATTATTCGCGGGATTATTCGGCGGATAAAGAAACTTGTTGAAAAGACCGCGGGGGCCATTGACGATTTTTTGGCCGGCCTGCTTGAGTCTATCGTATTGCCGCTGTTGTATTTTGTGGTTGTATATCTTGCTTTGAAGAGTTTAGTCTTTCCGGAAATTTTAGAAAAAGGGCTTAATTGCGTTGTCTACGGGATCCTCATCTTTTTTTCGGTGAAGGCGGCTATAGCGTTTATCAGTTATGGATTCGAAATCTATTTGAAAAGGCAGGGCGGCGATAATGTGCTGAAGAAAAGCCTGCAGGGAATAATGGTCGTGATAAAATTAATCGTTTGGGCTGGAGCGGCCATTCTTTTTCTGGATAATATAGGTTTTAAGGTTTCCGCGGTGATTGCCGGTTTAGGCATAGGCGGCGTAGCTGTCGCGCTTGCCGCGCAAACTATTCTCAAGGATCTCTTTAGTTATTTTTGTATTCTCTTTGACCATCCTTTCAAGGCGGGGGATTTTATTATCGTGGGAGATTTTATGGGCACCATTGAGCATATAGGGATAAAGACTACGCGCGTGCGCAGTTTAGGCGGAGAAATGCTGATTTTCTCCAATTCCGACCTTACGGATTCCCGCCTGCGTAATTATAAGCTAATGGATAGACGGCGCGTGGTGTTTAAGATCGGCGTGGTTTACCAGACACCGCTTAATCAATCGCGGGAAATACCGGAAATAATCAAAAATGTCATTAGCGGCATTAATGACGCTGTTTTCGACCGGGCGCATTTTTTTTCCTTCGGCGATTTTAGCCTTATATTCGAGGTCGTTTATTACGTTGTCGGCGGGGATTACAATAAATATATGGATATTCAACAGCAAATAAATTTCGCGATTCAGGAAGAGTTTGAAAAACGCAAGATTGAATTTGCCTATCCGACGCAGACAATCTTTCTGAATAGAGCTGTTTAGAGGATAAATCCGCCGCGTTTTAGGCTTAAAGAACCGGCAAAAAAAGAAAGGGAGAGAAAAATGGAATGGAAAGATGTGAGGGGCCCTGATGATATCATTGATGTGGGGAAACAAAAATTCGGCGATTTCGGAAAATTTTTACCCTGGATAGTATCGGGTTTTTTTGTTCTACTAGGTCTGAAGGGATTAATTTATTCTATTGGGCCGGATGAAGTAGGCGTGATCCAGAGATTTGGCAAATACATAGGAATAAGTTCGTCCGGTTTGCACGCGAAGCTGCCTTTTGGCATTGATAAGGCTACTCCTATTAAGGTGGAGAAAATATTTAAGGAGGAATTCGGAGGCAGAACTTTACGGCCCGGTCTGAGAACCGAATATTCTTCCGGCCAATATCTTGAAGAATCTTTAATGCTTACCGGAGATTTAAATATCTTGGATGTGCGTTGGATTGTGCAGTTTAAGATAAAAGATCCCATAAAATTACTTTTTGTCGTTAGAGACCCTCAAGATACCATACGGGATGTTTCTGAGGTAGTGATGCGCAGGTTGGTTGGAGATTATACCGTAGATGAGGTGCTTACTACCAAAAGGGAAGAGGTGGATCACCTGGCGCAGCAGGAGACACAGAAGATATTAGATGATTATCAGACCGGTGTTCAGATTGTTACGGTAAAACTATTAGATGTAAATCCTCCCGAAAAGGTGAAGCCGGCTTTTAACGAGGTAAATGAGGCAAAACAGGAAAAGGAAAAGATGATTAATCAGGCCTGGGAGGCTTATAATAAGGTTATTCCCAAGGCAAAAGGTGAGGCGGAAAAGACTATTCGTGAGGCGGAAGGCTATGCCCTGGATAAAATAAACCGGGCAAAAGGTGAGGCGGAAAGGTTCCTGGCCACATTAGGCGAATATAAAAAGGCGCCCCAAATAACTCAAAAGAGGCTGTATTTGGAAACATTAGCCGAGGCATTGCCCCGGGTAAAAGAAAAGTATATCATTGACCCTAAGCAGTCTTCGATATTGCCTTTATTAAATATAGGTGAAAAGGGAGGGGTAAAATAATGAAAGACGGAAAGTTGGGAACTATTTTAGGAATTCTTGTGTCTTTGGTTATTTTGGTGATGGGCGCGTTCGGAAGCGGCGCGTTATTTATAGTTGATGAGACCAAGCAAGCGGTGATAACCCAGTTCGGAAAACCTGTGGGAAAGCCCGTAAGTTCCTCCGGGCTGCACTTTAAGAGCCCTTTTATTCAACAGGCGCATTATTTTGAGAAAAGGATTTTGAACTGGGATGGCGACCCCAACCAGATTCCTACCAGAGATAAAAAATATATTTGGGTGGATACCACCGCCCGCTGGAAGATAATAGACGCCCTTAAATTCCTGCAATCCGTCGGTAACGAGATGGGCGCGCAGAGCCGCTTGGATGATATTATCAATTCGGCGACAAGGGACGCGGTCACCAATCACCTTTTAGTTGACGCGGTGAGGAATAGTAATCGTATCTTGGAAAGCAAGGATTTGGGTGAGGATGCCATATTCGCGGATGAGGCGCTTGAGCGCATTGAAGTGGGCAGGCAGCAGCTTACCCGCGCTATCCTAGAAAAAGCTAAAGTGCTGGCGCCTCAGTACGGGATAGAAATCGTGGATGTGCGCATAAAACGCGTCAATTATGTGGAGGATGTGCGCAATAAAGTCTACGACAGGATGATTGCCGAGAGAAAACGCGCCGCGGAGAAATACCGCTCGGAAGGCCAGGGTAAGTCAGCCGAGATTTCCGGCCAAGTAGGGAAAGAATTAAAACTTATTACTTCAGAAGCCTATCGTCAGGCCCAGGGGCTTATAGGAAAGGCGGACGCCGAGGCGATCAGCATATACGCCCAGGCTTACAACCAGGATCCGGATTTCTATTCGTTCCTTAAAACATTAGAGACTTATCAAAAGACGATTGACGAGAAATCTACAATAATCTTGACTACGGACAGCGACTATTATAAGTATTTAAAAGGGCTAGAATCAAAGAATTAAGGCATGAAGCATATTTTTAGCGATCAAGCGGAAGTGAAAAGGAGGCTAATTGATAAATTTATCTTTTTATTTCTGGATTACGACGGCACGCTCGCGCGGATCGCGGACAGGCCGGAACAGGCGGATTTGCCCGCGCAAACCAGGGAACTGCTCAAGGAACTAAGGGATTGCGCGCGCTGTAAGATAGCGATTATCAGCGGCAGGGGATTGGAGGATATAAAAGGCCGGATAGGTCTTGAGGGGATTATTTACGCGGGTAATCACGGCCTGGAAATAGAAGGGCCGAAGATAAAATTCAAAAGCCCGGTTTCTTCTTCCTATATCCGTCTTTCGCGCGAGATAAAAGATAATTTGGAAAGGAAGATTTCCCGCGTCCCGGGAGCTTTTATTGAGGACAAGGGTTTGACTTTAAGCCTGCATTACCGCCAGGCCGACAAGAGAGACATCCCGTTTCTTAAGGCGGGCCTGGATGAGGTTGTTCGCGCGTATTCGGCTAAGGATAAGATACGGGTTAAGGCCGGCAAGATGGTATTTGAGGTGCGGCCGCCGGTAAGGTGGGACAAGGGGAAAGTTGTTCTTTGGCTTTTGGCGCGCCAACGTTTCGCGCTTAAAGAAAAGGTTGAGGTTGTCCCGCTCTATATCGGCGACGATGTTACCGACGAGGACGCGTTTAGGGCGCTGGGGGATAAAGGGATAACTGTCCGGGTTGGAGAATTGGAAGACTCACGCGCGGAATATTACCTGAAAAATACCGATGAGGTTTTTTTGTTGTTAAAAGATATTAAAGGGATAGTATCATAAAATGGGAATTATTTTTAATTTTATAGTTTTATTTGCCGCTGGTTTCCTGATTTTGAAGTCAGCGGATTTGTTTATTAAGGGCGCGGTTGAAATATCCCTTTCCCTTCGCTTGTCAAAGGTTTTTATAGGAGCAACAATAGTCAGTATCGTAACTACGACTCCCGAATTGATAGTCTCATCAATGTCAAGCGCTATCGGTGAAACCGGCCTGGCGGCAGGCAATGCCATAGGTTCTTGTATCTGCAATATCGGCCTGGTTTTTGCCATAGGCGCGATAATGAAGGATGTGCCGATTACTAAAGAAGACCTTAAATATAAAGTAGCGTTTCTCTTAATATCGCTTATAGTAGTATATCTTCTTATCATGGATGGCCTATTGAGCAAGGTAGAGGCGGTGGGATTATTGCTTCTTTTCGTAATATTCATTTTTATCAATTATCGTTTGGCTTTAAAAGGAAGAATTCCTCCCGATAATGCCATAAATGTTCCGCGGAGTAATCATTTGTTAAGAAAAGGCATTATTTCGTTTTTCCTGGGCGGAATTTTTACCGTAATTATCGCTCGTTATGGCCTGGTGTATCCGGGTCTTGCTATCGCGGAGTTCTTTAAGGTGCCGCCAGCGGTAATCGGCTTGTCAATGATTGCTCTGGGCACATCACTGCCCGAACTTTGCACTACCGTTATTTCCAGCCGTAAACTGCATAGCGAAATAGCTTTGGGCAATGTGGTGGGCGCGAGCATCTTGGACTTGCTTTTGGTCTTGGGGGTTTCCGCGCTGATCAATCCTTTAACTATTGACCGGCAGACGATACTATTTAATATGCCGGTTGCCGTATTGTTTAGCGTAATGATGTTGATTTTAGGCTTTAGGAATCTGCGGTTTTCACGTCTTAAGGGAATCATTATGCTTACGATATATGTTTTATATATCGCGGCTTTATTTAGCATTATCTATAGATAGGGCGCGTTTTTATGGACGAAAAATATAAAGCCAAAGAGCCTTTCCGGTTTCATACCAGGCTGCATCTTTCCGAATTGACCGGCTTAAGGGCCGCCACCCTAATTCAGTTTTTAGAGCTTTTAAAGACTGTATCCGGCTCTTGTATCTATTATCATACGCACAGGTTTTTGCAGCAGCATCAATATCTTTCCCCGGAGCCGCCCAATGACTTTGCCTATTGGGCGGCCGAGGCCCTGGGCGAAGATGAGCTGGCGGAAAAATTAGCCAGTATTGACACGGTAGGGTTTTCAAGCATCCGCCTGCTTCGGGAGAAGATTGTCTCAACCATAGAAGATTACATCAAAGACAATCCGCTTTCTAAGCTTAGATTTTCGCGGGAGAACGAAGAATTTTATTTTATAAAGTCGGTAAGTTTTATTGTTCCGACGAATTACACGGCTTCCGGATTGAGGGAATTCGCGGAAATCCTGCGCAAGATAACCATTGATTCCATATACTTCCATATTTTTGAGGCCCGCCTGCGCCTTGAGCGGGGAACAAATGATTTTTCTAATTGGATTGAGCATTCCATAGGGGATAAAAAATTGGCAGAGGCTATTTCCCGGCTTGACCCCTATACCCATACCTTGGAAGAATTGCGAAAGACGCTCATCCGAAAAATAGAAGAAAGGTTGTCTTTCTGAAATGGCCAAAATAGAGGAGTATGCCGCCATCGTCGGAGGGGCGGTTATTGACGATTTAAGGCTGTTGGCGGACAGGCTTAAAGGAAAAACCATTCAGCATATCAATTCTACCCTGGTTGGTGGAGGGGTCGCGGAGATATTAAGCCGGATGGTTCCTTTGCTTAGGGAATTAGCCGTGGATACCAGATGGGATGTTATAGAGGGAGGAGAGAGTTTCTTTGCCGTAACCAAGAAATTCCATAACGCCCTGCACGGCAGGCAAGAGGAAATAAGCGATGATGATTTTGATGTCTTTAGGCAAACAAGCGATGAAAATATCCGAAAGATGAACACCTCTTTTGATATTGTTTTTATCCATGACCCCCAGCCGATAGCCCTGATAAAAAAGAAGGCGGATAACAAGTGGATTTGGCGCTGTCATATTGATTTGTCGCGGGCAAACAAAAAAGTCTGGGAATTCCTTATGGAATACCTGCCGGGGTATGACTCCGCGGTGTTTTCCGCGCCTTCGTTCTCCCGGAAACTGCCTCTGCGGCAATTTCTGATCCCTCCTTCCATTGACCCTTTGAGCGATAAAAACAAGGAACTGCCGCGAGAGATGATTGATAGTGTCATGCGAAAATACAATATTCCCGATGATAAGCCCATAGTTACCCAGATTTCCCGTTTTGACCGCCTGAAGGACCCTCTGGGGGTAATTGACGCTTATCTGCTGGTTAAAAAGAGCGTTGATTGCCGGCTTATTTTAGCCGGCGGCTCGGCCGCGGACGACCCTGAAGGAGCGAAGGTTTTGGATGAGGTGATAGAGAAAGCAAAAGCAGATAAGGATATCCATATTTTACTTCTGCCGCAGAATGATATAGAAGTTAATGCTTTACAGATGGCATCAACCGTGATTGTTCAGAAGTCAATCCGCGAGGGTTTCGGTTTGACGGTTTCCGAGGCCCTGTGGAAGTCCAAGCCGGTGGTCGCCTCTAATGTGGGGGGAATCGCTTTGCAGGTAAAACATAAATACTCGGGGATGCTTTGCCATTCTGCGGAAGGCGCGGCTTTCGCCGTAAAACAGCTTCTTAATAATTCGGAATATGCCAGGAAATTAGGTGAAAACGGCAAAGAGCATATCCGAAACAATTTTCTGATTACCCGCCATTTGCGGGATTATATGCTGTTGTTCCTTTCCTTATACCATAAAGAGGATATTGTCTATTTATAGGAAGCAGAGGGAATTTTATGCCAAAATCTTTGGGATTAATTCCAGCTGTTCGGCAATGACGCCGAGACCTGTTGGAACGCCTTCAGGTTTGCTAACTTCTGCCTAAACAGTAAAGACGAGGCAAAGGTATTTGTGCCTCATTGCTGATGCATTTTTAGTTTTTCCCCGCGGGATATTTTTAAACCAGCCTTTGAATTCCTCTTGACTTTTTTAAATGTTTATTTAAAATAGTCTTATGATAGAAAGATCCCTTTTTTATATCGCGTTTGATTCTTCCTGGGGCCGGCAGATGCGCTTTATCCGCGGGCCGCGCCAATCAGGCAAAACCACCCTTGCCAGGGCTAAACTTAAGGAAGCGGACGCGCTGAAGTTGTATTATCTCTGGGACCTGCGTTCTGTGCGCAACCGCTATAAAGCAAATGAGCTCTTTTTTACCTCTGACTCTCCCGCGAATAAAGGCCAAAAACAATGGGTGTGCTTTGACGAGATCCACAAGCTTAACGCCTGGAAGAATATCCTGAAAGGCATCTTTGACGCCACGCAGGAACATTATCAGTTTATTGTTACCGGTTCTTCCAAACTGGATATTTTCAGGAAGGCGGGGGACAGCCTCTCCGGCCGCTATTTTACCTTTCAGCTTTTTCCCCTTATGTTAAAAGAGGTCATTGGACATCCGAAGATTGATAAAGCGGAATGCGATAATTCTTTAGATTTTGTTTTAGGGCAAATGAACCGTCAGTCTAAAGGAGTTCATAAGGCGTTAGGGCAATTATTGGCTTACAGCGGTTTTCCGGAGCCGTTTTTGACAGGCAGGGAGGAGTTTCAAAGGAAATGGTCGCGGGATTATTTAGACCGGGTAATTACCGAGGATATCGGGCTCTTAACCCGCATTGCCGACCGCGAAAAACTTCATGATTTATACCAACTGTTCCCCGAGATGATTGGAAGCCCTGTTTCCGAGAATTCTTTAGCGGCTCACCTGGAGAGTAATCCGGTTACGATCAAGAATTATCTCAGGAAAATGCGGGACTTCTATCTTGCTTTTAAGATTATGCCTTATAGCCGCAATATCAAAAGGGCGCTTTTAAAAGCGTCTAAATGGTATCTTTACGACTGGACCCGCGTTAAAGACCCCCATAAGCGGTTTGAGAATTATATCGCGGTTGAGTTAAATTCCCGCCTCTCTGCCTGGCAGGATCTGACCGGAACGGAGTTTAGTTTGAGCTATATCCGCGATAAAAATAAGCGGGAGACGGATTTCCTTATATTGAAAGAGCGTAAGCCGTGGCTTATGGTTGAGGTAAAATACTCTGACGCGCCGATAGAAGGTCATCATATCGCTGTTTCCCATATTTTAGGCGGGATTCCGGTTGTGCAGGTATGTTTTGAAGATAATGTTGCCTTTCAAGAAAAGAGGAATGTCTTTCGGCTGTCCGCGTCAAGGTTTCTTTTGTGAGTTGATAAAGCAATAGTGACATAGATTGGGCAAGATATGCATATACCAGACGGATACTTGGGGCCGGTAACCAGCGCTTTGACCTATGCCTTGATGCTGCCGATATGGAGTGCGGCTTCACGGATTGTCAAGAAGACGCTCAAGGCCAGACAAGTGCCTTTACTGGCCATAGGCGCGGCATTCAGCTTTGTGATTATGATGTTTAATATCCCTATCCCCGGCGGGACCACCGGCCATGCCACAGGCGCGGCCCTGGCCGGGATACTGCTTGGCCCCTGGGCGGCCTGCATCGCGGTAACTATTGCCCTGGTGGTTCAGGCCCTGCTTTTTGGCGACGGTGGGATTACCGCCATCGGGGCGAATTGTTTCAATATGGCCTTTGTGGAAACATTTGCCGGATATTTCATCTATAAGCTTATCAGCGGTTCATCCGCGATTACTTCCGGAAGAAGGGTTTTCGCCGCCGGGATCGCCGGTTATATTGCCATAAATGCCGCCGCGCTTTCAACCGCGGTCATGTTCGGCATCCAGCCTATACTGCATAGGACCGCCGACGGTCAGCCGCTATACTGCCCTTATGGCCTGAATGTTTCCATCCCGGCTATGCTGGGGGAGCATCTTTTGGTCTTCGGCTGGGTTGAGGCCCTGGTTACGGCGCTGGTGGTAAAATACCTGCAAAAACAGGACTCGTCTTTGCTGGAATCCGTAAAGGAGCCCAAGCGATGAAAACCACGGCTAAGTTATGGATTGGCATAGGGATTTTAGCCCTGCTTTCGCCGCTGGGGTTAATACTCCCGGAGCGCTTTAAGGCTGGGGATGCCTGGGGTGAATGGGGGGTAAATACTTTTAAGGAGATATTCGGATATGTCCCTGCCGGTCTGCGGAAGCTCTCAAACCTTTGGAGCGCGCCTTTTTCGGACTACGCGCTTAACGGACAGCAGGATAAGGGTTTATGCCAGTTAAGCCTGGGATATATCGCCTCGGCGGTCATCGGTATCCTGGTTACTGTCTGCGCGGTTATGCTTTTGGGCAGATTTTTAAGCAAAGGCAAGCCAGGCGAAAAGCGCTAATTTCATCGCGCGTTTTATCTCGGCATATGCGCGACTTTTTTACTTTCAGGGCCTTTAATTCATGCTATAATGTAATAAATTGGAATTGGAGCTTTTATGGAAGAAAAGGCAGAGTTTTATGCGGCACAAGAAGCCGCGAAGGTCCTAAGATTGCGCCCTTATACAGTCATAAGATTATACCGGGAAAACAAAGTCCCGGCTTTAAATTTTAGGGGCAGTGGAGGTTCCGCGGGGTAGAGATTGATGCCTGGTCAAAAGGGGGAGAGTAAAAAGGCGGTTATATGAAATTTACAGAAAGCGAAATC
>Ga0209211_10012744_pt1 | contig 10533 bp, 13 predicted proteins | sample RifGroA2_FD_183992 | JGI IMG/M metagenome (GOLD analysis project Ga0209211, IMG submission 183992) | Groundwater microbial communities from Rifle, Colorado, USA - Groundwater A2 (SPAdes) (version 2) | ecosystem: Environmental > Aquatic > Deep subsurface > Groundwater | place: Rifle, Colorado...
GATTGCGCCTTGAGGATTTCTGGCGCCTTGTGCAAACTTGACGAAGACACTTATTCCCATTTGCCTTCTTATGAAAGTTGCTGTTCCAACAAGCTCGTTCCCGATCAAAACTCCGACATCGATTTCACTTCCTTTGACATATTGCTGGATTGCATCAGGCACATTGTTTGTTCCAATAAAGACGACTGGCTCTGTGCCCGACATTATTTCCCCTTCAATAAATTCCCCATTTGTCAGTACGGCCTGCTTTGAGTGCCTTAACTCCTGGTATTTTTTCACAATCTCAATGTTGTTCAGGAACCTGTCTCCATCTTTGTTAATTGTTTCAGGGTTAAATTTTGCCAGAGCTGATTTAACTTCACGGTCAACGTTTCCGTAAATGATGGGCTTTTCAGCCTTTCTTTCGTTCAGGAAAGCAAGAACATTCTTTATGCTTGTTTTGTCTGCGAATAAGACATAGGAGTTAGTGACGACTGCATAAGGTGCGACTGAAATTGCATTATACCCATAGGAGTCATCAATGATGATGAATTTTTTCACCTTGTCAAGCCTTTTCGCAATTTCAAGGTTCAGGTTGTCGCTGATGAATTCTTCGGCACTGTATCCTTTGCTTTCAAGTATATTCCTGTAAGCCATAACCTGGGGAATTTTTTTTGAGCTGAATGCCCAAATGTGGTTTTCCTTCGGAATGCTGTTAAGGATTAGGGTCGCGTGCTTGTCACTAACAAGGAAGCTGCCATGTTTTCCAATGAGATTTGAATAGAGCATAACAGAATAGACATCCCTCCAATCCTCGGAATTTGAAAGTATTCTTTGAGGATCCTTTGCAAAAGCAGAAAATGATATGACTGACAGTAAGACCAATAGGATTAATCCTCTCTTAAATTTCATACCCACCATCTTTTACAAATCAATAATGAAACGGTTGTCTAGTTATACTATATGAGTATTATAAATCTTTCGTTTGCTAACTTGCTATACAAAAAGATAACATTTATATAGTAGTTTCTGACTTCCATTTATTCGGGGGTGTAACGTGGTAATACTAATAGACCAGTATAATCTGTCAGATGATATTTTTGAGATTGTTTTTGCAACATCGCAGCAGAAAATTGTAGGCAAGGTTCTTATCAACACTTTCAAGCAGAACAATGGAGAAATGACCAAGACAGAGATGTCATTGTTTGCTACCTCGCTTCATGAGGGAAATCTTGTTACTCAAATTGACGAAGAGCCCTATAAAGGCAAGAATGTCAAGCTTTCTTACAATAAAAGGCAGTTCTACGATAGAATATTGACTCCAATGAGAAGCATGGGAATGATTGACTATGACCTTTACAGGAGAACATACAAACTGTCAGATAACTTTGGAAAAGTCATGCTCAAAATAGGGCAGATGTGGACAAAGGAAATAAGAAGGCAGGAAATGGACTTTGAAGTGAAGATGGAATAAATTAGCAAATCTTTTTTAAACTTCTTCTAGATTCTGCTTTTATGCTAATAAGACATCACGAGCCATTGGGAAACCTTACTGAAAAACCACAAGATCCTTTGCCAGAAAACTGGAAAGAATTGGCTGGTAAAAGTGGGCATATCCCTGCTAGGTTTGATATTGTCGATGAAGATAAACTTTTCAGGAGTGCCATCGTTTGGCCGCACCAAGTCAAACATCTTAGAGATAATTACGGAATTTCAAACATAGTCTCGTTAATGGATGGTGATTGGTTGAGCGAATTCTACGAAAATTCAGAAGTTGAGATACATCAATTTCCATTCCTCCAAAGAAGAGCTCTTACCTACAACAGAATCAGGGGAATTGTGGATGTAATCAATGAAAGTAAAAGACCTTGCCTTGTCCACTGCCTTAAAGGTTCTACAAGAACAGGAATGGTATGTGCTGGTTATAATATTATCAACGGAAATAAGGGGAAATTGGCCTCAATAGCTGAAAGTGTGAAATATGGTATGGTAAACATTTCTTCAATTAGAGAAATGCTGTATTACAGCAAATAAGGAATTTTTCAGTATGTTTTAAATATAGAATTGAATTTTTCTGACAATATGGATGAACAGACAAAGTCCAAAGCAAGAATGCATGCGTTGCAGAACGCACTAAAATTCAATGGAAAGGCAAATCCGGGAGCTGTAATAGGAAAAATACTTGCTGAAAATCCTGAATTAAAGCAGGATGTTGGTGTCATTTCAAAAGAGATTGCAGCTATTGTAACTGAAGTAAATTCACTGAGTTCTGACCAACAACAATCTGAATTGAATTCATTTGGACCAATTGAAGAAAAGAAAGAGGCAAAGGAAAAGGATATCTTTGATTTTCTGGAAATAAAACCTGGTGAAAAGATAAAAACCGCTTTTCCCCCCGAACCCAGCAAATATCCCCATATCGGCCATGCAAAAGCCATAATCCTTAATCATGAATTGGCAAAAAAGCACAAAGGAAAATTCTATTTGAGATTTGAGGACACAAATCCAGAATTGGTGGAAAAAGAATTCTATAAGATCCACCTGGAAAATTACAAATGGCTTGGCATTATCCCGGATAAAGTTGACATTGTTTCAGATTTCATGGAAGACCTTTACAAGTATGCAGAGAAATTTGTGAAGGAAGGAAATGCTTTCGTTTGTTATTGCGCCCCTGAAACAATGAAAGAGAATAGGCAAAATTGCGTTGAATGTGAATGTAGGAAAAAATCAGGCATTGAAGACTGGGAAAAGCTGTTCAAGGCTAAGGAAGGAACATGCGTTTTGAGATTAAAAGGGAATATGCAGTCCAACAATACAACATTGAAAGACCCTGTCATTTTCAGGATAATTGACAAGCCTCATGCAAGACAGAAGAAAAAATACAGGCTCTGGCCGAACTATGACTTTGAGAACGGAATAATGGATGGTATAGAAGGAATAACCCACAGATTAAGGACAAAAGAGTTTGAGCTGAGGAATGAGCTTCAGAGGCTGATCCAGAAATTTGCAGGATTTCCTGAAACAAAAATCTATGAGTTTGCAAGGTTTAATCTTGAGGGTGTTGAAAGCTCCGGCAGGATTATCAGGGAAAAAGTCCAGAAAAAAGAGCTTCTTGGCTGGGATGATCCGAGCCTGACAACTTTGGTTGCATTAAGAAGAAGGGGCTTTTTGCCAGAAACTGTAAAGGAATTTGTGCTTTCAACAGGAATTACAAAGCATGAATCTGTTTTGACTTGGGACGATTTGATAGTCCATAACAGGAGAATTCTGGACAAGAGATGCAGCAGGTATTTTTTTGTTGAAGGACCTAAGATGATTCACATAAAGGATGCGCCGAAGCAGGAAGTTGAATTAAAGCTGCATCCTGAAATGCCTGAAAAAGGAGTCAGGAAGTTCAAGACTGAGAGTGACTTCTACATAACAGAAAAAGACCTTGTTGAAATCAAAGAAGGTAAAATCATAAGATTGATGGATTGCCTTAATTTTATCAAGAAAGGCGATGATTTTGTGTTTGACTCTTTGGATTATGCAAGATACAAGGCAAACGGCGATAGGATAATTCATTGGCTTCCTGTTGAAAAAGGCCTAGTCAATGTTGAAATCCTTATGCCAAACAAGGAAATAAGGAAAGGGCTTGCAGAGCCAGATGTCAAAAAGCTGAAAGTAAACGATATTGTGCAGTTTGCAAGGTTTGGTTTTTGCAGATTGGACAAGAAAGAGAAGGAAAAGCTTATATTTTGGTACACGCATGGCTGAATAATGACAAAATCAGTAATAGTTAAGACACAAATCAAGGAACTGGCAGTTTTTGATGGGAAACCATTAAGCGTTTCTGAAGAATTCTATGATTCATTTGAGCTGAAAGCAAAGGAGCTTTTGCATGAGGCCTGTAAAAGAGCCAAGGCAAACCAGAGGAATACTTTGTTAGGGAGGGATTTGTGAAATGCTAGTAAAATGTGATTATTATCTTTCAAAATAGCGGCGTAATTCAGTGTAAGTTGACAAGATTCTGAAGGACTGCTCTGCCTTATCCTTGTGCACGAGAGGATAATCAGAAGTTGTCCAAGAAAAATTTCTCAGGAAATGATTGTAATATTTTGCTTCTTGGGTGAACCTTCCGGACTTAAACTCATTTTCTTTTCCCCATTCTAGAATCTGCATTGGAACATAAAATGGAAGCCTTAATTGACCTATCGATTTCCAGTATTCTGCTGGAAGCTTGTCTAATTCTCTTGCTGCGAATTGGAGAACATCAAGATGGAGTCCGATGTCGTCCAGAACTGGGAACTTAACCCTATCCATCAGAGTAGGTTCTGCTTTTCCCTGTTCGTTTGCTCTAGAAGTAAATGTAAAGTATTGTCCTTTTAATTCTTCCGGGACTGAATAATGAGATAAAGCGTCCTCCAATTCGCTGAAATATAACCCAGATCTTTCCAAAGACTCTATTGAAACACTCATGCGACAAAGAGAGCTTGATACCTTTTTAAGAATTTCCGTAAAATACACAAAAATATTCATGTACGAAAAAAAATCGAAATCGAAAACTATATAAGCATCTTCCTGCACGAAAAGTGATTCTACACAGAGACTAAGGGGTATTTTTTGGCATTGATGTGGCTTGCGAGGCAACTTGCAGGCCTGCAGCCTTGTCAAGGAGATTTCTATGGGAAGAAAAGGCACTATAATTCCTAAGGCAAGCGTTGCAAGAATCATCCTGAAATCAGGCGCAAAAAGAGTTTCGCAGGATGCAGTTGATGAGCTGACAGAATACTTGATGGAAACTGCCTTGAAGATTTCCAAAAGGGCCAATGACATTTCAAGGCACGCCGGCAGGAAGACTATTCATGAAGGGGATATAAAGCTGGCTGTGAAGTGATTTAATGATAAAAAAGTGTTAGTTTATCTTGTACCATGGTGGGAACATTCGTGGTTTATTTTCGTCTTTCAGTTTTCTCAATAATCCGCCTAAATTCCCTCTTACGGCCCACAAAGCTCCTTCATCTTTTCTATGTGAATAAGCGTAACCGGATAAAATATAAAGGTCCCTTGCATTTTCTAGTTTGCCTCTCATTTCGGCCTCGATAGCAGCAGAATTCAAAACTGCTGGAATCTCTTCAGGATAATACCTATATGTGCGAGGTGCCCTAACCTCAGACTTGTTATAATAAAAATCCACTACTCTATCTAGTTGTTTTACAACATTGGGATTTAGTAGTCTTAAAGCAAATTGATAATCTTCACCTGACTGATATTTTAAACCAAAAATTTCTTCTAAACAATGATCTACTCTTTCTAATCTAAATAGCCTAATTTGCAATTTTTTAATAAATTTTTTAGTTTCCGGGTCTTTTGTAACAATAGACATAATGTGTAGTATCAGTATTGGGTTTTTAAATTATTCTAGGAAAAAATTGTGTTATATTTAAGAATCTAACTTTCTAAAATATATCCTACAAATATTTAATAATGAATGGTAAAGTAATCAAAATAACTATTACTACAGACAAAGCAGTCCAGAATAATTTCTTATTCTCTTTTCTATATAAATAAATCAAAACAGATATTATATTGGTTGTAATCATCAATATAATAAACATAAGAATAATAGAAAAATAAAATAAGATTGAATTATCACTTTTAAGAATATATTCTGAAAGTCCGCATTTTTTTTCAACTAAAAAGGCACATTGATAGATCCCTGTTTTATTATTCAAAATTTCAATGACTGTGGTTATAGCTCCGTATAAAAGCCATAAAACTGTTCCAACTAACGAAACATAAAATGCTTTATTCCAAATATTTATTGACTTCCAATGTTTCTGTAAATTACTCACATTATCATATTTTAATCCGTTCTTTTTAATTTTTTCTGTTAGTTCTAGGATAAATTCACATAATTTCTATTAAGGGGAAAAATTTCACGCTAAGCGTAAAAATAGGGATTATGAAAAAACGGATTAAGGAGGACGAACTCAGAAAGTATTAGAATGTTACATATTTTGCCAATAATTTTGAGAAAAAGGAAATTTAAATAAAACCTTATTTTCTCAAAAAAACTGCTGTATAGTACCGAATTAAGTTTACATTAATTCCGCAACAATAAACTATATCTCAATATACTATAATCTGATAAAATGTACCATTACATTCAATCCTATCAAAATGTAAACCTAAATCGTTACCACTGCCTTTCTTTCAGACGACAAAACCTATAGTACCAATTTAGGTTTACTTGTACCGAAATAGGTTTACATTTTCACGCCTTTTTAAAGGCGCTTTTTGTATGCCTCGTTTGGAGTCATATAATCAACTGCTTCGCTAGGTCTTTCATCGTTGTAATAATTGAAAAAATCTTCGAGAGTTTCAAATCTCTCATCAAATTCCGTATCCAGTATGTGGAAGAATTTTTCCAACTTACCATTTGTCTGTGGATGCCTTCTCTTTGAAGGTACAAATAGTACTCCCTGCTCTTCAAGCACTTCCTGAAACTCATGGATTGCTTTACCATTCTTGTCTTTCTTATTTGGAAAGAACTGTGTGCCTCGATCGCTGTTTAAGATGAAGGGCGCGACAAGATTTTCAGCAATTGCACTGTAAAGTGCAAATGAAGAGTTCTTTGTATTTGCTGCCCCGGTGCCATATCCCATTACCTTTCTTGAGCAATCATCGAGGTAGACGATAATGTTCTCTCCTTTGCGCTTTTCAGCTTTTATGACGTGCCAATCAGTATGCCACATATAAACTGGGGAAAGAATACGGGAAGTGACCGGGTTAGGTGCAGACATAGCAAATTTTTTATAGAATATGGTTTGAATCCTCATAATGAAATCAATACAGATGAATAATGGCAAAAACAGATATTCCAGGATAGACACAAGGCTCATAGACACTTTGAAAGTGCTTGCCTACAAAGAGAAAAAAACCAAGGAATTCAGGAAAAGGCTGAGAGTCAAAGGAAGAATTATTGGAAAAGGGAATAGACAACTATAAACAGTCAAGCCTAAGTTTTTTTGGAGAGAAAGACTGTAAATATAATAAAAAAGCTCTGGAGGCGCAATGATGGAAAAAGAAACAATGATCAGCTGCAGCTTTTGCGGCAAAGATGTGCCTTGCACAAAGGATTTTGAAAAGGCAGATAAACATGCATGCTTCGACTGCTTTAAGAACCTTCAGGACAAATTGCCGGAAGAAGAGCTAGGGAAGGTTCATGTTGCTATCCCAAAAGAAGAAGCCAAGAGAATGCTCCCTGAAATAATAATCAATCAATTGATGGCAGAAACTTTTCCATCTTATTGGAGCGACAAGAAAAGTGAGCTGAAAGATTTGTCAAAAAGGGATATTGCTGAAAAAGCATTCATGACAGGAGCTATTTCGGTTTTTGCGGCAATGGAAGGGCTGGAAAAGGATTTGGAAGAGGAAACGAAGTGATTGATGCCATGAAAGAAGGGGATAAAATGAGTAAAATTGATTTTTCAATACCAAGGGAAAAATACTTTAAAGATGAATTGCATAATTCCAAAAAATGCCCTAAGTGTGATTCACTTCTCGAAAAACAGTATGCGTCATATATGGTTTTTATTAAGGGTGAAGAGGACGCTTTAATGATGGGCAATGACGCAGGATTATTCTGTCCTAAATGTCCTGTTGTAGTTTTGGATAGCGAGTTTTTTGCCGAAGGCTTATCAAATGCTAGGCATAAAAAGTACATTTATTTTCACGTTGCTGGAATCGTTAATACTGATGCGATTCCAGAAGGTAAGAAGGGCGTTCCGCTCGGTGAGGATGATAACCCAATTCCTTTGGTCGAATTCATAAGTAACAAAAATAAAACCCAATTCAATGAAAAAGATAAGCTCCAGGAAATAATAAAACTGGAAGAAAATAAAGACTTTTCTAAATCAGTGAAATTGATTGAAGAAATATTGAAGGATAACCCCAATTCGTATCATGCATTATTTCTTAAAGCAAGAGTCGACAGAAAAACAGGGAATAAATCTATAGATTCTTTAAAGAAGGCCCTCATTGAAGCGGTAAAACAGGATGCGAGCAAAGAAGTTTTTGAACTATTTGAAGAAGAAATGGATCAAAATGGTGAGAGAAAGAATAGATTTCTTAAAGATTACGCGCAAGACATTTTCATTGGATTAAACCATAGGGATATTGAGAAAGCATTCGGTTTTAATTGGTATTTTGAACTTAATGACCCGCCCATTCCGCCAAGAAGACAGGATCAGAACAAAATAGTCGCGTCCTTTTTTGATTTTGCCGATTCGGATTTAAGGGTCATTAAGACTGATAATGGCGAAATAAAAGAGGTATTTGATATGCCTTTGGAGGAAATCAGGGAAAACCTCATAAGTCTGGAAAAAGACCAAGGAAGGTTTTATGATGGCATTTTGGAGATAAGTTATGCATTTTTAAGCGATATTTTTTTTGGATACGTCTTTAACGGGATGATTTTCTTTTCCGCAAAGAAGGATGATACTGAAAAAATGGCAAGGATTTATGACAAGTATGGTTTAAAGTATAATTTACCTTATGAGTTAAAAGGAAATGGCGATTAAAGATATGAGGAGAACTATAAAATGATGATGCAGCCATTTTTCAGCAAATTCCCGGATATAGCAAGAAAAGAATCAAGATGCGTTATTATTCCTAAAGGTAATTCTTTGCCGGCTGGAAGTTATTTTATGGCAGAAAGCTTTTGCAATGATAAAAAATGTGATTGCAGAAGGGCTTTCATTAACGTGATTTATAATGACGATATTGTTGCTACAATTGGCTTTGGCTGGGAGAATATTGATTTCTATAAAAAGTGGGCCCATGACAAGAGTTTGGCTCCTGATCTGAAAGGGCCAATACTCGAGCTTGGGGGAGTATACACTAAATATTCAGAAAAAATATTGGCATTATTTAAAGAATTCATGATGCAGGATAAGGTGTTTTTGGAAAGATTAAAACGGCATTACAAGAGGTTTAAGGATGCGATGTAACTGGTTGAAGAGATCAGTAGAATTCTTAACACCATCTACTTTAACATCCATAGTTTGACCAACCGCTCCCCACAAGCTTTATAAATCCCCCATTATTCCTAGAACGATTAGATAGTGTTTAATGTCGTCATTAAATACGTTCAAGACAAGCCTGAGAAGATTGCCTTTTCAGTACAGTTTAATTGACTGTTTTCTACAAAAGGCTGCCGTAAAAGGCTTATTCCATTGAAACAAACAAAAATAGGCACATTAGTCTGTGTCATTTTCCACAAAAACAATAAGACAAAAATATGCCAACCGTAAGAAAACCAAGAGCAGGAAGCATGCAGTTTCATCCCAGGGCTAGGTCCAAAACCAGCTTTCCAAGAGTGCGAAACTGGGTGGCATCAAAGGATGCAAAGCTTCTGGGTTTTGCCGGATACAAAGTCGGCATGACTCACGTGCTGATTACCGATAACAGGCAGCATTCAATGACAAAAAACCAGGATATTTTTTATCCGGTCACAGTTGTTGAATGCCCCCCGATAAAAACTCATTCTATCAGATTCTACAAAAAAACAAATTACGGCAAAAAGATCGTTTCTGAAATCCTGGCTGAAAATGACGACAAGGAATTAGGAAGAAAATTATTGCCCTCAAAAAAGAAGGGAAAAGAGGCAACAGATTTTGATTATGTAAGACTGGTCTGCCACACCCAGCCAAAATTAACAGATATAGGAAAAAAAATACCGGATGTTTTCGAAATAGCAATCGGCGGAAATAAGGAACAGCAGTTGGCGTTCGCAAAAGAGAAATTAGGAAAGGAAATCACTGTTTCAGATGTCTTCAAGGAAGGGCAGCAAGTTGATATCCACGCTATCACAACAGGAAAAGGAACCCAGGGGCCAATGAGAAGATTTGGCATTGCATTAAGGCATCACAAATCAGAAAAGTCAAGAAGAAACCCGGGCTCATTGGGCGCTTGGCGAGGGCAAGGCCACATAATGTGGAGAGTTGCCCACGCTGGAAAAATGGGCTATCATTTAAGGACAGAATACAACAAGCAAGTCCTGAAGATTGGAAGCAAGCCAGAAGAAATCAATGTCAAAGGCGGGTTTATCCAGTATGGCAATGTAAAGAACACTTATGTTCTCCTCAAAGGTTCTGTTGGTGGAACCCAAAAGCGACTGATAAGGTTCAATGAAGCAATGAGGGCAAAAAAGAACCCTGTTGAAGCCCCTCAAATAGCATACACAAGTTTGGATTCAAAGCAAGGAAACTAAAATGAAACTCGAAATACTTGATTCAGCAAAAAACAAGGTTGGAGAATTAAGTCTTCCAATACAATTCAATGAGGAAGTAAGGCCTGATTTAATCAAGAGAGCTGTATTATCAATTCAATCTCACAAAAGACAGCCATATTCTCCAACAGCAACTGCAGGAAAAAGATCATCCGCAAAATTATCAAGGAGAAGAAAAAATTACAGAGGCTCGTATGGTTTTGGCATTTCAAGAGTTCCAAGAAAAATCCTGACAAGAAGAGGGACAAGGATGAACTGGGTTGGTGCTTTTGCCCCGGGAA
>Ga0209211_10012745_pt1 | contig 10532 bp, 8 predicted proteins | sample RifGroA2_FD_183992 | JGI IMG/M metagenome (GOLD analysis project Ga0209211, IMG submission 183992) | Groundwater microbial communities from Rifle, Colorado, USA - Groundwater A2 (SPAdes) (version 2) | ecosystem: Environmental > Aquatic > Deep subsurface > Groundwater | place: Rifle, Colorado...
GCAGATAGCTGGCGTCCCTCGATACCCGGTCACCGAATTGTTTGAAGGCTACCAACTGCTCGCCGCTCAGGCTGGCCAACGCTTTCTGCTCCTGGGCGGAAAGGCTCGACTGATAGGACTTGTCGGCGCTGGCGTGAAGTTCAGCACCTGCAACTTTGGCATTCACGCCGACATGGGCGGCCGCACCGAAAGCGATGCGCGCAACCTGCGCCTGGCTAAGGCCGGTACTCTGGGCAACGCTTTGCGTGATCTGATCCAATTGGTTCAGCGTGTCGCCCATTTGCTCGAAGCTGCTGGAACTGGAACCACTGCTGTTGCGCGTAGAGCGAAGCTTGTTGAGCCCGCGAGAGAACACTTCGGATAATGCTGCCGATTGCTCCATGGTCGCTGTCCTGGCTTCACCGCGTGCCGCGTCGACCTGCCGGCTGGCTTGCTGCACATCCTGTTCGGATACACGCATCGAGACCACGCGCGAAGCGAATCCTTGATTGCGCAACAGGCTGACGGCAGTGCGGCCGGTTAGCGCGTTCGACGAGAAGGTGTCGCCGGTGAGATCGTTCTGCCAACTGCTCATGAACGCCGAGGTGCGATTGGGTGCCAACTGCGTTTGGTCCATCGCCACGTTGCCCAGACTGGTGTTGCCCAGGGCCGCCGATCCCGTCGCCGACCCCAACATGGCCTGCAGCCCGGAGAGCCCACCAACCATGGCCGTCCCGAAGTTCTCCATGCGCTTCAATGCCGCCCAGGCGATGAAAGGGATACTGATCGACAGGTAGCCGACAATCGCTTCACCGGAGATCGCACGGGAATAGATGGCCGATGCCGTTTGCAACGCCAGCACCTTCGTTCCCGTGCCGAGGTCGGCGGCCGACGCGATGTCGTAGGCCGCGTAGATCGAGGCCATGTAGTTCAGCACCGCATAGAGGGGCGGCCAGAGCTGAATCCAGATCAGGATGGCGGCGTAGCCCTTGAAGGCCATCAGGCTCTCTCGACCGCTGGTCAGCAGGAGCAACAGCACGAAGAGCGGGAAGAGGGCGTAGGTCACTGCCTCGATCACGTTGCGGAACACGGGCAACGCCTGTTCCGCAGTTTTGCCCGCATTGATCCAGGCCGCATTCTGCTGGGCGACACCTTGGGCGCGGCCGACGGCGAGCACCATGGCGGCCGGGTCATTGACCTTCTGCCCGACGATCTGGCCGGTGTCGGCGATCGCGTTCAAGACCGCATTCTGGCGGATGATGTCCGCGGCAGTGGCCGATGCCGAGGCGATGCTGTTCTTGAGGTAGGCCTGCTGGATCTGGCCGGCAATCACGCTGGCGGCGGCCGTGCCGGGCAGCGTGGGGTTCAACCGGAAGGCGAGTTGCCCCTGGATGAGACTGATCTGGGCAGGGATGCGCCCACTGAGATTGACGTAGGCGTTGGGGCAGGTGTCGACCGTGGTCCCGGTCGTGTTGGTGAGCGGCGTGAAGCGTGCCGGGTTGGGCGTAGACATCAGTGACCAGACATCGTCCGAGGTAGAGAAGGTGGCCGGCGAAATCGTCCCGTCGAGGAGGTCATAGGTCGTGCAGTTGTGGATGAAGTTGATCAGGTCGGTACGGAAATTCGGGTCCTGGAAGACCACGCCGCCGGTTTCCCGGATCAGGCGATTGCCGAACATCAGGCCGTTCTGTTCGTAGCGAAGCTCGCTGGGCAGGGCGCCAGTGCCGGGGATGACCTGGAAGGCCGTCTCGAAAAGCCCCGTCAGCGTGTGACCGATGGTGCTGGTCAGGCTGCCGAGCACGGCTGCCCCGAATGGGACGTTGCCGACGACCTGCACCGGCGTGCCGCCCGTCTTGTCGACGATGCCGACAGTGACCTTGGGAACGATCAGGATCGAGAAGACCAGAACGACCGTCCCCAGCCACTTCCAACCCTGAAGCTTCTCGGGGGCGAAGGCATACGCGACGAGGGCGGCGACGAAGCCACAGAAGGCCACCGCGGCGACCGCAGAGGCATAGTCGCCGGAGGCATGGATGGCGGCCGCGGCGTTGAACACTCCGAAAAGGCTGGCCGAATTCTGGTAAGCATAGATTTCCCACATGATGGCGCTCCCGCGTCAGCCAGGCTCAGCGTGCCATATAGGCGGCTTGCTGCCCGAGCATGTCCATGACGTGCTGGGGCATGCTGGAGCGCAGTTGGCGTTCGAGTTCTTCCAAATGGCTGGATACGGCACGGAACGAACCGACCTTCTGGTAGAGGAGGTTCTTCTCCTGGGCGATCTGGGAGAGCATGGCGAGCGTGCGCTGGCGGATGTAGGTGGCCTGTTCCCGCTGGGTCTGCTGCAGCGTGAAATTCTTCTCCAGGGCCGCGAGCCCGACGCGCAGATTGCGATCAAGGAAGACGTAGGCGTAGTCAACGGCGATTAGGTCCCGGTACTGGGCGATCAGGCTGTCGGCCAGACCGGAGCCGGGGATGCTGGTGCCAATCGACAGCATCTTGTACACCGGCTCAGTGGTCTGATTGACGAAACCGACCTCCGCCGAGTTGTTGGGGATGGCAGTCCGCGTCGCAATCTTTTCCGCGATGGAGCGCATCAGGGTCTCCACCTTGGCGGTGAACGGCGTGTGGTTGTAGGCCGTGTTGAGGGAAACGATGTCGCAGTCGCTGTAGTTGTTGCAACTCAGCATGTGCTGGACCACGTTGGTGCCGCTGCCGGCCGCCTGACCGTAGAGCAACTGGCTGATCGAGGTCAGCGTCGGTGCGATGGGTTCGGGGTCACGGGCATCTTCGTCGGGGTAGTAGATGACGGTGCCGACCATGCTCATGATCAGTTCGCGCTCGGCGTCGTCCAGGTAGCTGCCTGTGCGCTGCAGGGCTTTCCAGGTCAGGTTGCCGACGAAGGGCGCTTTGTTGCGGACATTGGCATCGCCGGAACTACGCGCCGAAGCCAGGATGCTGGGTCGATCATTGGAGCAGCGGCGCCGGGCCGCATCGCGATCGCTCTCCATGCCCATCTCGATGGCGAGGTCGGCGCAGGTCTCCTGCGAGCTGTAGCCCAGGGATTCGGCCGCCGTGCTGACGATGGCCTTGGCCGTCTCGCAGGAGTTGATGCGGGCGTTGTTGATCCAGGTCTCCAGGCCCTTGGCCCATTTGGTGAGGCCGCCGAGCAGAGGGGAGACGGCTTCGAGCGCGAGTTGAAAGGCGATGCCGGGCAGCGCGGCCGTGATGTTCTTCAGCATGTTCTTGAACTCGGTGGCCGAGATGTGGCTGAAGCTGCCCCCGAAGACGTCGATCCCGCCGCATCCGGACTTGGCGGACGGGAACTGGATGGCCGCGAGCTGGTAGACCTTGTTCGGCGTCCGCATCATCAGGTTGCCGCCGGTGTAGGTGTTGTAGGCCTGCCCCCGGAACGCGCCCGGCGCGGTGTAGTTGCCGATAGCGCCCAGGCTGTTGAACATGTTGTTGACCTCGGTGTTGAGGTCTCCCGCACGGAGCGGTGCGGCGGTGGTCGCAACGGTGACGGATAGTGCGATGGCGATCACTTGGCGAGCAGTAGGGTGGATCCGGGGCATGGGCGGCTCCTAGGGCAAGGCGATCTGACGTCTGGCGCTGGGGAGCATGGCTTGGCCCTCGGGGCTGCTCACGATGGCAATGCGCTCCAGCAGTTGGGATTCCGAGAGCACGCCGAAACCGATCGGCGTAATCTGGCCGGTGAAGGGCTGCGCGAGAAAAACCGCAGGCACCTGGGAGACCTGCAAGGCGCTGGCGATGCCGTTGTCGCGTCGGGCCGCCGGGAAACCGGGCATGGGACCGCCGTCGATGCTGACGGCAACCACCAGGATACCGTGGCGCACCTGGAAAGCTTGCAGCGTCGGGGCGAAGGCGTGGCAGTAAGGGCAGTCCGACCGGTAGAAGAAGAACAGCACATGGTCCTGGCCCAACTGCGCCACGCTCCGGGAACGCTCAGCGCGTTGCGTTTCGTCGAAGACCTCCAGGGCCTTGGCATTGACCGGGCGGCCTTGCAGCGTGGGGTCCAGTTCCGGCGTGGACCAGGCCACGCGCCGGGCAACGTCGGCGAAGAGCGATGCCTGGTTCACCACCATAGCCTCCAGTTCCATGTAGCGCCGGACATTGGCCTCGCTCGGACGGATGATGGCAATGTTGCGGTATTCTTCCAGGCTCTTCTGGAGGCGGGCGAACTCTTCCAGCTCGGGAGCCGGGTCTTTTGCGGGGGGGAGGAGGACCGAGGGCGTAGCCGGCGAAGCGAGTTTGTCTTCCTCCCGCGGCGGATCCTCGTAGAAATGCCATCCCCGCCAGCGGTCCTGCCAGTAGGGTTGCCAAGCGGACTGTACGGCGGTGTCTTGGGCGCGGACCACCGGCATCGCCAGGAGCAGGGCAAACGCGGCAGTACTGACGAGACGACCCGGGCGGTATTTCCTCATGGTTGCGGGCTCCTACGACAGCGAGCGGGGTGGGCGGCCATCGAGGCAATAGTTGATGCCGAATTCGATGGTCTGCCGCCGGGGCGAGGTCGTCCCCGGCAGGTTCACGCCGTCCTGCCAGAAACTCACCTTCAGGCGGGCACAACCCGCCTGGGCATAGCGGCGCTCCGTGCTGACGTCGATGTAGATGGGTGAGGAAGCGCCGAAGCGCCTGGTGATCGCCTCGGCGATATCGCCGGTGAGCACACCGTGGGCTTCCCCATCGCTGGCCTGCAACGCGGCCAGCATCAGGGGGCGCGGATCGGGGACCGGGGTCCGGACGACCCTGTCGGCATGGGCCGCAGACATGAACACGAGCAACAGAAGTGTGGCATGGGCGAGTATGCTCGGTTTCATTGGCATTTCCCCTGTCCGTAGTAGCAGGTGGTCCGGCGTGAGGCGTTGCTGCCTTGCAGGGCGTTCACATTGGGCAACGACGGAACGATGGAGGCGTAGAACTCGGTCAGGTCCATCGCCGAGAAATTGAGGCTTTGCAGTTGGGCGATGGTGAAACCCGAGCAGTCGGGGTTTTCGCCCGACCCCCAGCCCTTGCCGACCTGCGCGCGTCCCTGTTCGTTGATGATCCGGGCGAGTTTGCTGTTGAAGCAGCACTTGCCGGTGGTGTGCTCGATGCAAGAGACACAGCTACCGAAGATGCGGATGCACGAGGAGCAATAAGTGCCGACGGTATGGCAGAGACCGGCCCCTTCCTTCATGGCCAGTTTCCCTTCCTCCTCGTTGCACGACATCATGGACATCACGATGTAGATGACGACGGCGATGGCGAGAGACCACGGGTCGAAAGCGACCACCAAGCCGTCGCCGGCGTAGAGCACTGCGGAGCCCGCCGGCAGCGCGGTACCATTGACGGCGACGGTGATGCCATAGGTGGTGAAGCTCCCGGAAAAGCCACCGCCCAGCAGCAGGGCCTGCACGCCCTGGTAGAGGAACTCCTGGTTTTGCGAATTCATCAGCACGTCGTAGACCAGTCCGGAACCGGTGCCGAACAGGCTCTGGTTGGTCATGCCGGCGCCTGATCCATCCGAGTCGCAGCAGTCTTTCAGGAGGCGGTCGCGGCACTTGTTGCCTTCGCCCTTGAAGACTCGCATGTTGGTGGTGTCGAGATAGACCCCGGCCTCCCTGGCGGCCTCCATGTAGGACATGGAGCGGGCAAAGTCGGCATCGTTGGTATAGCTGGTGTTGAAGCAATTGCTGCCGAGGCAATAGACGTTCGATGGGCAGTTTGACGCGGTGGTGCTGCTCTGGGCGGCGACCGGACAGGTGTACGTGTCCTGGTAAATCTCGCAGAGCCCCGTGCCGGCGTTGGTCTGTTTGCAGGTGCTGCTCGCCGGCGTGCAGCCGCTGGCCGCCAGCGGCGCGCATCCGTCGACCGGGGCGCCGGACGAGCACGTCAGGGTACGTTCATAGGACCAGCAAGCCCGGGTGACGGTATGGCCGTCGATTACTTTCGAACCGGGACCGTCTACGCAGCGATCCGCTGTACTGACCATGCAACGCCCGCTACCGCTGATCGCGTCACGGTCGACCCAGGTGTCCGTTTCCTGCGGCAGCATGGTGGGCTGGACAAAGGACAAGGGGAGAGTCCAACCGCTGGCCCCCGTCAATGTGGCCGAACCGGCGAGCGTGGCGCATCGGGTGCCGGCATCGGTGGAGATGGCGATGCCGCCGGCCGTGCAACCGTTTTCGGGGTCAGGATTGCTCAATGCATAGCATTGGTCGGCGGTGCCCAGAAAGAACCAGCCGTCACCGATGCCCTGCGTGTTGCCATTGACCGTGCCCGCGGGGCAACTGTAGATCGGTGTGCCATATTGGAAAGTGTAGTTGCAGTTCCCGTTCGTGCAGCCGGAGTCCGGCATCATGACCACCTTGAATGGGCTCCAGCAGTAGCCCTGCCAGTGGGGCGAGAGATTCGTGACAAAGGTGGCCGAAGTCGCCGGCGTGGTCGGCAGTTCTAAGGCCTGCCAGCCGATGCAAGCCCCCATTCCCCCCGCGGCATAGAAATGGAACTGCTGAAGTCCGTCGGCGCGGATACGGCATTGCGCTTCGGCCACCATGTAGTCCGCGCCGTTGCGGTTGACCTGGCCGTGGGCGAACCAGTCGCCGGCCGTGCAACTGGGGACGAGGTCGACCTGGACGGTGAGATCGCGCCGGGTGGTGTAGTTGCCGACGCCGATGTAGCGGTTGCAGACCTTGGTCGCCGTGCTGGCCGGGGTCGTGACGTCGGCGGTGGTGCAACCCGAGTAGTAGTCGGCGAGGCTTCCCAGCACGCTGTTCGGGTTGCCGGCGATGCTGCGGGCAGCTGTCACCGAGGGGTCGTAGGGCGAGACGGCGGCGCGTGGGGTATTGGCGGAGGTGACGGCGTTGCTTTGCGCCTGGCACACCGGGTCGGTAGTGCTCCCGGCGCACGCGGCGAGGTGGGCGTTGGCGGCGCCCGACAGGCTGGGCTGGCCGTAATACGCCGTCTCTGCGGGTGTCGTCGTATAGCCCGGCACGACGCTCGATGCACTCGTTGTCCCGACCGTGTCCCGGGCGGCCGGATTGGCGCTCTGGCCGGCCGCCGTGCCTTCTTCGAACGGCCCGGCGGTGGCCGCGGTCTGCGTCGTGATGAAACAGGCGAGCGTGAGATAGATGATGAAGCGGCGCATGGTGGTCATTCAGGGTCTGAGGCGGGCGAGAAAGACGCCGGCGTCGGACGCGAAGCGCGGTGCCGCGCGGCGCAGCTGATCGAGGGCGTAGTCGAGGCTGACGTCGCCCGTCGCGCTGACGAAATCGGTCGGGGGCGGGCAGGTTCCGCCGGCACAAGCGGTGGGCCGGCTGCCGTCCCGGGCGAGCACGAAGGTCGGTACCCGCTTGACCGCGTAGCGGTCGAAGGCCTGCGGATCGATGAGGACGGCGACCTCGCGTTGGTCAATCAGTTGCTGGATGCGGACGACCGTCTCGCGCAAGGAATTGTTGGCAAAACCCCGGATCAGGATCGCCGCCTTGGCGCGTGCCGCCTGATCCACGAGCCGCAACAAGGTGGGCTCGGGCATCGCCAGGCTCACGAACACAAAAAAGCCGGGGCCCGAACCTGGATTGGTACCGAGCGTGGGCGGTGTCCGCTGGGCGTAGCCGTGGGCGATGTCGCCCAGGTTGGGGATCGCATTCGTCAGGGGCCTGGGCAGCGCGTCGATGCGCGGCGTGGCAACCGCTCCGCCTTTGGGGACCGAAACCGAGTGCTGTTGCTGGATGCGGCGCACGTCGTCTTCCGTGATGGTCGGTGTTTCCCGCCTTACCCGTGCGAGGTCTTCGTCGGTGATTACCGGTGCGGGCTGCGCTGCGATTGGGAGGGAGGTCAGCAGCACGGCGAGTACGGCCGAGAGGCGGATCGCCGAACCGCCAGGGGAAAGATCAGAAGCCCACACAGCAGTTCCTTTTGCGAAAGAGCATGAAGGCGAAGTCTTCGCCTTTGACTGGGTATTCCTTGCCGGCGCCCCAGGTGATCGTGGTGCGTCCGAAAGGCTGGCAGCAGCGGCCGCCTTCCTTGGCTGTGTTGGGGGTGGGGTAGGTGAGCTGGGTCTTGTAGGCCGTCTTGTCCATCACCGGCTCGAAATACGGCCCGCACAGCCCCGGCGTGCCATGCCAGCCCCAGGCGATCAGCTCGCGGTGCATCTTGGCGGTGAGGCGCTGGGCGATCAGCGAGGCGGTCCGTACCCCGCCCATGTGGTAGGGCACATGACCGTCGATCGGATAGATGCCCCCTTGGCAGCCTGCGCACCAGAACATCTCCCGGATACCGAAGCCCACGGTTGCGGCCACGCAGTCGGCAGCGCAGGCCGCGACGGCGATGGGATTGGCGAAGAGCACCGCGTCCGGGTTCAGGATCAGGGTCAGTTCGTCGTCGGCCCACAAGGGATCGACCTCGGTCAGGTAGGCGAGGTCGAACGAGCCCTTCTCCAGGCAGGGAAAGTCGGTGACCACCTCCAGCCAGTACATCACCGGGTTGATGTAGAAGTGGGCCTGGTAGAAGCTGCCGCCGTCGCCATCGCCTTCCGGCCGGGTGAAGCGGGCGGCCTCGGGCGCGGGAATGCCAGGGTCGAGGTCGATGCCGCCGAGGGAGACGAGGCAATAGGGTTTCCTGACCACCTCGACGTGGCGGGCCGGTTCCCAAAAGCCGATCGAGAGACCGATGATCGGATTGACGCCGCAACTGCAGACCGGGCTCGCCGGGTTGTCGGTATCTTCCTGGTCACCGAAATTGCCGATGCGGGCGCTGCCGACGCTGATCGGCAGGATGCAGCTCCAGCAGATGTCGGTGATCGGGTTCGGGAATTTTCCGGTGCAGGTGGCGGCGCCCGCCGCGAGCACTGGGCTCGATGCGATAGTCGCCAGGAAGGCCAGCAGCAGGGACAGAAGGGGCCGGGTAACGGTCATGGCTTGACCTCCAGCTCGTCGATGCGCAGCCGCCTGCCTTCCTGGGAGACCAGGGCGGGTACTTGCCGGATGCCCAAGCGTTTGGTCAGGAGGCCGTGCTGGTCGTAATAGACGGGGAAGCGCCAGGCCTGCATGAGATCGAGATAGGAGCCCGCGGTCAGGATGGGCTTGACCTTGCCGTCGTAGCGCTTCATCAGGCTGCGGGCCTGGGCCACCTGGCGTGGGTCACGGGCGTCGAAGAAGAACAGGCGGCGGGACAGGGAAACGATGTCCAATGGGTTGGCGCGGGTGCCGGCGGCGAACATCAGATGCCCCTGGGCGTCGCTCACATTGCGGTCGAGGACGTAGGTCGGGTCGAAATAGAAGGTGCGCTTTGCCTGGGTAGTCGTGAGCCCGGCGACCGGCTCCGGGTGGCGCACGGCATCAATGCCGCGGGTACGGGCTTCCTCTTGCAGCCGCTGTAGTTCGCCACTGGCTTCTTTCTGGCGCAGGCGTTGCTCGATGAAGCGCAGGAGGTCCGGTTCGGCGATTTCATAGGTCGGCCCGATTACCTCTGCATCCACCGCGTGTGCCGGCGCGGCGCAGGCCAGGAAGGCGAGCACGAAGAATCCGGGGGCGAGGCGGGATGACGTACAGGGGCTCATCGCATTCCTCCTGAGGTGCAGCGAATCTGCCGAATCCACTGGGTGCGCTGGGCGGTGTTCTGTCTCTGGGTGGCGCGGATCAGGCCCATCAGCACCGGGTCGCCGCCTTCCTTGGAGATGGCCTGACGCAGTTCGCCCGTATTCAGGGTTCGGCCGCATTGGAGACGGTAGGCACCCAGATAAACCTTGGCGCCTTCCGCTGCGGCGGGCGCGAGCTGCTGCAGCAGGCCCAGGTAATCGGACAAGGGCATGTCGTTGGCCGTCGAGACCGGGCCGCGAGCCGGGCTGGTTTGTGCGTGTGCCGTGGCCACGGTGCCCAGGGCGATGAGCGCTGCCAGGATGGCGATGGTTACCAGCAGAGTGAAGCGGACTAAGTGGGTGAGGCTCATGGAATGGGAGGTGCGATGAGACATGGGGCCTCCGTCAGAACAGCGGGTCGACGACGCCGATCACCTGCTCGAGGCGCACGAGGCCGCTTTCGCGGTAGCGGGAATCGAAGGAATCGGGACTCAGGCCCTGGACGTAGTAGCGGCCGGCTGGAATGACGCCAGGCGCAATGGGGGCCAGGGGATGGCGGTCGAAGGCGTGGGTCTTGGCGACGCCGACCGCTTCGCCGTTGATACGGACTTCTCGGCCGGCGATGCTGATCGTGTCGCCGGGCAGGCCGCGCACGATCTTGAAGAATGGTTGGCCGGCGAGGCCGGGGTAGTGGCGAATGCCGTCGCCCGTGAAGGAGAAGACGACGAAGTCGCCCCGGTGCAGTGCCGAGGTGCCGGGGTGAAGCAAGGCCACCTTGTACGGCAGGCTTGGTGTCCAGTTGAACAACACCGGTACGCGCGGCGTGGCGTCGAAGAACAGGCGGACGTAGGCCAGGCTCCAGATTGTGAAGACGGGCAGGTAGAGATACCAGCGCCGGCGCACATGGCCGGGGAAATCGACGGTCGCATGCCGGATGCGGGTAGGTGTGGAAGGCGATATGGCTTCCGCCTGCCGG
>Ga0209211_10012747_pt1 | contig 10531 bp, 15 predicted proteins | sample RifGroA2_FD_183992 | JGI IMG/M metagenome (GOLD analysis project Ga0209211, IMG submission 183992) | Groundwater microbial communities from Rifle, Colorado, USA - Groundwater A2 (SPAdes) (version 2) | ecosystem: Environmental > Aquatic > Deep subsurface > Groundwater | place: Rifle, Colorado...
CCTTCTACGATCCTCTTTACCTGATTGGTAGACAGTCTTTTGTGTAATTGCATGGACTGATCTTACGAGCTTTACCTCCAGTCCACTTTTCAACCAAAAATAGTCCGGTTTTGAAACAAAGGTGACAAAATTTTTTCATTACTTGACATTTTTCCTATAACCTAATAAAATCTCCGTGTTCTAAGTTCTTTAAAGTCCCATCTGTTTTCCCATTTCTTTCGAAGGAGAAAAAATGAAGTTATCACAGGTTTCAGACAAAATAAAAAAGTTATGGAGTCAGTTCGTCTCTGCGCTGGCAAAGAACGAAATCAACGCGCGCCTGAAGGCCATCAGCACCATTTTCCCCGAGTTCAGGACGATGCTCAATGAACGCATGGCTATCGACGCTGCGGCTGCCAAGGCAGACGCCAAGGAACGCGTCGCCTTACTCGCGGAAATCGCAGCCATCGACGAAAAACTGAAGGGCCACAAGGACTTCGAAGAAGCAACCAAGCTGCTCCTCGCCAAATAGCTCCTCCTGACCCGCGCGCACGCGCAAATTTCCCCCGCTCCACGAGCGGGGGACTTTTTTTTGAGTCTTACAAATTTTTTCCTCCCCTTAGGCGTCTCGCAATATCTTCCATCACCTCATTTTCTCTTGGTTCCAGTTTTCTACCCACGTTCGTTTCTTCAAACATTTCCGCCATTACCTCATCATGACTCCTCCCTTTAGCCACCAATTTCCATCTATTCAAATGCTCCTCTAGTTTCTCAAACATGCGTTTTCGAGCTGTTTCCAGATTCTCGGACTGAGTTCGCGAGCCCATTTCTTTCAGAAAGATTTTGCTTGGGTTGTGTCTTATGGCCACGGCCGAGCTGGTTTTATTGACGTTCTGGCCTCCGGGCCCACTAGCTCTCACAAACTCCATACTTATGTCCTGATTCCTCATGATCTCTTGCCTCTCATCCTCATCACTCATGGCTAAAAGACCATATCTTACCCACTCAAAATAGTTCTTGATACCCTTAAACAAAGCCTTATTGGACTCTTTTTTCAACAAATTTTGAATTTTTTCCGCCAGAGCTCTTTTGGCATTTTTAAGCTCTTGATTGCTTTTTTGTGCCTCCAAACTGATTTTTTCTTTTACCATCTTCCCTTTTCTTTCCAAGCCAAAACCAGCGTCCTTTCTCGACTTACGCCCTCCACCGCCGGGTCGAAACTCAGCCCGTTCAATGTCTTCTTCCAGATCCTCAGCATCAATTAGTCCCATTTTTTCCATACCTTATTCTACATCCATAAAAAAATCCCCCTACCTTTCGGCAGAGGGATCACAGGTTTAGCGGATCTACTTTCCTTTTTTCCGCCTTTAACAGCATCTTTCTTCTTACCACCCTTTCCCTTTTCTCCAGGATGATCTCCCTGAGCGCGAGCTTCCTTGGCTTGATCTTTGGCCTTCTTGGCCGCACCGTCTTTCTTATCCAGACCATCTTGTGAAGCATTGGCGGAGGCTTCGGCGTTGGTGCGTCGCTTGCTTTTCTTCGCCAAGCGATTGGCTTCGTTCAAGGCACGGGCCGTAATACGGTTCGCTTTGATCTCATCGGCAGAAAGAGGCTCTGCTCGAAATTCGAGCACTGGTTTGCCGTTTTTCTTGCCGGCAGGCATATTCGTTGCAACGGGCTTATGGAAACAAGTTCCGCACAACTTCGGCACAAAGGCCGGTTTGCCGTTCTTCGGCACGATTTCTTCGGTCGGAGCGCCACAAGTCGCGCACCAGGAGGATTGCTGGAAGCTCAGAACGGCCGATTCAACGGCGTCCAATTCCTTCAGCAGACCTTCGATGGTGTCCTTTGACTGGGGCGACATACGCTCAATCCGAGCCTCCAAAGAGGCAAAGACCACAAACATCGGCTTGCCTCCGAAAGGAGCGCGGGCGACAGCCAGCTGGCCCTGATGACCATCGACGGATAAGTCTTTGGCCCTTAAGTACCATGCACTCTGTGCCTCCATCCAAGCGACTGAGACCGGTGCCATCATCTCATCGAAGAGTGCCTTGGCATCCGCTTTGATCTTGGCTTGTTCAGCCTCAAAAGCTACGTGCTGGCGAGCCTGTTTCAAAAGAAACCGCATCGCCCGGCGGTTCGGCTGGGTGTCTCCAGACTGAAGTTCGACGATCGACTGACCCCATTTGCGGGCCCGGGCCTGATCGCTTTCTTTCTGGAATTGGTTTGCCACTTCCAGAACTTTGGCGAAAAGAACCTCGACGGTATCGACAACTTCACGCGGAGGGCGTGGAGTGCGGACTTTTGTTGCGGGTCGTACGGGGGCGGCAGGGATTACCATGGGGCACCTCCTCAGATGCGGAGTCTTTTGGACTCAAGTAACAAGAATTTGAATGTTCCTCGCCTAGGCGAGCCTGTCTATCAAGACAGATATAGTTCGTATACTAGCACAATATAGGATAAAAGTCAAGCCCCCCAGCCTTAAATATCCTTCACCCTCTCCGTGAACTTAAGCTTGTACCTAATTCCCGAGTAAGCAGCCCTGACGAGCAGGTTCACCACAAACGTCACGAGCATCAGTACCCCAAAGTAAATCATGCCTGAGTTCGTTACCTTCGGCAGACTGTCCCGCGACAGATAACCAATAATGCCCCCCACCACTCCATAAGTGGTAATCAGCTGGAGGCTCTGGATGCTCTTGTTCGTCGCCTGGCCCTTGATCTCCGCAATTACCCCAATCGCCGCCGAAAGATAGTTATTCGTCATCGTCCAGATCTCTTTGATATAGCTGTGGGTGTTGGTCAGGACGTCAAACTTGTACTGAAATATGCTCGACAAATGCTCGGTTAGCTTCATTTCTTTGGCGATATCGGCTCGAGTATGGACGTACGTCCCCATCTGGTTTATCCGGCTACTAATGAGATTGATCGTCTTGAGATAGGCGTCGAGTTGTAGCCGGACTTTCTCCACCTCCTTGCCCTTGATCTGCTTCCTTTCCTTGATATCGGAAATCTCTTCCCACAGCTTGCGATGAATATCCAGATACTTTTGCAGCTGATCTTTAAACTCTCGGAAAAATATCTGCATCTCCACCAAGCCTTCGGTAAAGTTCTTGTACTTAGGCTCGGCCACCAGGAAAATAAAGCCAGGGGTCTTCTTAACCGTCAGCTCCGGAGAAGTGATACTGCTATAAACCTCACCATACTTTGCCTCAACTTCAAACCCTTCTGGATCTTTGTCCACCACTCCCACCGCAATCGGATGAACAGTTTTTATGTTCGCCAACTCCTTCGGAGTCGGAGCACCCAAGGAAAAAATATACGCAATGGCTGGGGCAAATCTTTCGTTGTAGTAATTCTCAAGTTTTTCCTTAGCCTCATCAATATTATTCGAGGCCAGTTTTAAAACATACAATCCATCCTCGTAGTAATGAATACGAATCCCCTCTCGGCTTACGGCTCTAACATACTCCAGATACCCCGCCTCCCGACTGACCTCTTTGAGTTCCAAGCCCTCCTGCAACTTGATCAGTTTCTCTTTCGCTAGTGGTAGATCACTCCTGCCATCCGCAAAAAAATTGGCGATCTCAGTCAGGTGCAGAGTAGTCCGCTGATACCAACCACCAAAATAGACATTTACTTCTTTCTTTTCCGCCATACTGTATTCATAATAACAAAAATCCCCTACTTTCTGCTATTATTCACCCAAGTTCGCTCCCTAAAAATTCAAAACAGACGGAGGTCACAAATGGCTCGAAAACTTTACCCCAAGAAAAAAGTTGCCACACTTCCGTTCTCCGACCTCGTCGAGACCGGATCCCCAGACCTGTTTTACAGTGTCCAGCAGGCACTCCAAAACGAAGGGGTCTTACTGATCGATCTCTCCTCTGGTGACATTATCGAAGGTCAAGTCAATATTCCCAGTGTAGGAATGATTGCCGGCAACAAACCGGTTAACGTGAAGCGACAAATGGGCTTTGTTCAGCCTACCTTACCAGGCTCAGTAGAGGTTGAAAAAGCGGACATCGATGCCGTTTTGATCCTCAATGAAGAAGCTCAAGAGCCAGGTCGGCCACTATATGTTCTAATTCAGGTCGTGGACGTTGACGAGATGGATCTCTGGAACAGTCTCGCCTTAACAGTCGCTAGGCAATTTATCCTCAAGACTCGAGACGGGCTCCAGCCAGAGGTCGTCTTTGGCGTTACCAGCCTCAGCCGTAGCAGTGGCAAAGACTCCTCGGCCAGAAACGCCGCTCTTCGCAAAATCCGTAACTTTTCTCTGTTGGGCACCGACTCGATCTCCGATACAGAAATCCTCTCCGATAAAGACTTCTACGACGACGATGACTCCGAAGTCTAACCGTATCCAGGGCCAGGCCTTAGAGGATCCCCAATCTTCAAGGCCTGGCCCTGAAGGTCCGCCCTCGCCCATAGTATGCTATAATCTGCCCATTGCATTCCAGGTTCAAGTCTGGAATTTAAAAATCCACCCGTTTAGAATGGCCACTGGCCACAAGGAGAAACACAAATGTTAATTCGCGTTAAGGCTTTTTTCGCACGGGAGAATGGCTGGCTTTTAATTCCAACCGCAACCCTCCTGGCTCTTGGTTTCGGTGGTATTCTTACCTGGACACAGATTTTCGTCTTTGGCGTTGTGGCGTTCCTTCTCGGTTACTTGTTTACCGCTAGTTTGAAAAACTCCTAACCGCTCCCATTAGTGGATCGATCCCTCGACACTCTGTCGGGGGATTTTTTTGACCCATAGGATCAGCCGTGGTACAATATCCCAGAACTTTGGACACTAAAAATCAAACATGGAGGTAGTATGAAAACAAAATCTTTATTAACAGGCTTGGCCGGTTTAGTTATGATCATCTGGGTCGGTACCGTTATATTCACCACCCCATTCGATGCGGGCATGTTGTTTCTTACCGTCGGATTTTGTCTTGTCATCTTCGGAATCTTCTTTTATGCCCAACGTCAAACAAGTGGCCAATGACCGTTTTAACCGAAAAACCGCTCTCATTCGAGATCGAAGACTTCTTGGCCGCTCTGGCCGCCAGAAACGACGACTTCTTTTTTATGATCAACCCGGAGACATGGAAGCCAATAGACAAGGTCTGGCTCAATATTCCTACGATCGGTCTCTCCACTCACGATCGATCCAAAGATGGGCCACTGGGTTTCAAAACCAAGACTAAAAAACCCGAACTTCCGGACAATGATACTTACGAACCGGAAGCTCAGCTCGTTTTGGACGTCCCCTCTCAAAATCTCCCCCAAGGAATCGATGGTCTTATCTGGGTTCTCCAGGTAAGAAATTTTGAGATGTTGGAAACCTTCCGACCCATTGCCGATGCTCTGGCCGAAGAGTTCAAGGTGACGATCATTATGTCGCCGTCACAAATCAACGACTCAGATCCTATGCACAGGGAACCTCAACCAGTAGATCCACAGCTCCCCAAAGGCGCCCAGTTTAATCCCATCGTCATCAGGTTTGTAAAATAAATACCATCTCCCGCGTACCCACGCGGGAGTTTTTTTGCGTACTCGCGAATGCTATCATCTAACCAATGAGGAAAATCGTCACTATTGGAGGCGGCACCGGAGCTCCGGTAATTGTTCAAGCTCTTCTTCAGGCTGGCTATCAAAATATTTCTTGTCTCTGCGCCAGTATGGACTCGGGTGGCGAGACCGGTATTATCCGTAGTGACGAACGTGACCAGGTCATCGCTATCTCCGATCTTCTTAAAAATCTCATCGCTCTCATCTCTTCTACCAACCATAAGAAAAACATTCGTGCTTTTATCGATCTAGTCTCCTTCATCGATGGCCGGCAACGAAACCTAGGCTACACCATCTACTACGCTCTTCTCGAAAAATATCAAAACGACTTTTTAAAAGTCCAAAATCATCTGGAGCGCTTACTCGGAATTAAGTTCGGTGGCACCGCCATCCCCATTACCACCGGCTCCAGCAGTATTTATTTCAAAACTAAAGAGGGTCAGATCTTTCGTGGAGAGCACGAGTTGGACAAGCAATCAATGTCCAAGAACCTGATCACCGATGTCTGGCTAGAGCCAAAAGTTCAAGCTACACCGGAAGCCCTTAAGGTCATCGAGAAAGCCGACTTTATTATCTTCTGTCCCGGCAGTCTCTATGGCTCTGTCCTCGCCAATTTCTTGCCCTTGGGTGTCAAAGAAGCTCTGGCTAGCTCCAAAGCCCAAAAAATTATCATCTCCAATCTTGTCAGCAATCGCAATCAAACACACCACTTCACTCCCAAAAAATATCTCAAGGTATTTCAAAAATACACAGGACTAAAACGACCTTTTGATATTTTTCTCGCTCCCAAACAGTCTCAAGCCTTCTTCAATCACCGACACCTCAAGGTTGCCGCCGCCTACGCCGGTGAACACGCCCACTTTTTAGGCTGGACCAAAAAAGAACTCAAAAAACTTGATCAATACCACATCAAAGTAGTAACTTCAGATACAAATCACATCACTCCCCAACTAAATCGTCTCCGCCACGATCCCAAAAAACTCGCCAAAATCTTCAAAACCTACTTCAAAAACTCCTCAATCTTCTCCAACAAATAAAAAGGTACCAACCTTATTTTATATTTCTTACCATTGTGAAAATATTCCTCCATCCCCAAGTCATCCCAAGAAACCCGGACCGGAATCACTTTGTCACCCCCAATATCAACCATACTAAAAAGTGATCTTAGGTTTCTGGTATTTCCAGATTTTACCTCCAAACCTACAATTTTATTTTGATATTGAAAACAAAAATCAACTTCAGCGCTCCCCTCATCTTTGTTTCTGGACCAGTAAACAAGCTCCATGTTCCTTCTCAAACCACTAGCAATCAGAGTCTGACCCACAAATTGTTCCATTATTTTTCCACCATATTCACCACTCAAAGGCTCCATTTGGACTTTATTCGCAAAATTGACCATTCCTACATCAAGCCAAATCAGTTTCTTAGCTCTCTTGGGCTTACGCACCAACGGTAGATTGACAGAACTAATGGCACTCACCTCTCTTAGAAGCATCACCCTGGAAAGCAGGGACATGGCTTCACCAATTTCTCTACTTCGGTAACCGGAATCTCCAAAATTTTCATATTTATAAATACTACCTGCCACCTTTGGACCAAAGTCCATAACCAGTTCCAGGTATTTTTTGTCCGAAGCTGTTGCATATTTACCCATATCTTCACCATAAGAAGTCACTAACCGATCATGAACTTCTTGAGCCTTCAGCCTACTTTTTCCCACGACAAAACTCACCACCGCCTCTGGCATGCCACCAACTAACAAATAATCCTTCAAATGCTTCTTTAAAAGTTCTTTTCCGTTTTTTGGATCATTTAGCAGATTACTCTCTCCCATTGCCTCCAAAAATTCAAAAAAAGTCATTGGATAAAGATACATATACTCAACCCTACCGACGGGGACACTCCAATCTCCTGCCATTTTTGTCTCGAGAAGAGATCCTGCCACAATTACGTGCAAACCGGGATTTTCTTCCGCCAAAAACCGTAACAGTTTCATGGTGTCCAAAGATTCTTGTATCTCATCGATAAATAGCAGTGTTTTTCCTTCTACCACATGGGTCTTTGTCAGTAGCTCCGCTTTTTTTATGAACTCATCTGGTGTCTCTACACCTGCAAAAAAGGCGTTTTGATCCGCTCTCTCCAAATTTATCTCTACCAGACTCTCAAAGTTTTCGCCGGCAAATTTACGTACAATACTGGTCTTTCCCACCTGTCTGGCTCCCCGAAGAACTAGAGGCTTCCTAATATCAGAATCTTTCCACTGTCGGAGGTCAGTCTCAATATTACGTTTAAACATGGTACCATATTACAACATATTTTGTCATAAACAAGTACCAGTTTACAACATCTTACACCTAATAACGACCACAAAAACACAGCTATATTCGCGACGAGTTAAAACAAAATCTTCGCTTAATAGCATTCCAAAAAACATATGTTCCCTGCTTGACAGCGGTCGAAGGTACATCAGCCAAGCCTGGCTTGGCTTTAGAGAGGGCGGGTCCTGGGATCTTTCCCCGAAACTTTATTAGGAGAACTGCCTAAACTCCGAAGAGTCTGGGACTACGTCCCCCGTACGAGAACTTGTAGAGGAAAAACCTCCCAATTCCTCGCCACGTCTCTCAAGCCATCTTCATTTAACACTTTTCACGCCGTCAAGTCAAATCGAACCAATCTCACAAGAATACACCTTCCCGTGATAAAATAAATCGATATGTCTCGCCCACTTGAATTTTTACGCTCGGTCAAGCTAGAACTGGCTCAAGTAAAATGGCCGTCTCATCAGGCGGCTCTAAAGCTGACCATGATGGTTATCGTCACCACCATCATCGTCGCCGCTTACTCAGGCGGACTCGACTATCTATTCACGATTGCCCTGCAATCGGTCCTAAACCGCTAAACATGAAGTTAAAACTAGACCAAAAACAAACACCGGCAGATTTGATCCCCAAGGTCGAGGATCCGAATCACATCGTCATTACCGACGCCCCCATTTCTGCCCGCTGGTACGTGGTTCACACTCAGTCCGGTCATGAAAATCGTGTCGCTATCACTCTCAAAACCAGAGTCGAGTCTATGGGACTTACGAACAACATCTTCGAAATCCTTATCCCCACTCAGGAAAAGATCAAGATCAGTAAGGGTAAAAAAGTCACCGTCAAAGAAAAACTCTTCCCCGGCTACATGCTGGTCCAGATGATCGTCAACGACGACGCCTGGCTGGCTGTCCGCACCACCCAGGGGGTTACCGGCTTTGTAGGCACTGCCGATCAACCCACTCCGCTTCCTGAAAACGAAGTCAAGGCTATCACCGCATTTGGTGAGCAGGCCGCTCCCAAGTTCCAGTCCGCCTACACCATCGGTGAAGCTGTCCGTATCATCGAAGGACCTTTCACCGACCTTTTGGGGACTGTCTCCGCGATCGACGAGGCCAAAGGCAAGATCATTACCTTAGTCAGCATCTTCGGCCGCGAAACCCCCGTCGAGCTCGACTTCCTCCAAGTCGCCAAGATATAGTCGTCATCCTGAGCGAAGTCGAAGGATCTCACTCCACCCTTGTCGCTCCCTAGGTCCAGGCCTTAGAGGTCCCCAATCTTCAAGCCTGCCCGCCGGCAGGCAGGGACTGGCCCTGAAGGCACAAACTTTTATTTACAACCCACCACTCGGTGGATTTTTTGCCACAAAAAAAAGAGGGGGTGGTATTCCCCCTCATTAAAAGTTACCTTGACCTAAATCTCTTCCAGGCTTGGCTCAGCTTGTTTATCAGTTCCAGAACCGCAGAAAACGTTTCTGGACCAAACTCCCAATCCCCAAGCTCAAAAGCATACACCACCACCAAATACCGCAAAGTCTTGGCTAACGTATTCCCCATTTCAACTGATTTCAGGAGATCAACCAATTGACCATCAATGGTGATTTCGGCTTTGGTACATTCGCCCGAACATTCATCATAATTTGGCCTAATCTCCAGATCGAGAAAAGTTCCATCCTTAAACCAGTATTTGATCCTCTCTCCCGATTCCCATCGATCTAAGAGTTCAGCTTTAAAAGGTTTTTTCACGGCTGCCTCCTATTTCTGATTCCGAAAAACAAAGGCCAAGGCTAAGACGGCCATCGCCAGCAAAACCAGCGAGGCAGCCACAAACTGAGCTTGTCCAAAAAGATACACGATCAACCAGATGACGGCAATACCCAGAATGTACGGTCCAAAAACAAGCACGACCATCCAAAAAATTCCAATTCCGAGCATCCAAAGCTTAAACAAAAAACTTAAAATTGGATTGTTCATGATTCGCCTCCAGCGAGTTAGATTTTTAAAGAATGACCAATTTACAAGAACACCCCATAATACCACGATTATCCTCAAATGTCAACCTCACCCCATCCCTAGGGCCATGCCTTAGAGGTCCCCAATCTTCAAGCCTGCCCGCCTGTGGCGGGAGCCGGAATCCATCCGGACGGTTCATTTTGAGCCCCATAATGGTGTAAAATACTCCAGATTCAAAATCTTTGAAATTTTTGGGGGAAAAGTGAACAGAATTCCCAGAAACGTAGTCGTCATTTTAATTCTCTTAACTCTCGTTTGTATATCCGTTTCTTGTCTCTTAGCTCTTAGCGACCCACCCACCAGTGCTGGCGCCCAAGCCGCAGTCGAAGACGAAGGCTACACCAACGTCACCGTTTCGGAATCAAAGTTCCTCGAGGCTCGTGCTTATTGTAGTGACAATGATTACTTCTACTTCGACGTCCACGCCACAAACCAAAACCACAAAGAAGTCGACTTGTACGTCTGCGCCGGCTTGTTCAAGGGTTACACCGTCCGACACCACTAAATATCCAGTTCTTTTAACCCGCCTAGCCTGCGGCTTTTTATTTTCCTATCTCATCCCAAAAGTTATCCTTGTCTATCTGTGTCCAGCTCGCGTTAGAATAATCCCCCCAGTCTTTAGGCTGTTTTCTTTTTTTAGGTTTCAATTTTATTTCCCAAC